>Ga0163146_10003865_pt1 | contig 18773 bp, 17 predicted proteins | sample OliLakLV19MP7G1_FD_148648 | JGI IMG/M metagenome (GOLD analysis project Ga0163146, IMG submission 148648) | Freshwater microbial mat bacterial communities from Lake Vanda, McMurdo Dry Valleys, Antarctica - Oligotrophic Lake LV.19.MP7.G1 | ecosystem: Environmental > Aquatic > Freshwater > Lake >...
CTCGTACACTCTGTGCACAGCCGTCTGAGTATTGGCGCTGCCCACGGTTCCGGCGAAATAGCGGGAGCGTTCAGCGTTGAGAACCTTGCCCGTCTGCCAGTCTCGAACTTTCTCAGCACCAGCGGCTTGGTTCACCAACAAAAGGGCGAGGGCGACGGCTAAGAATGGAGGTGCAACAAGGTAGGATCGCATCATGCCACCAATATTATCAGCGCTGGCGATGGAACGAAAGGTTCGTGGCAGCAGTGTTGGTGACCTTCTACACTCGAACGATATGAAGAAGAAACCGCACGTCATCAAACTTCCAAGGCCGATGGAAGTACCCGTTCCTCGCCTGGCTTGAACGACATTGTGGGAACGATTCTTGGTGGTAGTACATCCCAGGAGAGAATCGCTGGCGCTGTCTCGGTCGGCAGCAGCGTGGATCGGGTGAGCAGCTTCAGAATCGTCTTCGCCGTCGCTGTAACCAGTCGAAGGCGAAGGTCGGCGGTTGCACGATCAGCATGGAGCCTCATTGCCTCAGCGTCGAACAGCGACATCATCTCTTCTTCGATCTCTTCCAGTATTTCAGTAGTCCAGAAATCGGGTACGCTCATTATATTATCAACTCGTCTTGCAGACAAGCCCGGATGTAGCCGGAATATTCGTATTCACGTTTTCTTCTGCCTCTCATCAATCCGCAGGCGAAGCGGCTTGCCTGGGCCGAGGATGTGTTCCTGGCCTACAAACTCGTCAAGCGTGCTGGGGCGGAGGCGTTCGGCAAGCGGGCGTCCAACGATTGAGGATGAGGGCGAGCATCGGTTCCCCACTTTACCCAACGTCCTGCACTGGCCGTCTTCTGAATCGCCTTTTCGTATTTGCCCTCCTTCAAGAACTTCTCAGCCTGCATCAGCAGAGGCCAGGCGTTGTCTTCCACCTGCTTTTTCACAACCAGGATGCCTTGCAGTGAGTCCGGCACCGATCCGCACCCATTCGGAGAAAATGATGTTCTGAAACTCCATCGAGATGTCGTATTACGACTGGAGCCGCAGCCGGATGGTTTGGTATTCCCGATGCACCAATTGGATCGCCTCAAGTGCCTTGTTCTTCAGCAATTCCTTCATTTTGGCATCGGCCAAGCCCTTCACCCGCTCGGATTCTTCGTTGGGATTGCCGTAGATGAAGATTGGCTTGAACAGAACTTGAACAGAACTTGAACAGAACTTGAACAGAACTTGAACAGAACTTGAACAGAACGATGCTAGTTCCCGATCCAGTTGGGTCGATTTCCAAGCCGGCAATCCGTTCTGCTGGATCTGTCCTCCAACCCGATCAATCTTCGTGTAGTTGGCGTTGATCTGGTTCATGATTTGAGTTTCTGTGGGCATCGCAAAAGTCACTCCACCCAACGGTGCGGCAAGTGGTGGCGAAATCGATCATCCGTGTGGGGTTATTCTGAAGACTCGATTGCAGAACTCAGCGCCAAGTCCAAAGAGCCCTGTCCAAATGCCCCATTGTATTGAAGGTATCCAGACTCAGACGGCCTCGCGAAAAGGTGAACTCGCTGATTGAGCCATTCCGGATGCGCCAGTTTACGTCCAGAAACGCGGAATCCGGCGCACGCAAAACCTGCTGGACACAAAGCCCGATCGGGCCTCCGGAAGTGAACACCACCACGTTCCGGTTCGAGGTTTCGGTATCCACAATGCGCTGCAGAGCGGCGATCACGCGCGTCCGGTACATCGCAAAAGGCTCGACACCCGGCGCGGACACGCTCCCGGTCAACCAGGCATCCATCAGCCGTTCGAGCATCTTCTGGAAATAGCGGTTTTTGTCACGGCTGGAAGCCATGTTGCCGAATTCCCGCCGCCGCGCCGAGAATTCGGGATCGTCATCCGCCAGTTTTGCACCCAATTGCTCAAGGATCGCCCCGGCATCGTATTCATTCCAGCCCGGATCTTCGCGATGCTCAGCCAGACCCGCATGGGCCAGAGTTTGCTTGTGGCGGGTGAGAGATCCGGAGATCACTTCATCGAAAACGACGCCATGCAGACGCCAATACTCGCCCACGGCGCGAGCCTGAATCTCGCCCATTTCGGATAAGCGATCGGAATCTTTCTCAAAGGGACGCGCCTGTCCGTGGCGGACAAGTGTCAAGGTGCTCACCTTCAGAAGGCTACTACATCGCGGTGCGGCGCAGCACTTCCGCGAAGTGACCGGCAGGTGCCTCTTCCAGTTCCATGTTCTGGTTGCGACGGTTTCGCGCCTCTTGCAGACGGCGTTCCACCACATCGATCAGCGAGTTTTCATAAACCGTCCAACCGTTGTCCTTGCGTGTTTGCAGCACCTTGCGAGCCTCGGCGATCTTGCGTTCGGATTCGTTGTAGAAGCCGTCTGCAAACAGCGCCATCGCTTCCATACGCATGCCGGAAACCGATCGCTCGTAACCCGCCCGCCCGTAGTCGACACGTTCCGCCGAACGCCGTTCCGTGAGGGCCTGATAGAACAACACTTCCACACTGGTCCGCTCCTGGCTCTTCCAGCCTTTTACAGACTGCATCCGTTCGATGTACTCGCCAGCCTTTTCAATGTCGCCATTGTCGAGGTAGTGAGCGTAAGCGTAAAAACAACCCGCTGGATAGACAGGCGATTCCGGATCCGCGGAAACCCGCATCACCCACGCTTCCGGCCAATCCTTAGGACGCACAATATTGCCCTGCGAACGCGCAATCGAATGCAAGGCGCACCAGCGCTCACCTTCCGCATCGCGGTTCCACAACTGCAAAAGGCGTGCGCCATCGGTATACTCTTCTTCCGAGGTACGCAGCAAAGCCATCTCCATCAAAAAGCGTCCAAATGCCAGCAATCCGGTGATACCGACCAGTTCGGTCAACCATTCCACGCGCAATGCCACCAGACAGGCAAAAGCAATCAATCCGATCACCAGCTCAATTAAGGGGCCGCCCAATTGATGCACGAACAGGCGGCTTTCCAATCGATCCAGGCGCAGGGCCCGGGAACCAACCCACAAGTGCCGCCAATGGCTGTACTCTGCTCGCGTCACCTTCCAGCCGCGATCCGTGCGTGTCCGCTGAAATACGCCCAGCGGAACCCCGTCGAACGCAAATCCCGACACCAACCCCGCCACGAAATGTCCGAGATCGTGAATCAGAGACAGCAGCGCGTAGATCACTCCAATGCAGCCCGGCAAACTTACGATTGGCAACAGCAACTGCGCATCGGTCTGGCTCAGCCGGATCAAAAAGTAGATGCTTAACCCAAGCCCCGCGATCGCCAAAGCGGAAAGCAGGCGGAACGCGCCCGGCAACAGCGCCGTCGGAACTGGTTCCTGCCACCGCACATCCCCCGCCCAAAGCTTCTCCGCAGCCGTCCTGCGCTTGCGCGCAACCAATCCCCAAATCCCAATCGGCGTAAAGAACGGGAATAGAACCACATGAATCACGCTCAGAATCAGAGACGAACGTTCCGCCCAGCGCTTGCCGCTCATCATGCCCCATACCGAAACCAGACAGCACATGCCCAATACCGGCAGGCCCGATTCGAGGTTTACAGAGAGGTTCGCCCACATCGCACCCAGCGTCGGATCCATCCAGGCTGCAAAGTCTTTCAATCCCGCGATAACCTGAGGCGTACGAAGAATGAGAACAATCCCTTCGAGCCAGAGAACAATTCGAAGAAAAGTGGATGCGCGTTTCACGGTACTGGTTCTATCGACCGATCTGCCTCATTCCGTGATGTGCAGGAAACCCTTACTCGTCAGTAAGAGTCGCCGTAGCTGATATGGGACTTCCGGTACAGACCGTATTGCAGTCCGCCCACGCGGCGGGCTTCGAACTCGCCGGAATCGCCCCCGCTCTGCCGACGGACGATTTCTCGCGCTATCGCGACTGGTCAACCATGGGACTCGCAGGCCGCATGGCCTATCTCACCGACCATCGCGCCGATCTGCGCTCCGATCCGCGCACACTGCTGCCATCCGCGCGTTCGATCCTTTGTGTCGGTAAGCTCTACAACACTGCCTATCCAACTTCAGATTCGCCCGACCAAGGCTGGATCTCACGCTACGCCTGGGGCGACGACTATCACGATACGATTCGCGCGCGCCTGGAATGCGTCGAGCGCGACTTGCGTGCCTTGGATCCGGATTTCGATTCGCGTATCTGTGTCGATACGGCTCCGCTACTCGAACGTTCTTATGCGCGCCTCGCCGGCCTCGGGTGGATCGGCAAGAACACCTGCCTTATCAATCAGCAGAGTGGAAGCTGGTTTCTATTGGGCGAAATGCTGCTCTCGCTCGACCTGGACGCCCACGAACAGCCTCCGCCAGACCGTTGCGGATCTTGCACTCGCTGCATCGACGCCTGCCCAACTGAGGCGATCGTTCCTTCGACGGAGGGTGGCTGGAAGCTGGATGCCAGGCTCTGTATCTCGTACTTCACGATCGAACTGAAGTCCGCGATTCCCGAGGAAAATCGCGCCCAAATCGGCAACCATGTCTTTGGCTGCGATATCTGCCAGGACGTCTGCCCGTGGAACCGGCAGGCTCCCCTGACTGCGAATGCGGAATTCCAACCGCGCGAAAGCGCATATGCGGCCGATCTCGAACGGCTGCTATTTGCGACGCCAGAGGACTTCAGGATGTCGTTCAAAGGGAGTGCCGTCAGTCGCGCACGGTACTCCGGATTTCTGCGCAACGTTGCGTTGGCGATGGGCAACAGCGGATCGGTTCGGTTCCGCCAGCCTTTGACCAAGCTGCTCGAAACCACCACCGACGAGATCGTCCGCGAACATGCACGCTGGGCGTTGGGTCGGCTTTCCGCCGAGTGTTCCTGACGTTCGGGTCCCGCCACAGCCTTAGTTGGAGCGGGTAACATTTGCAGCCCGCCCCGCGCCTGTATATTCTTGGAATAGCGTGCGAAATTTTCAACTTCTTTGGCTGACCGCCTCTTGCGCGGTTGCACAATCGCCGACTGCGGAAACTCTCCTGAAAACAAAGTGTGTGGCCTGCCACAATGCAGCGTCCCCGCAAGCGAAACTCGATCTGCACACGCAGGAAGCCGCGCTCAAGGGCGGCGCTTCCGGGCCTGCCATCGTTCCCGGCGATTCCGCCAAGAGCCTGCTGCTCGACAAAGTCGTCAGCGGCCAGATGCCTCCTGGTAAGGTGAAGCTCACGGCCACCGAAACCGACGTCTTGCGCCAGTGGATCGACAAAATGCCTGCCGCCGCAACGGTTGCGGTTTCGGAAACCGAAGTCCGCGGGATTCTGCAAGCGCGCTGCGTCGTCTGTCATGGATCCGAGAAAAAATCGGCCGGGCTCGATCTGCGCACGATGGCCAGCCGCTTGAAAGGCGGCAAATCCGGACCGGCCCTTATCCCCGGCAAGCCCGAGCAGAGCCCGATGTATAAGCGGATCGCCGATGGCCAGATGCCTCCGGAAAAGCAGGCCAAAGAGCTCGCCGTGGAACTCCCCACCGATGCGGAAACGGAAAAGATCCGCGCTTGGATCGCCGCTGGCGCACCCGCCACCACTCAGCCATCCGTTGGCATGGACATCGAGCCGAAAGACCGTGAATTTTGGGCCTTTCAGCCTCCGAAGCGTCCTGCTGTTCCCACCGCCAACGCCTCGAATCCGGTTGATCGATTCTTACTTGCGAGGCTGCGGAGCAAGGGCCTTTCTTTTTCGCCTGAAGCCAGCAAACTCGCGCTGTTGCGCCGCGCACATCTCGATCTCATCGGTATCCCGCCGACGCCTGCGGAAATCAAGGCCTATCTGGCCGATACTGCTCCCGATGCTTACGAGCGTCTGATCGACAAACTGCTCTCCTCGCCGCACTACGGCGAACGTTGGGGACAACACTGGCTCGACCTCGCCGGCTATTCGGATTCAGAGGGCTTTGGGCAAGATGACGGAATTCGCCGTTTTGCCTGGCGCTACCGCGACTACGTGATCCGCTCGCTCAACGCTGACAAGCCGTACACTACATTTCTCACCGAACAACTCGCGGGCGATGAACTTTCGAACGACTGGCGTTCAGCGAAGACCGCCTCGCCGGAAGTAATCGATCGGCTCGCGGCGACGGGCTTTCTGCGCACCACGCCCGATCCCACAAATTCCAATGAACGCGGCCTTCTCGCCGAGCGGATGAACGTAATTTCAGAAGAACTGGAAGTGCTGACGTCCTCTGTCATGGGACTCACCGTGGGCTGCGCCCGCTGCCACAATCACAAATACGATCCCATTCCGCAGCGCGATCACTATCGGCTGAGTGCGATTCTGCAGGCAGCATACGATCCCTATGAATGGCGTTCGCCCAACAAGCGCGAACTCGATCTCGCGCCAGAAGACGAACGAAAAGAGGCCGAAACGATCAACGCGCCGATTCAAGCGGAGTTGAAGAAGCTGCGTGAACGCATGGCCGATCTCGCCAAGCCGTTCCGCGCGCAACTGCTCGATGAGCGCTTGAAAGCCTTGCCAGAAGCGGTCCGAGAGGATGTACGCGCGGCCTCCGCCACTCCCGCCGACAAGCGAACCGATCTGCAGAAGTATCTGGCAACGAAGTTCAAAGCGGCCATTGAGATCAACGACCGCCAGTTGGAACGCAAGTATCCAGATTATGCGAGCCAGGCCGAGCCGCTGCGTCGCGAGTTGGAAGCCACGCGGCGCAAGATGAAGCCGGTTCCGCATGTGCGCGTACTCACCGACAACGCCGAACCTTCGACCCACTATCTGTTGCGGCGCGGCGATCCGGCAAGTTTCGGTGAAGTGGTGGAACCGGGCACGCCCGGGATTCTGGACCATCCCGCGTTGAAGCCGTACAAGCCTGAGCCTCCATATCCCGGGTCCACTGGCCGCCGCCTCGCGTTGGCCAAGTGGCTCACGCAGCCCAATCATCCGCTCACGGCGCGCGTTGCCGTGAATCAACTTTGGATGCGCCACTTCGGTCGCGGGATCGTGCCGACAGTCGCGAACTTTGGGCGCGCCGGTGCGGGACCGACGAATCCGGAACTGCTCGACTGGCTCTCCACAGAGTTCGTGGAAAAAGGCTGGAGCATGAAGGCCATGCATCGGCTGATGATGACCTCGCGCGCCTATCGACAGACGTCGAAAGTGGACACTGCTGTGACGGCTGCGGATCCTGAAAATGCGCTGGTTTCGCGCATGCCGCTGCGCCGTATGGATGCCGAGACGCTTTACGACAGCCTCGTGAGCGTTGCCGGGCGCCTCGATACCAAGCCCTTCGGTCCCCCAGCGGAACTCGACATCAAAGAGACCAAAGAGGTCAGCGTCAAGGCGACCAAAGATGGCTTTCGTCGCAGCATCTATGTGCTGCATCGCCGCCAGACGCCGGTCTCTTTGATGGATGCTTTCGATCATCCCGCGATGACGCCCAACTGTACTGAGCGCCGTCAATCCAACGTCGCGACGCAGGCGCTGCATATGATGAATGGCTCGATGACTTGGGAACTGGCCCGTTACATGGCTGGCCGCGTGGTGGATGATTCCGATGGAGATCGCGCGCGCCAAGTGGAACTCATCTATCTCCGAGCGCTTTCTCGCATGCCTTCCGCAGACGAAGTGAAAACTGGCGTTGAGGCGATTCAAAGCTTTAAAGAGGCTTGGCCCGCGCGCTTGGCTTCTGACAATAGCGCCGCACCTCGCACGATCACAGCCAACTGGCTAGCGGTCGCCAACTTCTGCCACGCCATCTTGAATTCCGCTGAATTTAGCTTTATCGACTAACATGAACAAGCCACGCACACGTCGCGATTTCTTTTCCTCGGTCACCAATGGATTGCACGGCGCCGCGCTGGCCAGCCTTCTGGGGGGCGACCTCTATGCGCGCACCTCTTACGATCTGAAGCCGCAGAAGCCGCACTTCGCCGGGCAGGCGAAGGCTGTCATCCAACTGTTCATGAACGGTGGTCCGAGCCAGGTGGATCTCTTCGATCCCAAGCCCACGTTGACGCGCCTCGCGGGAACCGCACCTAGCCGCGAACTCAGTTTCGCCATCTCCAACGGTCAAGCTGCGGGCGTGCTCATGCCTTCGCCTTACACGTTCAAGAAGGCCGGAAAGTGCGGCATGGATATTTCCAGCGCGCTGCCGCATCTTGCGGAATGCGTCGATGATATCGCGGTGATCAAATCGATGTACGGCGAACATGCCAACCATGAGCCAGCGCTGTTTCTGATGCATACGGGGCGCACCATCGCGAGCCGCCCGGCGATCGGCGCGTGGGTCACCTATGGACTCGGCACCGAGAACCAGAACCTGCCCGCCTATGTGGTTTTGGATGATCCCAAAGGGCTGCCGATCAATGGCATTTCGAACTGGCAATCCGCCTGGTTGCCGCCGCTGTATCAGGGCACGCGCTTTCGCACCGAAGGCCCACCAGTATTGAATTTGGAGCCGCGCCATGAGATTCCAACGCCTTTGGTGGAAGCCGAGCGGAACCTCTTGCGCAAGCTCGATGCGGCGCATCTGGCGGCGCGTCCAAATCAGCCGGAACTCGATGCGCGCATTTCGAGTTACGAACTCGCGGCACGCATGCAACTGGCCGCATCCGATGCGTTGGATGTGAAGAAAGAGAGCGACGCCACGCGCGAGGCGTATGGCTTGAACGATCCGCAGACGGCGACTTATGGCAAGCGCTGCCTGATGGCTCGCAGGCTGGTGGAACGCGGTGTTCGCTTCGTTCAACTGTATATCGAGGACCAGATTTTCGATTCGCACGGCAATCTCGAATCGAGCCTCAACTATGCGTGCGGCAAGACCGACAAGCCTGCGGCCGCTTTATTGAAAGATCTCAAGCAGCGCGGCTTGTTGGATTCGACACTGGTCATTTGGGGCGGGGAGTTTGGACGCCTGCCGATGTCGCAAGGTGGCACGGGCAAGAACGCTGGGCGCGACCATGGTCCGAATGGGTTTAGCGTGTGGATGGCGGGCGGTGGTGTGAAGGGTGGCGTCACGTATGGCGAGACCGATGATATCGGATTCAAATCCGTTGAAAATCGCGTGAGTGTCCACGATTTCCATGCCACGATTTTGAATCAACTCGGCCTGCGCCATCGCGACCTTGTCTATGACCGCCATGGCTTGTCGGAACGCTTGACCGACCAGTTTCCGGCGCGTGTGGTGACGGAGATTCTTTCGAAACCTGTCGTCGGCTAACGTTACTGCGCCTGCTCGAAAATCGCAAGGTTGTGGGCAGAGTATTGTATTGGTCAACTGTCCCTTGTTAATCGAGCTGGGTCGCTCGTTTCGAGATTGGGAGCAAGACCGACTGCAAGCGCATAGTTTTATTGAGTTCTTGTCGCAATACTAGCCGGAGTATTCATGAGCGGTATTTTAAGGATAGTCTCCTTGTTATTCCCGCCGCTGGCAATCCTACTGGCTATTGGGGGCCTACTGACTTTGATGGCAAAGTTCGGGCGTCTTGCGATCAGTTTGCCCCTTGGGCTGCTCGGCTTTGTCCACTACCTATTGCTTGCAACCCTGCCTCCCCTGCTCAAGCCGGAGATCTTTGGGTGGAATAATTGGTGGGCCGTAGGTCAGAACAAAGAAGGGGTCAATTTCGGCGGCCAGAACACACCAATCACTACCCAGGTGTCGCACGGAAACACGGTCCCCCTAAAAAACCCCGTATCTCGCGAGGCTCGCGAGGCGTGGCTTCCCATACCCGCTTTCAGTTCCGATCAATCGGCTCGATCTTCAAATCCAGGATTTCAGTCGGCCCGACGATTCCCAGCGAGATCTTTTCTGATTGGTAGAGCGCCTCCAACTCCAATCTTGTATGATGCGGCATCCGGTCGATGATCTCGCGTCGCGCTTGCCACCCACGGTCAGTAGACAGGGGATCGCCAAGAACTCTTATCGAATCAAGATCCGGTCGACGGCTTTCCTTCCGCCCATCGTTCTTGGCCCCACGTTCGGCAAGGCCGATCTCTTGGGGCGATACCTGAAGTCAATTGGGCATAGGCGCACCCACTGTAAATCCTCGGTGACTCCGGCGGTAAACACAGGTTCCTGGTGGCTTTCAGACGGATGTGGATAAGTCACTCATCTCAGCTCAATAACCGGCATTTCCGTTCGGCGCGAGACCAATGCGGCTAGTCTGCTGCGATGACAATAGACGTGGTCGGCCTCCATGCACATCAGTGCCGAGGGTTTGTCTCGTAGCAATTCGCCCACGGTGTCAACGCTTGCCTGTTGTGACGGGAGAATTTCATTCTCGTATCGAGCAAATAGGCGCTGGTAGGACTCCCCGCCGTCGAGGTCAACGCGCCATGCGGAAGGGATTCCCAAAGATGGAACATGGACATATTCGATTCCCACATCCTGGCACAGCCGATTGATCGTGCTCTTATGGAAGCCATACCGACGCGCGATCGGATTGCAGCGAATGTCCACAAGCCGTTGAATCCCTTTTCGAAGAAGCAGATCGAGTAGCCCATCGACCATGAGTCCTTCGTACCCAACGGTATAGACCGCGGATTCCGCGATCGGTCGGGACACAGCCCTTCGGTGAACGGCTTCGGAGTTCATCGTGAACCAGGGATAACTCGCGTAAACACGATCCACGACCATCGAGGTTGGAATGGAATGGTTGCGCCTACTGATGCCGTCTATCAGGTCCAGGAATGGACGGTCAAGAAATGCAGTCTCCATGTCCGGAACCTGAGCCAAGTTGACGTCATTCTCGGCTTCCGCCAGCCAGCCATCGCTTTCGAGCGCTCGAATGTCGTAGTAGAGGGTGAATGCGAACGGACCTCGGCGGTATGGCAGGAATTCATACACTCCTGTCTTTGGGACACCAGGCTCACGGCTGAGCAAAAAGGCAAGCTTCACCAATCGTAGTCTGCTTGTCGACCCTCCCTCATTCTGGAGTAATCGAAGAATTGCTCTGTGCCGTAAAAACATTTCTTTCTCTCGATATTCAACCACCTTATTGTACTCTCTGCGCCTGTTTGCCGCACCAATCTCTGATCAGCAGGGTGTGCGACGAGGAAATTGACGAGGCCAACGTGCGCGGAAGTACTCAGTGCTTTGGCGAATCTCGCAGATATGCGCCCAAGCTAAGTGTTCGGCGCGGTGTTTCGCGATGGCAAATCAAGTTGCCACTGCGCCCGATCCGAAGATCCCAGGCATGGCCGAAACTCCCGCTGACCTACAAGTGGCACGGCAAGACGGTTACGGAAGCTTTGCCCACTCCCGCTGCGGTGCGCAAGGCCGGGCGCGAGATCGCAGCGTTCCGCGAATATCAGCGGCGGGGCCGTGAACTGGTAGAGGTCAATGAGAAAATCTACAGACTGCGCCCCGTCGAAGAAGAAGATCTGAGCGAACAGGAAAAAAACCGGCGCACGCCATTCAGAAAGAGGTTGCGCGCGAAGTAGGGCAACTGCTGCGCAGCATCTTTACGGTGCGCGTAAGGCGGGGCGCTTGGATCTGGAAACAGTCGAGATGCTGGTGCGTTCGGCCATGCATCAGGCCGGGGCATGCGCCTTGACCGAGTTGCTGCGGCTTGCGGTCCCGGATCAGCGTGTGATTCCTTGCGCCAGTGGCCAGCAGGCCCGGTATCGTGAATTACGTTCCAGGAGGGTGCTCACTGCCGTCGGCACCGTGACGGTGTCGCGGCCCTACTATCTGTGCTCGCACCGAGTTCTCCCCCAGGTGTGCGGCGCATGCAAGCCCTGGTGGGGGCAGGAGGCTTCGTTCGATCACGGACGGGAACAGTTGCAGCGTTTGGCTGGCTTGGATGTCACCACCAAGTCGGTCGAACGCGCGGCCTAAGCCATGGGCGCTGACATTCCCCGGCTGGAGCAACAAGAGATCCAGCGCGCCGCATAACTCGATCTGATGGTGATCCAAACTCGGTTGTGTGTTCACCCAAACCAGTTGGGATCAAGACGGATATGCGCAGCGCGATCCCGATTCCACCACCTACATCGGCGCCGTCGAGAACGCTGAGCAGTTCGGCACGCGCCTCTATGTCGAAGTATGGAAACGCGGCTGGGGTCGCGCCGAAACGAAGGTTGTCATCGGCGACGGCGACCTAAGCACTTTACAAAACCCCCAGCCTTACCAGAGCCACGGCCGAAAGGCGTGGTCGCCAGTAGTCTCAAAAAACACCTCAGACCAAAACACCCGTTCACAGACCCACGAAAATAGTTGCAACTGATTCCACCCCAAAGACTTCCATAGCACTACAATGTCAGTTGTACCCACGATTCCTTGACATCGACTGCTACAAGAAAGACAGGAAGGAGATCGATCAATCATGTCAACAGAAGCCCAATTCGCAGCCAACGCCCTCCGCTCTACCGGACCCAAATCCGCCGACGGAAAGGCCCGCGCCAGCCGCAATGCCACCAAGCATGGGATCAATTCGCAGGTCCTCTACAACGAACGCCAAGAGGACTACGACGCCAATACTCAGGCTTTCCTCGCCAAATTCGAACCCCAGTACGATGTCGAGCACCGCCTCGTCGAACGCATGGCCGATTGCGAATGGCGGCTAATCCGCGCGCGCTACATCGAAACCGCCACCATCGATCCCAAGTCGAGGAGAACCGCGGAACTCATCGACGAGCGTTTCGAGACCATCGAAGAACCCGCTCGCGTCGCCTACGCGCTCCAACTCCTCGACCGAAGCCAAGCTGGTGCCTACGCAAACGTCCAGCGTCAGGAGGCACGCCTCCACCGCCACTACGAGCGCTGTTACAAAACCTTCCGCGAGATCCAGAAGGAAACGCACAAAAAAATATCGCACAACGAAGCCAATTCCGCCCTAAACCTGAGCAAAAGCAGAACTGAAGGGTTAGCGAGTGGCAACGCAGGAACGCACCGTAGTTCATTGACGCTTGAAGACACCAGCCCCCAAGGTAAGGGTTGGTGAAACCGGCCAAACTGGCGGACCATTGGGAGAGTCCAACGAGGGTGTGAAAGCTTCGAACGATCTCGCGTAGCTCGGCTTGCCCGGTTCCGCGCTGGTGGTTTGGGCGGCGAATTTAGATGGCGGGCTGTTTCCAGCGCGCGTCGGCTAGCGTTACCGTACCTGCTCAAAGATAGCGAAATCGCCCGGATTCCAGGCTTGCGCGATGATGTAGATCTTGCCGTTCATCCGCTTCATCACGGCGTTGTGGATGTGCGCGAAGTTGGCGAGTCCCAGATCTTCTTTGGGCATGATGGTGGAAACGAGCTGATCGTTTTCGAGTAGATAGATCGGCGCGCCCTTGCTGCGATCCGGACCATCCAACGATCCGACAACGGCCAGATTGTCCATGTAATAGATGTCGCAAGGCAGCGAACCGAGCGGCATTTTCAAGGTCGACAGATACTGCCCGAAGCGTGTATAGCGGTCGATTTCCGAGTTCGAGCGATCGGAGACATCGATGCGCGTGGTGCCCGGCGGGACGGTGATGCCGTGTCCTGTGCCGAGTTGTCCGAGGCCGGTTCCGCGGCCACCGAACGCGAGATCGTGCCACTCGGCGCTGAACGGCGCAGTGCTCCTGATCTTGGCAGTGAGCACGAAGTCGAGGTTCGAATAGCCGGTGGGAATATAGAACAACCCGTCGATCATTTCGACGTCTGTGGGGATGAAGTTGCCGCGGCCCGCGTAGTAGTTGGTGGCCTGCGGATGTCCCATATCGCGAGTTCCATCGGGAGCGTTCAGTGTGTGGACGAGCTTGCCGTCGAGTGACGTCGTGAAGATCTTGCCCTCGGAATTGCTGGGGAACGAGAGGAACGGTGTGCCATCCGGAGCCTGCCAGAACAGCGCGTTGTGCATGTTCGGATCTTTCATCTCGACTGCGGTGTCCAGCATGGCAGTGGACTTCAGATCGGAACTGATGCGAATGATACCGGCGCCTGGAAGCGCGAAATAGACTTCGCCCTTGCCGGGGCGGCGGTCGATGGCGAATCCACCATGGGCGGCTTTCAAGGGTTTGGGCGCCTGTGCCTCGGCGGGCAAGTGCGAGGAAGTGTATAGGACGCGGAACTTGTACTTTCCATTTCCGCTTACGGCGGCGCTGCCGCTACCGGCTTGGCCAAAGGCCTGTCCAGGTTTGTCGGCAGCGAGGTGCCAGGCGAGTCCGAGGAGGGCAACGAACGCGGAGGCGCTGCTGAGTCGCTTCATCATGTTCTTCATCATATCGATCTTTTGGGACTTCAATTCCGCATGTGGGTCCGCAGGTGGGTCCGCAGGTGGGTCCGCAGGTGGTTGCAACCCGGAAAATGTTGGTTTACCATAAACACACTTGTAACCGGATTTCCTCGTGGCTGCAATCCGGAATCGCTGCTATTTCGTTGGGGGTTCTATGAGAAAGCTTCTTTCGGCGACGCTGCTTGTCGCCAGTCTTGTACCGTTGACGCTTCTTGGCCAGATCCAAAGCGCCCGCGTGGAAGGTAACATTATCGATTCCTCCGGCGGGGCCATCCCCGCAGCCAAGGTTTCGATGGTCAACAGCCGCACACAGCTAAAGCTGGATATCGTGTCGGATGCCGCCGGTTACTACTTGTTTCCCTCGGTCGTGCCCGGTCCCTACACGCTCACCGCTGAGGCATCCGGATTCCGCAAGGCGTCCATTACCAATCTCGAAGTCAACATCGGCGTCTCGCTGCGCCAGGAAGTCAAGTTGGAAGTGGGCAGCGTTTCCGAGTCGATGACCGTCGAGGCGAGTTCCGTCACGATTCAGACGACAGATGCGACCATTCAGCGCGCGGTCACCCTGCGTGATATCGATACTCTCCCGCAATTGGCTCGCGGACCGATCGCTCTCGCAACGTTCATGCCCGGCGTGCAGTTGGGTACCAACAACAACGATCCCAGCTTCGCCCGCATCAACGGCATGCGCCAGGGTTCGAACAACAATACGCTCGACGGTATCGATGTCAACGACGCGGTTGTACCGCGCCTGGGCTTGACGATGAACGCCAACAATACGGATTCCGTCGAAGAGTTCCGCATCATTACCAATGGAGCCAAGGCCGAATACGGCCGCAACGCCGGCGGCACCGTCGAACTCATTACCCGTTCGGGAACCAATCAGTTCCACGGCAATCTGTTCGAGTATCACCGCAACACGGTTCTCAACGCCAACAACTTCTTCAACAACAGAACCGGAGCTTTGCGGCCGAAGTTCATTCAGAATCAGTACGGCGGTTCGCTTGGCGGACCGGTGACCATTCCCAAGCTTTTTAGTGGCAAAGACAAGCTGTTCTTCTTCTACAACTTTCAGGGCACCAAGACCGCGCAGGAAGTGGTTCGCAACCGCACGGTGTTGAGCAATGAAGCAAAGGCTGGCATCTTCCGCTGGACCGCGGGCGGCGCCACGCGTTCGTTCAACATACTTCAGGCGGATCCCCGCCGGATCGGCATCGACAAGGCCGTGGCCGCGAACCTCGCGCTGCTGCCCTCGCCGAACAACCAGGATGTGGGCGACGGATTCAACACCGCCGGCTTCCGCTTCAACGCTCCCGCGAACAATCAGGGCGATCAGCATACCTTTAAGACCGATTGGCAGGCGCGGCAGAATATCCGCACCTATTTCCGCTATTCATGGTTCCGCACGGTGACTCTTGCCGACTCTCTCAACAACCAAGAAGCGACGTTCCCCGGTCAGCCCAACGGCACCCAGGGCGGTGTTCGCAATGGCTATTCGATCGGTATGAACTGGACCATCAGCCCGACGATGGTGAATGAGTTCCTGATCGGAACTTCCGGTTCGTCTGTGACTTTCGGCCGCGTCCGCAGCCTGTTGTTCCGCGGCCAGGCGCTGGTTGCGTCGAACCTGTTTACCAATCCCATTCCGACCGCTTTCTCGTCGGGACGCTATTCGCCGGTGAATCCGCAGATTTCCGACAACATCACGCTGATCCGAGGAAAGCACACCTTTAAGACCGGCTTCCGGTTCTCGAAGACTCTGCAGAACGCCTTTAGCGACGCGAACATCTTTCCGAACATCACCACCGGCTTGGGCAATGGCAACGCGGTTGCCGCGGCGAATGGCCCTGCGGCCGCCGACATCGATTCCGCCGCCCGAGGACGCTACGATCTGCTTTACAACGATCTGTTGGGACGTGTTTCCACCGTGCAGCAGACGTTCTATAGCGATCTGACGACGTTCAAACCCGGCGAACCGCGCCTGCGCAATTTCCTGTTCCGCGATCTGAGCTTCTACTTCCAGGACGACTGGCGGGTCACCAGCAAGCTTTCGCTCAATGTCGGGCTGCGCTATGAATACTTCGGCGTGCCGACGGAACGCGATGGCTTGCAGGGCGCCTATCTGCAGGCTTTTGCTGGCCAAGTGAACACCCTCAGCCAGATTTCCGACATGACCATTGCCCGAAAGGACACGTATTTCAACACGGACAGAAACAACTTCGCGCCGCGCTTTGGCTTCGCCTATGCAATGGACTCGAAAACTTCGATCCGTGGATCCTGGGGCGTGTTCTTCGATCGCGTCATCGGTGGCGCAGCCATCGATCCGGACAGTAACACGCCGGGCTTCGCGCAGTCGGCGACAACTTTCCCCAACAGTGCCGCCAATGCTGACAATCGCGTGAGCGATGCGAGTCTGAGCAAACCGGGTACACCAACGACGGCGATTTTGACGCCTGTCCCCACGCGCGCCTTCGGTGCCACCAACATCATCGATCCGAATCTGCGCACACCATATGTGACGCAAATGAACTTCACGATTCAACGCGAGTTGACGCGCAACATGGTGATGGAAGCCGGCTATGTTTCGAACCGCGGCATCAAACTGCTGCTCGATCAGGATCTCAATCAGACCCGCATCTACCAGAGCGGATTCCTGAACGACTTCCGCGAACTGCAGGCGTTCCAGTTGAACGGCTCCGCCGTCTCGACGAGCAACAATATCGCCCGCATTTACGGAGGTGCGGCACCGGCGATCACCGCCATCGGCGCGAATCCTGTGCGGCAGGGTGCCGTCGGCGCAGCAGCCAACACTGTGGACACCACCGGCTTCGCGCGGTTCGCAGGGGCAGGCCTCTCGCCCTACTATCTGCGCAACTTCCCGCAGTTCTCGCAGGTCTGGCTTTCCACCAATATGGGACGCTCGGCTTACGACTCGCTGCAGATCAGCGTGCGCCGCCAGCAGGGCGCGCTCAAGGGCGCGGTCAACTACACCTGGTCCAAGACGATCGACAACGCTTCGGTTGATGGCAGCGGCAACACCGCGTTGCTTGACAGCTACAACCTGAAGATCAATCGCGCTCTCTCGGATATCAACCGTCCGCACACCTTGAACTGGATGGTGAGCTACACGCTGCCCTTCGGTCGCGGCAAGTTGCTCGGCGGCGGAATGCCAGATTGGCTCGATCGCCTCGCCGGCGGTTGGGAACTCGGATCGCTCGGTTTTCTGACATCCGGTTCGCCGATGAGCATCTCTTCGGGCATCACCACGGGCTCCAATCAGTTCAGCTTCGCGGCCTCCGGCCACCTTGCGAACTACAGTGGCACGGATCGCAGCATCGGTAAGATTGAGCGCGTCGGCAACGGCGTCCGCTTCTTCACGCCCGAGCAGTTCGCGCTATTCTCGGTTCCTCAGGCGGGATCCGTGGGTAACAGCGGACGCAACACCTTCAGAGGCCCTGGATTCTTCAACACCGATGCGTCGTTGGTGAAGCGGTTCCGTTTGGCCGAACGGAAGTTCGTGACCTTCCGCGCAGAAGCTTACAATCTGCTGAACACGGTGAACTTCAATAATCCGGGACTCAACCTGCAGACGCCGGCTACCTTCGGCATCATTGCGGGAACTCCGACCGGCGCGGCGAATCAGTCTGGTGCGCGCATCCTGCAGGGCGCGTTGCGGCTGGACTTCTAACCGCGGCAACTTCAAAGGAAAAGGGCGGATCCCCGATCACCGGGATCCGCCCTTTTGCCTTAGCCCCGCAGCTTCGTCTGCACGATTTCGTCAATGATCCGCGGCAGCCCATACGCCAGCTTCCATTCCGTATAGTGCTCGCGGACCTTGGTCAGATCCGAGATGTAGCAGATATGATCGCCCTTGCGGTTCTGGTCTTTGTAGGAATGCTGCAAGGTCAAGCCCATGGCCGCAAGGTGATCGATCGTTTCGAGAATCGACATGCTGTTGGCGCGTCCGCCGCCCAGGTTGTAAACCTCGCCTGGACGGCCTGGACGCGGCTTCTCATAAAATTGTAGGAAGAGCGCCGCGACATCGTTCGAATGAATCTGGTCGCGCACCTGCTTGCCCTTGTATCCGTGGATCGTATACGGACGTCCCGTCACGGCGCACAAAACGATACACGCCAGATAGCCGTGCAGTTCCACCGCCGAGTGCGCCGGACCTCAACTTTCCCCAACAGCGCGGGCGGTCGCCTACACCTGGTCCAAGACGATCGACAACGCTTCGGTGGATGGCAGCGGCAACACCGCGTTGCTTGACAGCTAGCTCATTACTCCAGTTCAAGGTGTGCGGACGGTTGATATCCGAGAGAGCGCGATTGATCTTCAGGTTGTACACGCTGCCCATCGGTCGCGGCAAGTTGCTCGGCGGCGGAATGCCGGATTGGCTCGATCGCCTCGCCGGCGGTTGCGAACTCGGATCGCCCGGTTTTCTGACATCCGGTTCGCCGATGACCAACGTGTCGTTGCGGGATCTCGTCCGCACCGCCTACGGATTAACTTACAACACGATCGCAGGCGGACCGGCATGTTCTCGATGGGACGTGGAGCCGGGGGTTGCGATGCCGCTCCGGATCCTTCGCGGGATCTGGCGTTCCGGCGGT
>Ga0163146_10003906_pt1 | contig 18670 bp, 23 predicted proteins | sample OliLakLV19MP7G1_FD_148648 | JGI IMG/M metagenome (GOLD analysis project Ga0163146, IMG submission 148648) | Freshwater microbial mat bacterial communities from Lake Vanda, McMurdo Dry Valleys, Antarctica - Oligotrophic Lake LV.19.MP7.G1 | ecosystem: Environmental > Aquatic > Freshwater > Lake >...
TTTTAACAGCGCTATTGTCGCCTTTGACCGGTCTTGAAGTTCTGCTGATTTAGTTTTCATACCCGCGAAAGAGCACACCTGGAAGCCGTCTGCCTTTTTCCCGCCCGTTTGGAACACAAGGATTGGCCAGACCATCCATTTCCTTTACCTTGGCTATTGAGCTGATGAGAGAACCGTAGGATAGACTCAACAGATCGTAGCATTTGTTTCTGTATGTTGGCGATTTGATTCTTCATGCCCCGGATTTTGGTTCCTGTTCTTTTTTCAAAGCTGGCAGCCCGCTATTAATTCCCACCAAACTCTGAATTTTTTATTCATATTCTGATGATCCGCAGTCTTCTTATCACCCGATAAAAAAAGAAATCGCCAAGAAAAAGGATGCCCGTCCATGACCGGGGGCGTATGGGGTATAACCCTACCTAGGAAGCTATCGCACCAAATCGCTTAGACTGGGCGCAAAGCTGAAGCCTTCGCAAAACTAGGCCCTGTTAGCGAATAAAAAGAAGTGCTTTTATTTTGTGTCAGTAACTTGAATGTTTCTAAACAGACAACGCAGATGCGGCTTTTAAAGCTACCGTAACCGGGCACTCTTCAACGGCGGCGTGTTTCTGGCGCATTGAGGCCAAGGTCCGCCCAATGGCCGCCCAAGCCCTTGAAGAAGGAATCCGACGCAACCAGGACTGCACTTCTTTCCAGCGCAACTCTTTTAGGTTTGTTTCAGGCAGGATACCTTTAACAGGACTGCGATTCATCGCCGCAAGGTAGGCGAGATCAAACAGTGCCTAGTCGGGCGACGCCACAAAGCCTTCAACCCGTGCGTCATGGGCATAACCTCCAAACAACTCCGGTTGGATCCGGTGCAATTCAATTTTTATTCAGGCCACATGGGCTTCACCCGGTCGGCCAAGGGTTACTGCACAATGTTTTCGCGAAATTTGCTGGATCCGACCATGTAAGCGCAAGGCTGACCAACCTGAAAGATAGGCTTGATAGGGGTCAGCGTCCGCCGTAACCAGCGCTCCTGGCTTAGTCGAGGGCTCTCCCAGAAACCAGCTACCTCTCTTGAGCGGGAAAGTCAACCAATCGTTAGCCAGTCGGCGCAACGCCATGGAGGCAGCAGGAATGCTCAGGCCGGTAATTTGGGCGGCGGCGCGTATCGTGATCCGCTTGTGGCCAACCAATTTTTTATAAAAACCGAGCGAACTCATGGAAGTTATGGCTACAAAACCGCCAAAAGATTATTCCGGACCTTTTCCGACATCGCCTTCCATGCGGCTTTCGTGCCGTAATGTTCAGCCAGGTCTTTGGGTAGAAAGGGGATGACTTGTTCCGTATGCATAACAAAACTAATTAAGGTAAGCTGCTCCATTGCCCGCGCGACCAATTTCGCAGGGGCTTGCTTTCCCGCTTCGAAAGATCCGGCCAGATGATAAAGGTCGAAAACATCCCGGGCCTGCACTTCAGCACGGGTTGCCAAAGCGTTGATCTTCTGACGATAGGCGGCCGGGGACGTGTAATGATTAAAAACAAATGGCACCACCCGATGCCCGGCCAATAAAGTTGCAGAAGGCGGTTCGACCGTGGATTCTCTAAAATACTCGTTATTTCGGCGCGAAAATTCCAACCGGGTGGGCAACATGTTGTCCTGGTAAATGACCTGAAATTTCCAGCGCTGGGCGGTCTGGGTCTGCTTGACCGGCTTGATTTCACTCAGGCTGATGCCGACCGCGGCCTGTTCGGTCAATAGCGGTTAACCGGCGAGGATCTTGTTGAGGTTTTTTCAGGATGTCTACTCCGACAATGCGGGCATCAAAATCAATGTCTTCAGAAAGACGTGCGCTATTCTGATAAAGACGCAAGTTGACCCCGCCCTACAGGCAGATAGTGCCAGGGTTTTTGACTGAGGCAAAGTGCCGGAGGAATACCAAGTGAAACCATTCTAGCGCTTCACTTTCTTACATTGATCTATATTCACATACCCGTTAAGAATTATCAAAATAGAAATCTCACCCATACTGCTTCTTGTGGCTGGTGGTAAAATACGCTCAGACCGCATCGGCGAGATTGGGATGCTTCCTTACGCATCAACGAAAACACCCGGAAAAACTTTTAAACCATGATGGGCAGGAACGACATGAAGGAATCAGCGGCTTCGCCTGCCCCAGAGGCTGGTGATACGGTTCTGAATGCCGCATTTCCAGCCCCTACCTCCAGCTCAGCCCAAGAGAGCGTAATGCGCGGGCGGGCGGTTGGAAGCAAGAATAAATTCATCCTGCTATCTATTGAGAGGACAAAGGGGATGCCAACCGACCCGCCCCAGCCATCCTCATTATTCCCCTTGGGATCGCTTATACCCTACCTTGTGGCTAAAACCCCATTCTTGACATTAAAAGCAGGAAACGTAAATTCTTCTGCTTCAGAGCCCCTTTGCTCCGGCAGCTCAATGGTAGAGCAGCCCCGATTTTATCGGGATTGGTTCCACTTTGGGTTTGGGGAAACACATTTCGCCTCGGTAGCTCAATGGTAGAGCAGTTGACTCTTAATCAATTGGTTCCTGGTTCGAGTCCAGGCCGGGGCACAACTATTAAAGATATTACTCCATCCTCTTTCTGATCAGGTAGAGCAGCCCCGACCTTATCGGGGTTGGTTCCTGGTTCGAGTCCAGGCCGGGGCACAACTATTAAAGATATTACTCCATCCTCTTTCTGATCAGGTAGAGCAGCCCCGACCTTATCGGGGTTGGTTCCTGGTTCGAGTCCAGGCCGGGGCACAACTATTAAAGATATTACTCCATCCTCTTTCTGATCAGGTAGAGCAGCCCCGACCTTATCGGGGTTGGTTCCTGGTTCGAGTCCAGGCCGGGGCACAACTATTAAAGATATTACTCCATCCTCTTTCTGATCAGGTAGAGCAGCCCCGACCTTATCGGGGTTGGTTCCTGGTTCGAGTCCAGGCCGGGGCACAACTATTAAAGACATTACTCCATCCTCTTTCTGATCAGGTAGAGCAGCCCCGACCTTATCGGGGTTGGTTCCTGGTTCGAGTCCAGGCCGGGGCACATTTTCCCAACATCTTACAAGCCATACGATTCCACCTGCTCTTCGTCCCAGCCAAGGTAGTGCCCAAGTTCATGCAGGTAGGTGATTCTGACTTCTTCACAGAACAAACTGCGGTCTTCTTCCGCCTCATCCCATAACGTATCCAGAAAGAGGCTGATTCGGGGAACCTGATCCGGCGATGAAGGAAATCCCTCCATGCGCGAACATCCTTCGAAAAGCCCAAGCAAGCCCCAGACCTCCTCCCCCATTTCCTCCCGCTGCAAAGGCGTCGGCTCCATCAGAAGCCGCACCGGACACTCGCTTGCTGAAACACGGATATCCTCCGGCAGTTCACCCAGCACTTCTTCCAGTTCCTTTTCAGCCCAGGCTGTCAGTAGCTCCGGACTCATTGCTTGTTTTCCAGGGTAATCCAGGTCACCAGATCGGCCAGACGTGGACGTCCGTCATGCCTCCAGCAAAGCCGGGGCTCCTGCAATTCCCCCACCCCGCAAACCCGGCTGAATCCTAAATTACCAATCGCAGACAAAACGCGGCGACCCAGATAGATGTCTGACAGTGAAATAGACGAAAGTTTTCCTTTCCATGGCTTCAAGATACTTTCCCAATCCGATCCCGGAATGACCTGGATAAAGCGGTGACCGGGTCCTGTCTCCAAAAAGCCGTCCTGCCTCAGCACCACGGTCCATGGTCTGTGTTCCCGCGCGCCCCAGAGCCGGTTCCCCCGTAACAATGCCCGCTGCCGGGCCTCGAAAATCAGGGCCTCCTGTTCAAAGTCCCGGGAGGGCGAAGGTTGTTCCTCCTCCCGTTTTTCCAACGCTGCCGCCAACTGCTCTGCAAAAATTTCCGCTTCATGGAAGTCAGGACAAAGATAGGCCTGCGGGGACAGGCAGCCAAGCTGTTCATAGGCCGCCACCTCCCATGCTGCCTTTTCTGCCAGCTCCGCACCCGCCGTTCCCGGAAAAACCAGTCCTACGCTGATCTTGTTCCCGTAGGCCAGAAAACGCCGGTCCGGTCTTGTCTGTAACCGGATCATTTGCACGGTTTCATCCGACCCGAAAACCACTACGGCATCGGCCTCCCGCATCCGCTGCGGATCATGTGAGTGCAGGCATTCAACCGACAGACCAAAGGCTTCCCCGGACTCACGCGCTTTATTCTCAAAGCCCGGCAACCCAGCAGAAGGAAGTTTGAAGACCAGCCGACTGCCCAGAATCATTCCCAACATCAGACTCATCTCCGCCGACACGTCCAGATTCGAGGCGCAGACATGGTAAATTTCCGAAGGTGCCACTGCCTGCATCCACACGTCTTGAGGCCCCTTAACCGGGCGATCCAGAATGTCCACCGAACCCAGTTCGGATTCCAGCAACGTAAGCAGGTCGGACTCGCCACGAAAGCCCAGTCTTTCGTTAGAAAAAAAGGCTGAAGCCAGCCGTATGCGTTCCAAGGTATTCATAAATCAAAGGGCAGGGAGCAACCCCTTACCGGAGCTCCGGTCAGACGTCCGGTCAGGCGGATGGCATCACCTTCCCGGATGCCGGTATCCAAAGTGGCCACTGCCATGACCGAATGGATATTGGCCAAGTCATAAAAATGGAGAAGCCCACGTTGCCCCAGCCCAGCCTCTGTTCCGGTGGCGGGATCCACCACGCGGACTTTCAGCCATGGAGGGAATCGATGCCTGCCCTCCTCCAGTTTTCCATAGCCCTGAGAAGACAGCTCCGTCATACCGTATTCATTCCATACCCATTTTTCGGAAAACCCAAAAGCATCCACCAACAGGCCGATCAACTCCTCCGGGCTGAGTTCGCGGTGTCGCCCCTTGTAACCGCCGGTATCAAAAACCACACTTCCTTCCGGAAGTCGTGATACCAGACCGTTCTCCAGAAAAAATTCGGAAGCCTGAGCCAGCGCAAAGGATGTTCCAAACAGCGCTACTTTTTCGCCGCGCTCCACGGCGGTTTCCAACAAACGCCTGCATTTAACCCGATCTAGAACAAAATCCCCGTCCACCACAAACTCCACCGGAAAAAGCCGGGGAATTTCTCCAGCCAAATGCCGGATCATATAAGCAAGGGACGAATGGGGCCTCAGCGCAAAAGAAGGAACCAGTGATATCCAGCGATGCCCGCTCAAATCAGGCATGAACGAACGAAAGCCCGTCGCCAGTGCTTTCTCATAGCATCTTCCATTTTTTAAATAATGCCGTCCGGACGCCTTGCCCGATGTTCCGCTCGTTTCGAAGACAAGCCCCGCCTCATTGTGGTCAAAGCAACAGACCGGGCCTGAGCGGAAAGCTTCCACCGGAAGCGCCGGAAACTCCTTCCAATGCCCAGCCATGGAAGACTCAAAACAAGCTGCACGCAGGAAGTTCCGGTAAACGGGGTTGCTCCCGGCCTGGGCCCGCAGCAGGCCCAACGCCAGGGCATCGAACTCCGCCTCCTCCAGATCGGGACGGAGCGCATCCAGAATCATCTCTTCCATTCTGTGAAATTAGCATTCCAACGGGCGGGAAAACAGTTATGTTTTTGCTGTGCTCGGAAAATTATCAGGAAATCCCTTTTCAACGCCCAAGCTTCCTGGCGGATCACTTCCGCTTCTTCTTTCCGGATCAGCCGTTCTGAAAGGCGATCTTTTTGCCGGTGGCGATGGCGTGATCGATTTACATTTTACCGGCCCCTGCCGTTCTCAATCCCTGATCGGGGTGGGACCGAACGGAAAAGTCATCGGCAACATGGAAGGCCGCGATGTCAGCTTGGCGGGACATTACGCCGGAGACGCCAACGCTGGCCAACATCTGGTCATGCGGAAAAACTGCCAGGTCAGGGGGCGCTGCCGCAGCAACAGCCTGGAAATCGAAGAAGGCTCCGACTACGAAGGGCTCCTCATCGTCGGGATCGAGGACAAGGACCTCACCTCCAGCGGCAAACTCAGGGCCTAACCTTTAACCACCATGGGAATCGCCTCACTTTTTTCGCGTCAAGCGCCGCCGAAGGAATGGATAACCTGCCCTGCCTGCGGACATGAACAGAAGGAATACAAGGGCGCCAACGCCACCTTCTGCCATGCCTGTGGCCACCGAATTTCCATGCAGGAGGAGATCAAACGCAATCCCCGCCGCGCCCGTAAACGGGTCGACAAACGCGTGGTTCCCTGCATCCATTGCGGCACAGAACTAACCATCCACAACAGTGCCATGTCCTGGCAATGCACGGGTTGCTCCTCGTATCTAGATCTCTGTGATCAAGAAATCAACAAGGAATCCAACGCTGAGATTCTTACCTACGGCACGATCACTGTCGGAAAAAGAGGCTTCCTCAACGGTCCGCGGGCCGAAGCGGAAACCATGTTTATTTCCGGCCGGTCCCAGAGCCAGTTGACCTGCCGCAATTCCCTCATCGTCCGCGACGGGGCCAATATTCTGGGGGAAGCCAAAGGCAAACTCATGCGGGTGGTCAAAGGTGCCAACCTGAAAACAGAAAGAATGATTGAATTCCAGACCTTGGAAGTGGCCGGCCACATGGTGGCACGCCAACTCGTCATCAGCGGCCTGGTGAAGATCGAAGCCGGGGGAAGCCTCCATGCGGACTCCCTGATTTTTGGCAGCATCGAAGTGCAGCCCGGCGGGAAACTCCACGCCCCGGCACGCTCCATCACCTTGAAAGGCTGATACCCCGACCTGTTCCCCTAGCGGTGATCTCCCGCCGCCGGGGGCTGGATCGATCCCTTGGAAGCTGATTCAATACTTGTGTTCGGCCGATTTGGATTTGTCCAGGCGTGTGAAGATGTTAGAAAAATCCGTGACGGGCTTCCCGCCAAGGGTGTCGGACTTCCCGACAAAAACAGCTCCCTCGGCCAGGCTGAATTTGGGACAGCGGACATCCCCGAAAAGCTGGGCATTGCTGGCCACTTCCACTTTGTCTTTGGAATCGATATTTCCCTGCACTTTTCCACGGATCAAAACGGAGGACTCGGCGGTAATATTGGCCTTCACAATGGCCGTGTCCCCGATGACCAAAGGTCCGTCGGCCTGGATATCCCCCTCAAAGCGACCGTTTACTTCCATACGGGAACTGAAGCTCAGGGTTCCTTTGAATTCGACATCTTCGGAAAGGATGGCACCGGATGATTTGGAGGTTTTGACAATGTCCATAGATTTAAGGGGTTGGCTGCTCTGATTGGGAAATGACGCTTGGTTGGCGGGATCCTGGTTCTTCTTGAAAACGTCCGACAACATGTCCTGATTGAAAGCCCCTGAGGGGCAAAGTCCAGAAAGAAGTGAGCCGGAACCATAAAAAAACACCACTTGTGCAAACTTGACACCGGACGCCCGCCCGTCTGTTATTAATCCTTTGCAGGTAAATTCCCATGATTCATCACATTAACTTACTTAAACTCAAGTCCTCCGTCACACCCGAAATGGTGGAGAACCTCATGGTGGAGACGCGGATCCGCCTGCTCAAGATCCCCGAAGTAATGAACCTGCGCTGCGGGAAAAAGATCGACGCCAAAAACAACTCCTACGAGCTGTTTTTCTCCATCGACTTCGAAAACCTGAATAAGTTGCACATTGCCCAGGATTCTGCCATCTGGATCAAGTACAAACACCAGATCCTCGACCCCCATATAGACCTTTTAACCGCCTACCATTACGAGATGGAGCCGTGTAAAGATATTCGTTACTCCTGAGAAGACCTCCGGAGTCGGAGCTTTTCTAGGCCCGCGCTTGCAGTAGATCGCGGACCACACCCAGGGACCAACAGGCTTCCCCCCTCGTCACTGAGAGATTAGGGCTGAGCGAGAGAACATTATTTTCCACCCCGCCCCCCAACAAAACGATGCCACAAGCCAACGCTTCTTCAATAATCCTCCCGGTTCTTGCCGGTAAGGCATGCCCGAACGAATCCCTCAGCTCAATCCCCCAGAGCAATCCCCTCCCTCGGATTTCCTCCACATCCTGGATTCCGGCCATCATCGCGATCTCCTCTTTCCACATGGCTGCCGCTTCTGCCACGTTTTTCAAGGTTTCCGCTTTGATCCACTCCCGCAAAGAGGCCAAAGCCAGGGCGCAGCCTACCGGATGACCCAGAAACGTGCTGGTGTGCAGAGCTTCACCTGTCGATTCAGGCCAGGCATCCATGATCTCTGCTTTTCCCACGCAGGCGGAAATCGGAAAGCTCCCGCTCATCGCCTTTCCGAGGCAGATCAGGTCCGGCACCACCGAAACGTGTTCGCAGGCAAACAAAGGACCTGTCCGGTAAAAACCTGTATAGATCTCATCCAGAATCAACAGCAAGCCGCTCTCATTACACAATCTGCGCAACAAAGGAAGAAAACCATCCGGCGGAACCACATCGCCACCGCGTCCCTGAATGGGTTCCACCAAAACCGCTCCCACCCTGCCCGTGCCTGCCAGCAGGCGGATGGACTTTTCCAGATCTTCCAAAGAATCCTTTTTTCGGGATGGATAAGGCAAAAAATGGGCGAACTCTTTCAGTTGGGCCTGAAAAGGGGAACGGAATTCACGGCGCCCTGTCACTGTGACCGCACCATACCCCAGGCCATGATATCCGCCTTGGAAGGCAATCACCTCGCTTTTGCCCGTATACAGATACGCCGTCTTTAAGGCCGCCTCCACCGCTTCAAATCCCGCATTTCCCAGGATCACCTTGCCCGTCCCGGACAGCCATCGCTCAAACGTGATTCGGCTTAACAACTCACACAATTCCACCTTGAGCCGTGTCGGGTGAACATCCCCCATTCCGTGATACAAACGGGCCGCTTGTTCCTGATATGCAGCGATCAGATGCTCTGCACCAAAACCTGCCATCGCCACACCAAATCCGCTGGTCAGATCCAGAAACCGGTTTCCGTCCACATCCCAGACATTGGCACCTTCCGCCCTATCCCAGAAAACGGGAAAGCGCGAGGAAACATAGGTGACATTACGTGACTCATGCGCCCTGAGGCGGATGGCCCATTCCTGGGATAGCGGTCCGGGAATCGCTGTAATCAGTTCAGGTAACACACCTCCTTAATAAACTGGAAAATTCAAAGCGGAAACCGGAAACTTCTCCCCATGCCAATTCCGGAACCCGAAATCGAACTCGTCATTGCCCGCCACGAGGAAGACCTGGCCTGGGTCCACAACAGCGCGCCGGGAATACGGGTTACTATTTACAACAAAGGAGGCCGGGCCATTCCAGACGCCATCCAGCTCCCGAACGAAGGCCGCGAAGCCCAGACCTACCTGCATCACATTGTCACCCGCTACGGGAATTTGGCTCCGTTCACCGTCTTCTGCCAGGGCCACCCCTTCGACCACTGTTCCAATTTCCACGCCGTGCTCCGCGAACTCAAAACCCTAAACCCACCTCTCCATCATAGCCTTGGCGAAGGCGGGAAACTCGGAACATTCCGCTGGCTGGGTTTTATTATCGACTGGGACGACGCCAAGGGGCAGCGACTCTTCCGGAACTGGAGCAAAAATGAACCTCAGGAAAGCCTCGATCTGGAACTTTTTTGCCGGGAAGTTCTTCAACAGGACGGAAGCGAACCCTTCGTTTTCTTTCCGGGAGCCCAGTTCATTGTTTCGCGCGAGCTCATCCTGTCGCGGCCCAAACGCTTTTACGAAAAGGCCCTGAAGCATTCGAAAACCTTTCCCCATGCCGCCCATTGTTTTGAAAGAACCTGGGATCGCGTCTTCGGGATAAATGGCATTCCTGAAAAATACTGGAACAAACCACTCCCGATTTACCTAAAGCCGATCAAACGATTGAGCTGACAAAGTCATTACGGGGTCATTACGGGGTCAGTCGTTAACAATTAACACTTTCCAAAAAGCAGGGAAATGAACGATTTGTTAATAGTTGGCGACTGACCCCACCTGGCCAATTTCAAGAAAATGAATTCCAAACCCTTGTGTTAGTTCCGCTCAGATCAAACCCCTTTCTGCTTCGGATCCCAGATAAATTTGTGCATCTGAAGCTGGAAACGGACATCGAGCTTGTCCTCCAGAATCCAGTCGACGATTTCACGGGGATGAATTTTCCCAAACACGGCGGAAAATAAAACCGCTCTTACCTTGTGGTTAAGATCGTGGGTGAGAACTTTTTCCCTGGCCCATTCGTAATCACGGCGCGAGGCGATCACGCATTTCACCTCATCGTTCCTGTTCAGCAAAGGAATGTTCTCCGCACGGTTCTTTTCGCTCATTCCGCTGTCAGGACATTTCAAATCCATGATCCTCACCACCCTTGGATCCACCGGTCCGATATCCCGATGACCGCCGGTTTCCAACAGCACCTGATATCCGGCGTCGCACAGTGCGTTCATCAGGGCGATTGATCCCGGCTGTAAAAGCGGTTCACCGCCGGTCAGCTCCACCAGAGGACAATCCAGCTTCTTTACTTCGCCCAGGATTTTTGAAAGCGTTTTCTTTTCGCCCCCATAAAATGCATATTCCGTATCACACCAACTACAGCGCAGATCACAGAACGTCAGCCGGACAAAAATACACGGCAACCCGGCAAAAGTGCTTTCACCTTGCACACTTTTATAAATTTCATGAACAGTCAGCTTTTGTTCCAAATCCACATTCATAGAATAGACAGATCCCTACTCAACCACAGAGCCCCCGGCTGCACAACTCTCCCCAGTTGTGCGACAATCATAGTGACGATCGTCGGTTTGATTGTCGCATCAATGTAGATGCGGGTAATTGGGAATGACATCAAAAATAACCGGCTTTAGGATGGATCATGTCTTCAAATCGGCCTCTTCTCATTTATGACGGCGAATGCCGCTTCTGCTGCAAGTGGGTGGAACGGCTCCGCGCCTTTCTCGGCCAACGGATTGACTACCAGCCCTTTCAGGACTGCGGCTCCCGTTTTCCTCAAATAGCTCCCGAACTTTTCGACCGGTCGGTGCATCTCGTTCAAATGGATGGAAGCTTCTGCTCTGCAGCGGAAGCCGTATTCACCGCCACAGCTCTGCGCCCGGAGGGAAAACCGCTGCTTTGGCTGTATCGCTATCTGCCTTTTTTTGCACCCATATCTGAAGCTGTCTATAAATGGGTGGCCTCACAGCGTGTTGGCCTTTCAGCAGTAGACCGCGCCTTGACAGGTCTGACGGGCGTTACACCAAGCTACTCCATTTCTTCATGGCTCTTCCTGCGCGGGGTTGCGCTGGTGCTTTTGATTGCATTCCTCTCACTGGTAGTCCAGGTCAAGGGACTGATCGGGGATCACGGCATCGCCCCCGCCCAAAGCTTCCTCAGTCAGGTGTTCCAGCATCTGGGGCTCGCTTCCTTTCATCAGGTGCCGACTATTTTCTGGCTGGGCGATTCCGATTGGATGCTCCAAGGCGTTTGTCTGCTGGGTGTTGTGGTTTCCTTATGTGCCCTTTTCGGGCGGGGCGGGGCCGTAGCTTTCCTGCTCTGCTGGTTTCTTTATCTGTCCTTGGTCGTTGTTGGCGGGCCTTTTCTCAGCTTTCAATGGGACTCGCTGTTGTTAGAAACCTGTTTTCTTGCTGCGCTTTGGGCACCGTGGGCTTTTGGAAAAATCCGGATCGGAGAGTGGAAACCCTCCTTCCTTGGGAGATTGTTGCTACTCTTCCTGCTTTTCCGTCTGATGTTCGCCTCGGGACTGGTTAAACTTGGAAGTGGCGATCCGACCTGGTTTAACCTGACGGCATTAACCTATCATTTTGAAACCCAGCCTCTTCCGACCCTGTTAAGTTATTACGCCCACCAGTTGCCGGAAGTCATCCTTCGGCTCTCGGTTCTGATCATGTTCGTCATTGAGCTTGTCCTAGTGTTTTTCATTTTCGGTCCCCGCCGACTGCAACTGACAGCTGCGGCCTGTCTTCTTTCGTTTCAAGCACTGATTGCTCTGACCGGGAATTATTGTTTCTTTAACCTGCTTACCGCACTTCTATGTCTCCTGCTCATTGATGATGAAAGCTGGAAACGGCTATCAAGGGGGAAAATCAAAATCCCCCTTCTTTCAGACAACAGCTTCCGTTTACCTTCGTGGAGTCTGGTTCCCATGGCCGCTCTTGTCTTGCTGGCAGCCCTGATGACCTTCTCCGGCCAGGTGAAGCCGACTCTTTCCTGGCCGGACTGGACACACCAATGCTACCGGATCATCGCCCCATTCCGCAGCATCAACAGCTACGGCCTTTTTGCTATCATGACGACCACCCGTCCGGAAATTGTGATGGAAGGCAGTCGTGACGGCAAAGTCTGGTTGGAATACCGCTTCAAGTGGAAACCCCGTGATGTGAACAAAGCCCCGCGCTTCATTGCCCCGCACCAGCCACGCCTCGATTGGCAGATGTGGTTCGCCGCGCTGGGGAATTACCGCCAGAACCCCTGGCTGCTCAGTTTCGCCGAAAAACTTTTACAGGGTTCCCCGGAGGTATTGGCCCTGCTGGCAGAGAATCCTTTTCCTGATCAACCCCCGCGCTACATTCGCGCCCTTGTTTACGACTATCAATTCACCACCATGGAAGAAAAAAGTAAAAACGGACAATGGTGGAACTCCAATTACCAAGGGATTTATTTGCCACCGATCTCCCTGAGAGATGCTCCTTAGAGAATCTCGATCAGAATGAAATCCCCTTTCATGCTTTCCATTTCCTCACAAAATCCGGAAAGTCACAGCCTTCGCATTGGTTGAAATCCTTCAAACAAAAATCCTGATAAATCTGTAACAACCCTTCCTTGACCAGTAGCGAACGCCCGGCAGAACCCAGGTTGCGTCCTCCCAAAAGGCGGACAGCCGCCACGGAAGCCGTGTGCATGATTTCCGAGGTTTTCATTTCTCTCAGATTATCGCGCATCCGCTCGTTCCCCCCGGCCATTGCCAAAGGGCCAACTACATTGAACCAGAAACGCAGACAACGGTCGGGCCCTATCAACTGGATAGCCTTCCCCACCGGACTGTTCAGTGTGTAATGCCTGTCCCAAAAGGGATGCTCCAGGGTTTCAAGCAATTCCCACAATTCCGAAAAATCCCCACCTGTCACCACAGCCGAAAAACGTTTCCAAAGAGCCCTGTCCGAAAGCAGGCTCAGGATGGCGAGGCGACGCTCAGGACGGTTCAGAGGTCTCACCCCGCGCAGATTCCAGGCCTGACGCGGCAATCCGTGTTCCTCCCACTCCGCCCTGATCTGCCACCACTCGTCCCAAAGGGAGCGGAACCATTTGTTACCCTCCGCCGCCTGAGGAAGAGTCTGGCCCGGCAAAAAACCCGCCAGGCCAAAGAGCAGTGATTCCCTCTTCATGGCGTTTTTTTCCTCCTGCAATAAAGACAGCGGGAGACGCTGGGCAAGGCTGCCGAAGGCTTCGCGATTTCGGGCATAGCCCAGCGCATCGGCCAGGCCCTGCCACAGGGCCTGATCCCAGCCATGACATTTCACCCGCAACGCCCAGCATTCCGCCCTCCGCTGGAAACGATACCAACCGGCATCCTCCAGAAGAGTGGCCACTTCCTTCACGGAGAGGTCGGCCAACTCTTTCCGACAATGACCCACCCGTGCCCCGACTTGTCGTTCCAGATTCGTGGAATTGAAATGACGCCTCGCCTCCGGCAACGGGACTTTGAGCTGACTGGAGAGTTCCAGAGTCCGAACGGAACGACGTTTGGAATCCCCGGCAAAAAAAAGACGTGGGCCTGCTTTCCACACTACGTGCAGGATCACGTTGTCGTAATGTGGATCATTTTCATGACCGTGCTGTCTCCAGTCCGGAGCCTCACAATGAATTTCAACGTCACCAACTTCCGTCCTCCCCTCCCGGTTGACCAGGGCTCCCCGTGTAAAATCCGGCCCCGCCCCGTGATTCCAGAATCCAGGCTGAAGGATCCGGACGCTTTCGCCAGTCAGGGTTTTCAAATCCTCCCGATAAAGTTGCTCGAACCAAAGCCGTTGCACAAAAGCCTCATCCACGGACATGGGCTCTTCCTTTATACCGGTGTATTTTCCGTAAAGATTCATAACATGTTTTTCTGCCCAGTATTCATATCGCGTCAAATCCTGTTACCTGTCAATCTTTACAGCCATGGGAGCCACACTGACGCCCTCAACTACGAAAAGACTGATGAAAAGCTCCACTGGGTCCCTGTCCTGAATGCAACCAAAGCCAGCCTTCAGGCTGGCAGTTTTTTATTTCCAACCTATAATTGGATTGATTATGAAATGTGCGTTCTTTTCATTCTTCATTGGCTTCACTCTCTGGCTGCTTCCCCCGTCCATGGCTCTGACGCCGCAGGAAGAACCCATCGTCAAGGTCGTGGCTCTGGCCCGTCCCAGTGTGGTCAACATTTACACGGAGACCTTGGTGGAACAGGCCATCAGCGATCCATTTGACGCTTTTTTTGATCGTTTTTATGGAGGTGGCAGTTATCGCGGAGGACGTATTGTCCAGGTGCCCGTCCGCAGCCTGGGCTCCGGAGCCATTATCCGCCCTGATGGCTATATCGTGACCAACCAACATGTGGTGGCCCGGGCAGCCAATACCAAAATCAAAGTCACGCTCCCGGACGGCAGCACCTTTGAGGCCGTGCCCGTGCAGGAAGACCCGGACTTGGATCTGGCCCTGATCAAAATCAAAAGCGACAAGGCCCTGCCCATCCTCAACATCGATGATCTTTCCCCAAACCTCCTCGGCCAGACCGTCATCGCCATCGGCAATCCCATCGGCTATGAAAGCAGCGTTAGCACGGGCATCCTCAGTGCCACCAACCGCACCTTGACCATCGGCGGAACCTTCTACGATTCTCTCCTGCAAACCGACGCCGCCATCAATCCGGGAAACTCCGGTGGGCCGCTTCTCGACATCAACGGGAAATTTGTCGGCCTCAATACGGCCAAGGCAGCGGCCGGGGCAGAGAACATCGGTTTTGCCATTCCCGGCGAGCGCGTTTCCGTCTTTGCCAAAAACGCCATCGACATTGCGGAAGGGAGGAAAGCCCCCCCTCCGGTTGCCGCCCTCGATAAAGTTATTCTGGAACGTTTCGGGTTGGGAATTCAGGAAATGGACAAGGAGCTGGCGAAATCCTTCGGATATCAGGTGGATAGCGGTTTGGTGGTGACATCGGTGCAGGAGGGAAGCCCTTCCGATACAGTGGGAATCCGCAAGGGAATGTTGGTTACGGGGCTGGGCCCCTACCGCCTCCGCTCTCTGGAGGATCTGCCCAGGCAGTTGGCCAAGCTGAAGAAGGGGGAAAAAGTGCGCTTCACCCTGGCCTTCAACGAACAACGCAGCAATCTCATCCTGCGCCGCAGTGTGGCAGTGAATCTGACTGCGAGGTAACACCCAGGGAACTCTCCCTTTTTCAGTCATTTTGAAGATGGTGAAGAACCCACCGGCACCAACTTAACGTAAGGATTTAATCAAACAGGGATCTAAGATCTTCCGACAAGGCCTGTGGAGTATTCGTTGCACTCAGGATGACACGGTGGGCTGGGTCAGCCTTCATTTCCTTTGTTCTGGACGCTGAACAGGATGGGGTGAAGGGGGACTTAACAGCCCAAGGAACTTACTTGTTGGGCCAGTTGGCCATCCAACGCAGATAGCGCGCCTTGGCCTCTACCGGGGTTGTCAGGGAGACAGCCTCCCTTTCACCTGAAGTACTCCACAGATCGGGAACCACCACGTTGAAAAGGGATTTGGTATTGGGTTCAGCCACCGTCACACCATCGAACTTGTAGTAATAGCCGTAAGGATATCCCCAAGGATCTTTGATATAGCTGTTACTTGTGGGGCTGCCGACTTGGTTTTTTTTAAGTTCGATGTACTGCGTCCTGCCAGTTGCAGTCAGGCCACCTTCCAAGCGAGTCTTGCCTGTCAGCTCAGCAAAAAGCAATTTACTGCCAGATCCTGCAGTTATGGCTCCACTTCCATTCATGGAAACATTTGTTCCCTCATAAGCAGACAAAACTGAAGGGGTTCCGAGATTCCCATTATAAAGGCTACTTGTTATTCCTATATCAGATATCGAGGGATAATCCCCGTTATCGATTTTGTAGCGCTCCAAGGCCAATTCAATCGCGGCAATTTCACCCTGGGCTCTGGATTTGGCGGCTTTGTCCTGCACGACCTTGGCTGCTCCCAAGGTTAATGCGGTCAGTATACCGATGATCGTGATGACCACCAACAATTCGACCAAGGTAAAGGCTTCCCTGTTTTTTTTACGCATGACCTTATTTCCAACTGCGAAGGTAATTCTTTCTGGGATCTGCCGTTCCGTCCCAGGTATCCCCCTGCGGTCCTTTTGACCAGATAGCCAATCCGGCATTAATTTCTTCAGCATTGTGCAGACCATTGGTATCGCTAGGAACTCTAATGACATTGTCATAATTCGAATCAGCTTTTAATGAATACGGTTGGCTCCACGGATCAACAAAAGCGGTTGCGCCGGAAATAGGGTTAGGAGGGCTGGCGTTGGTCTTGCTGAGTGTGCCCGACCTGAGAATCTTGGCGTTAAATTCCATAAAGACAATCAGACGCGGATTCTGACTGGCGGCATCCCGTCCCCTTAATAGATTGTAGAGATTGGGATCACTGGATTTGACCTCTGGCTCAGCAGCAGGAAAGGTCGTTGTTGGCCAGTTCCCATACTCCGTTTGGTAGGCCGTCAGCGATACCCGGAGCTGGTTTACCATGGCTGAGGCCTCCGCTTTTTTGGCTGCTTTCAAAGCCCCTGCTATGGCTGGGAAAGCCAAGCCGGCCAGGATACCAATAATGGTGATTACCACCAGAAGCTCAATCAGGGTGAATCCGCGGGAATGTTTACGGAAAGGAGTCATCATCATCTTTACAGCTTACTTTCGAAGAGTCGTTCTGTAAATCGGAAATTGTGAGGTTGTGGAAGGGATTTTGATGCCCGCTAAACACGCGAAACCGCGCGAAATTTGGATACTGCTAAAACACCTGTGCTTTTTTCGCGAACTTTTGCGTGTTTCGCGGGCACTTTTTTTCTTAGGATCTTCCTTCGATTTCTTTTTCCAGACGCTCGGCCACCCACTGCTTCAACATGCTTTGATAGTTCAGGTAGCGCTGACCGGCCAATCGCTTCAAGCGTGCCAGCATGCGCGGGTCCATGCGCAGGGTGATGGTTGTCGACTCATTGCTGTCCGACTTGACGCAGGCCCCCTGCATGAGGCGGCCTTCCAACTGGTTCGAAAACCAGAAGTCACGCTCCTCGTCGATGGATTTAAAAACAGGGATCTGATCCCAATGGGTGATGATTTGCATGGGCTGGCCTTAAAGGAATTCCCGGACTTTCCGGTTATAAAAAAATTCTTCTTCCTGGGTCATGTGACGGGCTGCGATGACTTTGACCTGTTTCCCGTTGGAGCTGTAAACCGAGAAAACACCGCGATTGCTCAAGGACATACCCAGACAACAAAAACGGTTCATTTCAGAAATAGCCCCTTTGTCCGGCATCAGGCGGATGGAGTACGGATCTTCGAAACTTTCCGCCACTTCTTCAGGGCGGACGTCCTTCGTCGCAAAAAAACTCCAGTCAAAATCCATAAATCAGACCCTGTTGACAGTAAACCGATTCCACCATGGTGAAAAGGAAGAACGCTGAAAAAGTGAGAAGATTCCGGCAAAACCAAAGCCGATCGTGAACAAAATAAAGAAAGGAAGAGAAATCCAAAGCTCTTTTTCCCAGGCAAACCAGATAAAATAGCCGTAGTAGGCCGCCATAACCAGTTCCAGCAAAGGCAGAAGGGAACGGGCTGCCTTATATTTCTGGTTCCACCACTTCTGCACACCCGTTCCAATGCCGTATTTAGGAGTGCGGGCAAAGTCTGTCTGATGGTTGAAAACGGCCTCCAGCACCGCTTTGGCATTGTTCAAACAGAGTCCAATTCCGGTGGCGATGAGCATGGGAACATAGACCAGGATCTTGTACCAGGGGTATTTCAACTCCCGCAATACCACACCGTAAAAAACAAAGATGGAAAAGGACGCCATCATGAAAATCGGAACGTCGATAAGAATGATTGAGTCCCAGTGGAGGCCGGCATTTTTGGGATTGGGTTGGATCAAAACCGCCAGAAGTGCCAGCAGCAGATAGGCGAAATTCGAGGTCAGATGAAAAGTCGCCTCCAATTTGATCCGCAGGGGCAATTGGCTTTCCCAGACCCGGGGCAGGATTTTCTTACAAGTCTGGATCGCGCCTTTGGCCCAGCGATGTTGCTGGGCTTTGAAGGCGTTCATTTCCATCGGCAATTCGGCGGGGGTGATGACATGCGGAACAAAAACAAAGCGCCAACCCTTGATCTGGGCACGGTAACTAAGATCCAGATCCTCCGTCAGCGTATCGTGCTGCCAACCCCCCGCATCTTCAATACAGGTCTTTCTCCAGATACCGGCAGTGCCGTTAAAATTAAAAAAACGTCCACTGCGGTTGCGGGCGGTTTGCTCGATCAACAGATGCCCGTCCAAGAGCAAGGCCTGAACTTTGGTTAGGAAATTGGATCCGCGGTTGATGTGGCCCCATCGGGTCTGGATCATTCCAACACCGGAATCGGTAAAGTAATCGATTGTCTCGTGGATGATCTCCGGAGCGGGCACAAAATCCGCATCAAAAATC
>Ga0163146_10003932_pt1 | contig 18563 bp, 6 predicted proteins | sample OliLakLV19MP7G1_FD_148648 | JGI IMG/M metagenome (GOLD analysis project Ga0163146, IMG submission 148648) | Freshwater microbial mat bacterial communities from Lake Vanda, McMurdo Dry Valleys, Antarctica - Oligotrophic Lake LV.19.MP7.G1 | ecosystem: Environmental > Aquatic > Freshwater > Lake >...
GCCACCGCCGCCGCTGCCGCCGCCGTAGCCACCACCGCCGCCGCTGCCGCCGCCGTAGCCGCCACCGCTGCCGCCACCGCTGCCGCCGCCCGGCCTAGGTGTCCGCTCACGGGCTTCGTTCACGGTCAAGGGGCGACCGTTCATCTCATGCCCATTGAGCGCCGCGATCGCGGCCTGCAAGCCTTCGTCGGTCTCCATCTCCACGAATCCGAAGCCGCGCGACCTGCCGGTCTCACGATCCGAAATCACTTCGGCACTGCGGACGGCGCCGTGCGCCGCGAACATTGCCTCTAAATCCTGTGACGTGGTGGACCAGGGGAGGTTTCCCACATAAATCTTCCGAGACATATAACCATCAACCTCGAGGAACACGGGAACTGGAACACAAAACAACCGACATAAACGACCTTCGCCAAAGCACGGGCCCAATTCCCGACGTGCCGGAAGTGCGGACGAGAGTCTGTCGACCACAGAGTTGTAGCATTTCACTGGCCAGCGAACAACACCCGGGGGATTCGCACGAGCCATGCTGGACACGAACTGAAGGCCGGACCCGTCGCTGGCTTATGGAGAAAACAGGGTTTCCTCGGGGCTATTGCGGCACCGGCTCGCCCGCAGGGATCTCACTGATTCGTTGGCTGTCCCGTATGATTTTGGCCCGGTTCGGTCTCGCCGCTGTCCTGCCACTCGCCGCACCAGTCCTCCCCGGCGGTGTGTGGCCAGATCCCCACATGGAGGAGTTTGTCCTCCTCAATCGGAGGCAGGCTGGGCGGCATCCGCCGGCATTCTCCCCATTCGCCTCGTTGTCGGGTGTCGGCGTCCTGTCGCCAGAACTTGCAGCACCCGCAGCCAGGGAGCTTCGTCATGCCGGTAAGCTCTTGCATAGGCCCCATTCTAGCTTGTCGAGGGAGCACGGTGTGTTTTGGTCCACGCGAACGTTCTCGGCGATTCCATGACCAGCGTGAATCGAAACTCCATCTTTTGCGATTCCTATGACGACGTGTCGCGGCACGTTGCGGGTCGGTATGGCGTCGCTGTCGATCTGGTAGAGATTGCTCCACCATTCAAGGGCGATCTCGACGGGAGCCGCATCCTCGTTGGCCGCCAAAGTGCCAGCGAAGAGCGGCTCTTTCTTGTCGCGCATCTTTTCGGGCACACCGTCCAGTGGAATGTCTCCGATGCGTTGCGACGGCTCGGTATGACGATGCCCATCCATCCCGGTGCTGAGGAACTCAATGCCCTCGAGGCCTATGAGCGGGAAGCATGCCGGTACAGCCAGCAGGCGATGCACGAAGCAGGTGTTGTCTCCCTCGACCAGTGGCTTGCCGACTACTCGGCCTGCGACCTGGCGTTCTTGCGGCACTTCTACACGACCGGTGAGCGGCGGGCGTTCCGCCATTTCTGGCGGGAGAACCAGCCCTTGATCAAACCCTTGGCGATTCCATCATTTTCGCCCAGGCGTTGGCGTCGTCGCACGCAAGCCATCGTCCTATGACGGCGTCCCGTGCCGATACCAAGCCCGCATGCCGTTGAACACATCTGCCTGCCCGAGTCGCTCTGTCCTTCCCCAGCCACCCCTCGGTTTCTCATGAGTCGCCGTCATCGCCGTAAGCCGTCGCAGCGGGACATGAAGATCCACCGCCGCACCCAGCCAGGAGCGTCACCGGGGCAGGTCATTTCGGATCCGTCGCATCCCCAGCCGACAATCCAAGTGATGGCGTGTTGTCAGTCAGGAAAGATTCTCGAGGTCGAGGTGCCGACGATGGACAGCGCCCACGCGCTCGTCGGGCAGCACGACCTCGTGTGGATCAATGTGGAGGGGCTGGGCGATGCGACGACAATCGAGCGAGCCGGCACGCTGTTCGGTCTCCACCGGCTGGCCCTGGAAGACACGGTCAACGTCCACCAGCGGGCCAAAGTCGAAGCCTACGGCGAAACCCTGTTCATCGTGCTGCGGCTCGTGAGCTGCCCCGAACGTTGCGCGACCGAGCAGCTCAGTATCTTCATCGGGCCCACGTGGATCCTGACCTTTCAGGAAGGGACTGCCGGCGATCCGTTTGAGCGCATTCGCGGGCGTCTTCGCGAAGGGGGCCGCATCTGTCAGCTCGGCTCCGGCTACCTGGCGTACGCGTTGATGGATGCGGCTGTTGACGCCTATTACCCCGTCCTCGAAGTGTATGCAGAGCGGCTCGACGAGCTCGAGGACATCGTTGTGGAGCCCCGCAACCTCCAGGTGATGGACCGGCTGCACGAAGTGAAGGCCGATCTCCTCATCCTGCGGCGGGCCATCTGGCCGCTCCGAGACGCGATGGCCATGCTCGCCCGTGAGGACACGCCACGGTTCTCGTTCGAGGTGCGACCGTACCTCCGCGACTGCTACGACCATGTCGTGCAAGTCGTCGAGCTGATCGAGACGTATCGCGAACTGACGGCCGACCTCCGCGACCTCCACATGTCATCGATCAGCAATCGCATCAATGAGACGATGCGTGTTCTGACAATCATCTCGACAATCTTCATCCCCCTGACATTCATCGCCGGCATCTACGGGATGAACTTCGATTTTGCTGGCGGGGCCATGCCGCTCAACATGCCCGAGCTGCACTGGTACTGGGGCTATCCCACCTGCCTGGCGGGAATGGCCATCACGGTGATCTGCCTGGTCGTCTATTTTTATCGCCAAGGGTGGATCGGCAACGGACGCCATTGGGGCGAGCCGCCGCCCGACGGGGGCGACAAGGCCATCGTCTGAGCCGTGGCCACCCGAAGAGAGTTCCGAAGCGCAAATCCTTGATGCGGCGGGAGGGCCTGGGTAGGCTCAGTCGGCGGAAAATCCGTTTTGGACTGCCGATAAAGTGTTCAATCAGCCTTCCTTTCCCGCACGGTGCGCCTTGTCCACTTTTTGCGAGGTCTCGCTCCGAGTGGTGGCGGGAAGGACGATTCGGCCGATGCCTATGAGCCCTGCCTCAAGAAATTCCTGCGATCAATTCCTGCGATCAATAGGTGCCAACCCATGCCCCAAACCTCTCCCGCGTGGCTTCGACGCATCCTTGGCACCAAGCCAGAACGCGCCGTGAATCGCTTTCGCCGCCCGATACGCCCCAGCTCCTCGCTGTGGCTGGAGATGCTGGAAGATCGTGTGCTCATGGCGCTGCCGAGCGTGGCCAGCCCGACGGTCACGGGGATCACGCCCTACCAGGCGACCATGGGCGGCAACGTGACCAGTAACGGCGGATCCCCGCTGAACTTTCGCGGCCTCGTCTACTCGCTGACGAGCGTGAACCCCAACCCAACGCGTGGTGCCGCAGGCGTTGCGGAGGTGGACGTGCTTGGCGTGCCCGCCACCGGGGTCTTCACGTTGACCGTGAGTCCGCTCACGCCGAACTCCAAATACTCGTTCCGCGCCTTCGCGTCCAACGCCGAGGGCACCGCCTACAGCCCGATCACCACCCTCGATGCGTCGGCATTCACCACCCTGCCTCCGAATCTCGCCTTCCCCAAGGACAGCTTCACGCCCGACCCAAACGATCCAAACAAGCTCTTGAACACCGTGCTCTATTTCGGGCCCACGAAGAATGATCCGGATCCCAGGCACGTGACCATACCGAGCAAGACGATCACCTTCACGAACAACGCCGACATCCCCGTCTTTCCGATGCTCGTGAACACCAATGCGACCAAGGATGACCTGAAGCCGGATCAGGCGCTCTATGACCCGATCGATCCGATCTACAACGAGTATCGAGGGTACATCGGCCACAAGAATGCCAACGGCAGTTCCATCGGCTTGCTCCCGGGCATGGCCATTACGGTGTCGGTGCCGCTCGTATTCTGGGATGGGGCGCGAGTCTTTATCAGCTACGACTCCACCTACATGGACATGATCAACAATGCCCCGCAAGTGGCACAATTGTCCACGATCCCGAATCCATTTCAGTACTACGGAAAGAATAGTGACGGCTCCAAGACCCTGAACGTCACCTTGCCTGCCGACGGCGTCACCGGAGCGCCGGTCGGGACCACCGGAGTGGTTATGTGGTATCGGCAAGGACTCGATATCAAGAGCCCCGAGCAGCCCATCGGTCCGTCCAGCGACGCGCCGGCTCAGCTCGCCGAGTTCACGATCCGTGATCCGATTCTGAGCAAGATCAATCCGAATATCGACAAGCTCAAGCCGTTTTTCGGAGAGACGCACTCGCTCATCAATTACGACGTGTCCTACGTCGATAACATGACGCTTCCGGTCGCGATGGCAGCGCTCGACGTCCCCATCCCAATCACCGATCCGCCGCTTCCGGTGCAAACGCCATTTCCCGGGCCGAGGCTGCCTTTTGGCTGGGTCGGCTCAGCCCAGACGGTTGGTCAGTTCCAAAAGGCGATGGCTGAATTCCTGGGCGTCGGCCCGAGCAATGGCTTAGGGCAGTACTTCGGCCTCGCTCCGGGAAAGCAGGCTCCTGATTACCGCGGTTGGACGCAGTACAACTTCGACGTGACCAATGGCGTGAGCCCGGCGTTTGCAAAGCCCCCCCTCATCAAGATCCCGTCCGGTCAGGATGCGCTGGCAAACACGCCGCTTGGGGACGTGAGTTCCACGTTCGACGTCCAGGCCAATGCCTACATGCTGACGAGCGGTGGCACCGATGCCAAGCAGGTCCTTGGGGCGGGTACGGCGTTTTCGAATGGCACGAAGAGCCTTTACATCGTGGCGAATACTCCGGCGCTTCAGAACATTTTGAAGACCCAGCTCCAGAAGGGCATGGTCGTCAAGTTGCCTTCGGGCGGGCCCAATGCCCCGGTCGTGCCGGCGGGTACCGTGGTCGATCGCATCGGTCCGGCGGGAAATCCTGGGTTCAACTTCACGGACTTCACGCCTACCCAAGGCGGGAAGACCATGGTCCTCGAGATCGGCTTGAACAACGTCATTGCCACCTCCGGCAAGGACGCGTTTTCGTACACCTTGACGCGGCCGGTCACGGATTACGTGAGCAATGCCCTTGTGAACCTCTGGTACACATGGGCCAATCACTACGTCACGCACCTGCCGGCGACGGCGCAGAACCAGGCCGGGCTCAGCGGCAAGGCTGTGCCAGACGCCGCGAAGCCGACAGCATTGAATAACGTCATCAGGCTCGATGCCGCGAACACGCACCTCGTGCCAGGCATGGTGGTGACGGGCTCTGCGACATCGGGGATATCCACGAAGCCCATCGATGGGAAGACCACGATTGTCGCCATCGATGCGGACAATCGAACGATCCATCTGAGCCAAGCGGTGACGATTGGAGCGCAAGGTACCTACGGTTTCACGTTGCCCGCCCTGTCGCAGTTGACCGGATTCGATGATCCCATTGTCAAGCTTCTCACGCCGTTTACGCCCGTCGCGACGCCGTCCGTTCCTTATGTCATGCAGTTCGCGCAGAATGCGTATCAATTGCTGAGCTTCATGAGCCAGGTGCCTGCTGGCAGCAAAGAAGTGGCTCCACGGTCGGTGCAAGTTACGCACAATGTCATCGGCGGAAATGTCACCAAGCCGACCAATCGCGACGCCCTTGCCAAGATCGAGGTTGCGTTCCGCACGATGGTGAAATCGCTCCTGCGGGGTGTGAACGACTTCACGAAGCAGCTCGATCAGAAGCTCTGGTATCCCGATCCGGCCATGCCTGTTGCGGGGACTGGCCAGCCGTTCAATATCTACAACCTCGACCCTTTCGTGTGGTTTGTCCACCAGCGGCTTGGTCTCTCCGGGTATGGATTTTCCCTCGACGATGATGCTGCTGATATCGGTGCGAACTATGCCACCAAGCTCGGGATCAGTATTGGCGGTCTGAATGGGCTGCCCAACCAGGTCGAGTGGTCCGAAACTGCTCCTTTTGGGCCCGTGTCCGGCACGGCGAAGGTTCTGTCGCTGGGTACCGATACTCTGCATCCACCGGATGTTACGTTCCCCTACGAGATCTCTGGTCTGCCAGAGAATGTGTGGTACTCCGTCAAGGCGTTGGACACGATGAACTCGGTGCCCGGTGCCCAGGTCATCGGGACGGGGGTGTCGCCCGGCACGTTCCTGAACAGCGGTGCAGACGCGGCCCAGACGAAGTTCTCATTTTCGCTCGCCAATTCCTCGCCGGGCGTCCCGCCGCTGACGTCGGCGATTGGCAGCACGACGCAGTACACGATGTTCCTCGGCGGAACGCCCAACACGACCCCCCTTCAGCTCATTGGTGGTGAGACACGGAATGCCGTCAGCCCGTTCACGAACAATTCGACCGTGAGGATCCCTCCAGGGAACACACTCAAGATCACGACCGAGATCGGCACGGTCACGAGCTATACACAACAGCTCCAGCAATTTACGCGAGTGAATGGGCACCCGAGAACCATTCCCTTCACCGTGGTGAGGGGAACTCTGGACGCGAGCCGTGTCGCCATCGCCGATGGTCAATTGGCTGGCGAAGGGATCGTGACCGGGTCGCTCGACGTCATGGGCCCACTCGCCGGGTACACCTACACCAACTCCCTCGGCAAGACAGTGACGATCGACGCAACTGCCGGCGGTATTCTTCAGCCCGGTGCGTTCAATGGCAACACTCCTGGAAAGCTCACAATCGGCAGCTCAGGAATGCCCCGGGATGTTCGGATGTATGGAGCCACACTGCGCGTGATCATCAGGGGGGCGGCGACCGTCGGTACCGACTACAGCCAGTTAGCCAGTTTTGGCAACGTCGATCTCGGGAACAGCAAGCTGGAGTTGGCACTCAGTGGGTATGTGCCGAAGGCCGGCGATTCGCTGACCATCGTGTCCGCTGCGGGCGGTATCAAGGGGAAGTTCAGTCAGGGCACAAGCATTTCCGTGGGGGGCTTCACGTTCAAGATCACGTACAACGCGACCAGCGTGGTCTTGACCCTCGCCGCAACGCTCCGCGGTGTGGCCTTCCAGGATCATGATGCCGACGGCGTCCGCGACGGCAATGATGCGGGGCTGCGAAACCGTACGGTCTTCCTCGACAGCGACAACGACGGCAGGCTCGACGCTGGCGAGCAGTCGGCGACCACGAATGCAGCGGGTCAGTACGCGTTCAACGACCTGTCGCCCGGGATGTATCGCGTGCGGATGGCGTTGCCAGCCGGTGCCGCGGCCACGCGCACAGTGGATGCCAGCGTGGTCGAGGGCGATACCCTCGTCGGGCAAGACCTCGGGGTGCGTGTCAACGAGGCGACCCGGTATTTTCCGCTGACGCCGCTCCTCTACTCCGTGCCTCATACGGAGGCCACGGTGAACGAGGGCTTGGTCGATACTCTCTATCGGGGGATCTTGGGACGGGAAGGCCGAGAGCCCGGCCGGAGTGCCGTCTTGGCTCGGCTCAACTCGGGTGCGCCCCTGACGGACATCGTTGGGGATTTTCTCCGAAGCCGCGAATACCGTGGCCTCCAAGTCCAGAAGTATTACGACGTGTTCCTCGGTCGCGCGGGGCTGCCCGGAGAGGTCGACTCTTGGGTTCGTGCCCTTGAAAGCGGCAGGCCGGTGCCGGACGTGATCGCTGGCTTCATGACGTCATCGGAGTTTACGAACGCGGGGCGTACCGACGCCGCGTCCTTTGTGCGGGCCTCCTATCAGTTGCTTCTCGGCCGTGATCAGAGGGCCGGCGAAGGTGACGGCTGGCGTGTCAGCCTCGATTCCGGTGCCATGACGCGGGCCGGAGTGGTCAAGTCGTTTCTCGCCTCGACTGAGGCTAATGAGCGGCTCCTCAGCGCCGTCTACGCGGCTTGGTTGAATCGTCCTCTGGATGCTGCCGGCAAGACGTTCTGGACCGGGCAGCTGGCGAGTGGCCTGACGTTCGAAGGGCTCGCTGGTGCGATCTTCAGTTCGCAGGAAGTGCGGAATCGCACGCTGGCTGGCCAGGGGTAGCAGTCTGGCGTCTGCTGGCGTGGCCCAACGACAACAGTGGCCGGCGGGGGGCAATCCTGCCGAAGGCCCGCAACGCCCCTCTTGCCCTGCCGGCCCTATCGCTACGTGCCGCATTCTTGGCCGTAGGCTCGCCGCATGGACGCCTCCGCACGCTTCCCCATCGCCATCTACTCGTGCTCGCCTTGAACGTGGGCTTCGCCGTCCCCATCTATCTCGACGTGCAGGCTCATGGGGTGGCAGCAAACCGGACAGTCCTCAACGTAGTCCTGGTGCGAGCCGGCCGACAGGTCCACGGGCACGATGATCTCTTCACCGCACGAGTCGCAAACGTAGACGGGCTCTTGGTGAGCGGTCGGGTGGCGCTGTCGGCGTTTCTTCTTTGGCTTTTTCATGGCGGCCGGATGTGGTGTGCCCCAGTGATCGCTCGCATGCTCCCGATGCCCTGGCTATAGAATCAGGCATGGGCATCACGAGCGGCAAGTCCCTGATCCTCTACAAATCCGTCCACCACCAGAACACGGCTCGGGTGTCTCCTACGGCAGGCTTCACGGGGCTCATGCATCGCGCCGTCCCTCCTCATTTCCCCTATCACCTCAGTGCACCCCTTACCGCACGTCGGCGAGCCGGTCGAGCCCCCGCCGCCCCGCAAGACACGCTCGAGCTCGATCGGAAGGCGATCCACAGCCAGCACCGCGTTGCGGAAGTGCCGTGGACCGTCCTTGTGGAAAGGGTGGGCCTACCAGCGGGCCTCGACGCCCAGATTAACACCGTGGAGGAACAGAGACCCGTTGTCGTTGATCCCGGAGCCACTGTCGGCCAAGGTGCCGAAATCGTACTGCGTGGGGGCGAGGGCAGCGCTCGTCAGCAAGTAGCAATTGTAACCGGCCCGGATACCCCAGACGTCGGTAAGCCGATAGATGGCCGTGCCGTTCAAACCCCCGATGAAGCCGACGCCCGAGTCCGCGCCGCTCCGCGCGGGCCGCACCTCCCCCGACAGAGCACTGATGATCGGATCCTGCGCCTGGTACGCAGATGTGCCACAGACGCCCGCCTTCCACCAGCCTTCGACCGCCCAGCGACACCACTCGCGACGGCCCCATTGGCCGATTTGGGGGCCGAAATAGTTGGTGCTCGTGCGCACGGAGTAGGTGTTTGGCTCGGGTGGGTCGCAACACAGCTCCGTCAGCGACGACTGATCGTCGAGTCCGGCCCACATGAAACCCACGAAACAGCGAGAGCAGTGGCAGTTCCGCCGGCATAATGGACCGCATTCCTCGCAGCAGTTGTAATAGAAAAAGTTTGCCTCGAACATGTTGAGCGAGGTGAAATTCGTGGCCCGCACCTGGTCGCCTGGCTCGAAATTGGTGCCGATCGGGTCGGGAAAGGTGAGGTTGTCGTTGCCGTTCACGGTTGCATCTCCGAACATGCCGTAGATGCCGGTGTAGCCCACCTCCCAGCCGACGTGGTCGGTCAACAGCCGGCCGTAGAAGAGCCTCGCTCCGGGAGCAACCGAAGCCTGCATGTCTTGCACGGAGAGCACAGGCTCGCCGGTAATGGTATTGATCGCCAGCGGCTGGTTGCCGGCTTGGTTGGACCGCTGGAGTAAGAGGGTGTCAAAAATGGCGTAGTGTTCCCACCCCGGGCAGCAGCAGCACCGCCTCAGTTCGGCCATGCAGGCTTCGTCCTCGAGCTGAGGCACTGCCAAGTCTTCGGGCGCCGGAAGGAGACTCTCGGTGGGCGCAGGCGGAGCCACGAACTTAATTGGGCTGTCGGCAGCCAGTCCGGAGGCCGAGGCGACCGCCGTGAGAAGCCCCGCCATCAAGACCAGTTGGTTAAGCCGCCAGCCGAAGTGGCTTCCTGATGGTTCCTGCCGTGATCTCGACACAGTCCTTCCCCCCCTGCTATCGCACCCGCCCACGGTTTCCCATCCTGCCTATCGACGGGGGATGCGGCGGTTGGCCAGTCTGGCTAAGGTGGCAAAAAGGCTTTGGAGTGGGTTTTTAGCGTGCAGGGGTGGGTCAGCACGGTCTCAGAAGCCATGCGGAACGCGTAGACCGTATGGATTCAAACGGGAGCGGGCGGGTAGCCCGATCCCTGCCACTGGCCTAAGATCGTGCAGGTTTTGCCGCCGAGCAACCCGATTGTCGCTCCCGCCGTAGTTTCGAAGTACCCTACGAAGTTTCCCGTAATAGTTCATTTTTCACGGATCTCGGTCAAACCTGGAATCCGCCCCTCGTTTGCGACTGCCTGCGGATTCCTCCTTCACCTTCCAATCTCTGAGTCTGACAGCATGAGTCACACGTTTCGTCGCGAATTGTTCACGCGGAAGTCCAAGAAGAAATCCCCTCGTCGAGCCAACCCTGCAGCGCTCCAACTTGAACGCCTCGAATCCCGCCTGAACCTGGCTCCCATCGCGGCGATCAGCGGACTCGGGAACGCGACGCCACTCCTCGGTGAAGATGTCAGCTACTCCTTTTCCTTCCAGAACACGAGCGGTACCGACACGGGCTACTCGCCGTTCTTCGACCTCATCGTTGATACCTCCGGACCGGATGGCACCACGAACCTGCCGCCGTCGAGCCTGAATCCGACAACCCCCGCGAACGCCGCCGACGGCTTCGTCGGGGTGACTGGTGCAACCGTGCCGACCGTCGTGGCGGGAGGCCTTGGCCTCCAGCGCCTGGGTGCGCCGATCGTGCTCAGCGCGGGCCAGACGACCTACTTGAACACGTTCACCGGGCAGACGCTCGCTGTGCCCGCGGGTTACGGAGCGGGCGACACGATCTACACCTTCCAGTTGCCGTTCGGGAGCTTCACGCCGGGGCAGAACACGGGAGTTTCGGTGTCGCTGCCCACGAGCCAACTCGCGGATGTTGGCACCCCGCTTGGAATCACCGTGCGTCCCGGGTTCCGTGACACCGACGGTAACCCGAACGCGCCGCTCGTGCCCACGCCTGCCGGCACGCACCTCGACGCGAGCGCGACGGCGACGCCCCGTCTGTACACCCTGACTAAGACGTACCTCGGGCCGGAAAACGAGACCGCAACCGGACCCAACTTCATCCGCCGCTATCGGCTCAGCGCCGACATCGCCACCGGGCAGACGATCAACGCTTTGCAGCTCACCGATGATCTCGGCACCACGATGCAACTCGCGGGCATCAATAGCACGAACATGGCCGCGTTTCTCGCATCCAGCGGCCTCGGCACCAACGTCTTTAACGCGGTCAACCGCAGTGGCACCGCAACCGCAACCGCGCCGGACGGCACGGCGATCTACACCTTCGGGAACGTGACCGGCGTCGCGGGCATCGACGCGGTGTTCGAGTTCGACTTCTTCGTGCCGCGTGACAACAGCTCCGGCAACGAGGTCCTGCCGCAGCCGACGCCGCCTCTACCCAACCCGGCTGGCGGCACCGACAGCATTCTGGACACAAACACCGCGAGCTCGGCGGGCACATGGAACCCGCTCGACAGCCGAGACCCACAAAACCAAAACGTGGCCAAGGCCACTCCAGACAACGGCCCGCACACGCTCCAAGAGCACTCCGTGGCGGTGCAGAAATCTGTGAGCATCGTGACGATTGCCAGCCCGAACACACCAACCGGCGGGGCGGTGATTCCGGGACAGTCGCTGTTGCGGTACACGATCAACTTCCAAGTCTCGGACTACTACGCGATCAACAACCTGTTCCTCGAAGAGGTTCTCGGCGACGGGCAGCGACTGTACCTCGGGGCCGGCTTCACGCCGACGCTCACGGTGCAGAACCCGTACACGTTCGCCGCCGGCGGCACGCGGGCGGCCACCAGCAGCGGGGCATTCGGCGGGGCGAATACAATCGACTTCGAGCGGCGGTACTCGATCACGGGCGACATTGATTCAGATCCGAGCGTTGGCACTGAAGGCTACGCGGCCACCGGGCCGACCGGTGGGGCGTTCAGCGCCCCCAGCACCGGCGCGATCGACGGCACCTCTTTCCTGCAATTCAACATCTCCTCGGAGCTCGTGGCCCGCGGGCTGCCCGGTATCCTCGTCGGTGGCGAAATCACCAACGGCGGCGGCAACCCGCAAAACGTGAGGAACGCGCCCTTCGGCCCGGCGCAGGGCACGATCGTGTTCTGGACCCTCGCGAAGCGCGAGTACAGCGATAACTTCCCGTCCGGCGACAACTCTGTCGACCAAGGCGACGTGCTCACGAACTCGGTGCCGCTCATCCAGGGCAGCCACCTGAACCCCAACGACCTCAGCGACGGCACGCCGACGCAACTCGGAACCGTGGGCACCGACAACAGCGGCACCAGCGTCACGATCGCGAGCGGCGGGCAGTCGAAGACCATCTACGCGATCAACAACACGACGATCCCGACCCAAACGGTCGCGGACACCGTTTTCAGCGTGCAGGCCGGCGACCGCGTCACCTACAAGCTCACCTATACGCTGCCGATCAGCCGCTTCGAGAGCTTGTCGATCCTCGACATTCCACCGCTCCCGTTGATGCCAGTCGGCCCCGTCGGCCAGTACACGTTCGACGCCACGTTTGACGGCAGCTTCAATCCATATGAGATCGAAGTCGCGCCGGATGACACGTTTTTCAGTACGTTCGGCGCCCCCGCACCGACGATGACGACCAATTCGGTCACGAATACGCTCCAGCTCGACTTCAGCAACTTCGACGACCCGCTATCGCAATCGACCACGATCTCGCTCCTCGTCACGTTCCCGGTGGGCCCTGACACGTTCGTCGGCGACCTGTTCCTCACCAACCAACTGCTAGTGAACGAGGGCAACACGTTCCTTGGCACGACAACCTCGGAAGACCTGCGCCGCATCCAACTCGTGCGGCCGGTCGTCACCATCAACAAGGGCATCGTCGGATTCGCCAACACCGGCCGCTCGCTCGGGGGCATCACATTCGCGGCGCCGAACAACCCGCCAGCCCTGGCCAGCACGCCGAGCTTTACGGGTGTGGTCGACACAGCCGTGGAGGCGACCGCGATCGGCGGGGCGAATATCGCCACCTCCGATAATGCAGACGCGAGAGACCGCGTGCGGTTTGCCATTGTGGCGCAGAACACCGGCCGTGGCGACGCCTACGACGTGGTGATCGAAGACCAGGTGCAACCGGGCTTCGACATTCCGGCCACCTTTGCCGAGCTGAACCTCAACATTCGTCACGGCGATGGCTCACTGCTGAGCACGTTCGCGGAAGTTCAGGCCTTCGCACGCGTGGCCACCACCGCCGGGCTCACCGGCACCGGGCTGGCCTTCACCACGACGAGCGGCGGTCAGTTCACGAACGTCGATCGCACACTCGATACCCTCGTTCTCAACACAAACGACTTGGTGCTGGTGAAGGATCAAGCGACCGCGTCGCAGAACGGCGTATACCGCGTGACCGCCGTGGACTTGGCGACCAACCGCGCCACCCTCACCCGCGACACCGCGTTCGACACGGCCACGGAGCTGTCCGGCTCGTTCGTCGCGATCATGGGTGGCACGAGCGCGAATCGCTATTTTCAAGCCGGGCCGGTCGCCACGCTCAACACCGATCCTGTGAACTACACGCTGCAAGCGACCACGCAGGACTACTACGCGATCTACGATTCCACGACCGGTGCATTCCGACTGCTGCTTTCGGATACTTACTTTGCGGGCAACGTGGACTTCCTCAGCCAGGTGCCGGACGCCCGCGGCGGTTCGCTGAGCCGCCTTCAATCGACGCCGCTCGTGAATGCCGGCGACACCCCGCCAGTCACGCTCGTCACCAACGGCTCGAACTCCCTCGTGGTGCAGTACGACCTGGTCTTCTCAGCGAACGTAACGCCGAACCAGACCATCGTGAACACCGCGGGGGTGACGAACCTGGGCACGGGTGAAGGGGGCGTGGATGCGACCGACCCGACGCTCGTGAGCGGCGCGACGCCCATCACCGACATCGCGACCGCGATCGTGCGGCTACCTCAAAACACCAAGACGCTGGTCGGCACCGAGGTGACGGAAGCGGGCAACGCGGCGAGCAACCAGGCCGTCATTGGTGAGCTCGTTACCTATGACGTGGTACTGACGATTCCGGAAGGCGCTACGCCGGGCGCGAACGTGTTCGACCAGCTCGACGAAGGCTTGGCATTCAGCAGCATCGTGAGCGTGACGCTCAGCAGCGTGGCATTGAGCACGAGCAACGGGCTCACGTTCGCCAGCAACGGTGCGGCCAACGCGACCACCCTCGCCGGCGTCACCACGTTCAGCGGCAGCAACAACAAGAACATCTTGTTTACGCTCGGCACCATCACGAACACCGACGGTGACAATGCCGTGCCTGAAACGATTACCATCCGCTACCGCACGGTGGTGCTCAACACGAACTCGGTCCCCGGTGACGCCAACGGCAACCAAGCCGGCGACCTGCGGAACAACTCCGCCCGATTTCGCTGGACGAGCAACAACGCGACACTCGCACAGGTGTCGGCCGCGAACGTCACGCTCGTCGAACCGCAATTGACCACGACGAAAGACGTGGCGGTCCAGCCCGCGGGCGTCGGACCGTACGGGTCGTTCGGCCAGAACGTGCGCGCCGATGCGGGTGACAACATCCGCTATCGCATCACGATCGCCAACGGCGCGCCGGCTGCGTCGACGACCGCCTTCGACGTGACCCTGAGCGACCCGCTGCCGACGACGAACTTCAGCGGCGGCGTGGGTGCATTCAGCATCTTCAGTGTGACCCAGTCGGGCACCGGCGTCCGCCGCGACGGCGCGACACACACCCTCGACTCGACCGACTTCGAGATCACCGCGGGCGGCCTCGTGCGGCTCAACCAGACCTATCGCTACGACATCGAGCCGAACGTGTCGGTGCAGATCGTCATCGAAGGAGTCAACTTCACCGGTGCTACCGGGCAGTTGGTGAATAACATCGCGGATGTGCGGTGGACCAGCCTGGAGCAGGACCCTGGGAACCGCGCGGGCAACGGCGAGGCCAATGGCGTCGAGCGGACCGGGGCGAACGGCGAGGGAAGCGGCCTGAACAACTATGCCGACGCCGATGACGCGGTGATCGAATCGCCGGTTGTCATTCGCAAGACGCTGGTGAGCACGTCCGAAGCGAGCACGAGCGGCACGAACACCGCCGTCGGCGAGATTGCGAGATTTCGGCTCGTGGCGTCTGTGCCTGAGGGCACCAATCGCAACTTGCAGATTCAGGACGTGCTGCCTGCCGGCCTCGCGTTCCTGAACGACGGCACCGCGCGGTTCGCCTTCGTGAGCACAGGCGGCAACGTGATCTCGTCGGCTGGGATCACGAATGTCATCGGCCTCGGCAACCCCGTCATCGGCACCGGCGGCGTCGATGGCAACGAGGCCACGCTGGCAACGCTTCTCTCCGCGAACCTCATCGGCGCGTTCAACGACAACAACGTCGCTCCAGGGAGCACCGGCACGGGCACCGGCGACGCGAGCGTGTACACGAGCGGCGCGCCCGTGTTCTTCCGCTTCGGCGATGTGAGCAACACCGATAACGACGCCGACTACGAGTACGTCGTGATCGAGTTCAACGCGCTCGTCATGAACGTGATTGGCAACCAAGCCGGCACGGCGCTCGCGAACCGCATGACGGTTCTCGCCGACACGAACAACGACGGCACCGCGGGCTACATCGACGTGGTGAACGACACGAACGGCGACGGCACCGGTGTAGGCGAAGTGACGATCGTCGCGAGTGACCCCGGCAACAACGCCGCGGGCACGTCTGCTCTCTCGGCCGCGACCACGCTGACCGTCGTCGAGCCGAGCATTGCCGTGACAAAGACCGTCTTTGCGCCATCCCCTGCCGCCGGCGACCCGGGCGACACGATCACGTTCCAGATCACCTTCACCAACACGGCCGCCGCCACCACGTCCACGGCGTTCGACGTGGTCGTCGCCGACACGGTGCCGAGCTCCTTCGAGAACGTGGCGTACGTCGCAGGTTCGCTCTCGAGCAGTGGCACGGTGACAGGGCTCCCGGGGTCGCCCACGGTCGTCGGAAATGGGATCTCGCTGGCACTCGATAGCATCGCACCGGGCGGTTCGGTGACATTCCGCATCACCGCAACGATCAACGACAACGGGGTCTCGGCTCCGGCCCCGGGCACCACGATCACGAACACCGTGGGCGTGACCGTCACGAGCCTGCCTGGTGGCAGCGGCACCGGCGGGTCGTGGACTGGCACCGCCGGCACCAGCAGCGGAGTCCCGGGTGGTGTCGGCACTTCCACCGGCGAGCGAACTGGCGCGGATGGTCCTGGCGGCGCTCTCAATGACTACGCCGTGAACGCATCGGCCAACGTGCCGCTCAACAGCCATCAGCTCGGCGGGCTCTTGTATCACGACGTGAACAACAACGGCACGCGTGACGTGGGCGAAACGCTCATCACCGTATCGACGACGTTCCGGCTCACCGGGACCGACGTGGCCGGGAATGCCGTGAGCGTCGACGTGACCACGGTGACCGGCGCGTACAACTTCACAGGTCTGCGTGCCGGCACATACACGATCACCCAGTTGGGACAACCGACCGGATACTTGGATGGCCGCGACACCCCAGGCACATCGTCACCGGGCGCGGCCTTTGGCGGCACGGGCACGACCGCGACCGACGACCGTGGCACACCTGCCGCACCGCTCCGCGACGCCGACGCCATTACTTCGATCGTCATCGGCGGAGGAAACCAGAGCAAAACCGGTATCAACTACAACTTCGGCGAAGTGCTCCCGGCGAGTGTCGGCAACTTGGTGTTCCTCGATTCGAACGGCAACGGCCGGCAGGATGGCGGTGCCGAGGTCGGCATCAATGGCGTGGATGTGACGGTGAACGGCACCGACGACACTGGTCGCACGGTGACCGTGAACACGACCACGGCAGGTGGCGGGCTGTACCAGTTCGCGAACCTGCGGCCGGGTGTCTACACCATGACGTTCGGCAACACCGTTGGCGCCACCACATACACCCGCACGGTACGGGATTCGGCCGTCGCCACCGACGCGACCGACAGCGACGCCAACGTAGCTACCGGCATCACCGGCTCCTACACGCTGGCGTCGGGCGACAGCAACCAGACCATCGATCAGGGTCTCTACATCCCAGTGAGCCTCGGCAACCGGGTGTTCTTCGACATGGACGCCGACGGTGTGCAGGACGCGGGCGAGCCTGGCATCCCTGCCGCCGGTATCGACGTCGTGTGGCTCGGTCCGGACGGCGCGTTTGGTGGCGGCGACGATCAGACGTTCAACACCACGACCGGCGTGGACGGCATCTGGTCCATCGGCAACCTGCCACCCGGCAGTTACCGGGTGACGGCCACGCCTCTTGGCGGGGTAGGCTGGTCGCTCACCGACAGCATCGACAACGGCGGCGCGACAAGCGCCGTGAACCCCGTGACGGTGAGCACCACCTCAGGTGTTGATCGCACCGACATCGACTTCGGGTTCTGTGGCACCGCGTCGATCGGCGACCGTGTGTACCTCGACCAAGACGGCGACGGTGTGCAAGACGCTGGTGAACAGGGGCTCCCGGGAGTCACGGTCACGCTCCGCTACGACGCGAACAACGACGGCGATTACGCAGACGCCGACGACGGCCTCTTCACGACGGTCACGAATGCCAGCGGCAACTACCTCTTCGCGAACCTCCCTGCCGGCAGCTATCAGGTGAGCGTGGGAACGCCCGGTACCGGTGGCGTGTCTGACAACACAACGCTGACCGACTCGCTCGACAACGCAGTGCTCAATGCGAACGCTTCACCGACCGTCACGCTCACGACTGGCCAGGCCCGCACCGATGCCGACTTTGGGTTCCGCGGCACCGCGTCGATTGGTGATCGGATCTGGTACGACGCCGATGGCAACGGCGCGCAGGGTGCCGGGGAGCCTGGCATCCCTGGTGCCACGGTCACGCTGCTCTGGAGCGGCCCAGACGGGGTGTTCGGTGGCGGCGACGATGTGACGTTCACCACGACCACCGATTCAAACGGCGACTATCTCTTCCCCAGTCTGCCGGTCAATGGCGCCAGCGATTCGTACCGCGTGACGGTGACCCGTCCCGCCAGCTTCCCCGCGCAGACCTTTGATGCCTCTCCCGCGGTGACCGACGATACGTCCACGTTGAATCTCGGTCCGACTGAGAACAACGTCCTCCAAGACTTCGGCTACCGTGGAACAGCCACGTTGGGCGATCAGGTCTGGAACGATCTCAACGGCAACGGCCGGTTCGACGCCGGCGAGCCCGGCATCAACGGCGTGGGCGTGGAGATCTTCTACGCAGGAGCCGACGGCATCTTCCAGCCTGGAGAGCTCGCGACGCCCCTGCTGACGACCACGACTGCTGGTGGCGGGCTGTACCAGTTCGCGAATCTCGCTGCTGGCACCTATAGCGTCCGATTCGGCAACACCGTTGGCGCCACCACATACACCCGCACGGTACGGGATTCGGCCGTCGCCACCGACGCGACCGACAGCGACGCCAACGTAGCTACCGGCATCACCGTCTTGTACGCGCTCGCAAACGGCGACAGCAACCAGACCATCGATCAGGGTCTCTACATCCCAGTGAGCCTCGGCAACCGGGTGTTCTTCGACATGGACGCCGACGGTGTGCAGGACGCAGGAGAGTCGGGCATCCCCGGC
>Ga0163146_10003941_pt1 | contig 18523 bp, 19 predicted proteins | sample OliLakLV19MP7G1_FD_148648 | JGI IMG/M metagenome (GOLD analysis project Ga0163146, IMG submission 148648) | Freshwater microbial mat bacterial communities from Lake Vanda, McMurdo Dry Valleys, Antarctica - Oligotrophic Lake LV.19.MP7.G1 | ecosystem: Environmental > Aquatic > Freshwater > Lake >...
CACCACATGGGCAGCTTGGGGCAGCGTCCCCTCGTGGGTTGCCGCCACCACCAACCCCTGAAGACCGGAAAGCGCCGAAGCGGTAGCATCGTCCGGCACTGCGGATCCCAGGGCTAAGGCGAACGCAACCTGCCCGGCAGCGACTGCTTGGCCGAGCTCGGCGATGGGCTTGGCCGTCGGGCAAATCGAGAGAACTCCGGTGGTGTTCGGATTTCGGTCGGATTCGAGCAAGATCCCATCTGCTTTCCCCTGCGGACGCCCGGTATAGAACACCGCGAGCGCCCCCAGATACTTCGTGCCCAACGTGAAGAGCGCGGCATTGTCCTCGTTGGAGTGCTCGGCGCTGAGCACGATGGCGAGCTTGCCCCCGGCTCCCGCGAGCAAGGCAGCGGCTCTCGTGAGCGCTGATTCGCGAGTCGTACTCTCACCGGAAGTCCGGGCCTCAAGGATGCGCCCTTCGTGGATACGGCGATAATCGAGCATCCCGACATCGCACATCCAGTATTTGTTCACGTTCGCGTTATCTCGCGGGCGATAGCGGTGCACCTGGAGGCTACGCGGATCAAAATCCGTGTACGAATTGCAGCCTTTGGAACAACCCACGCACACACTTCTCACCGATCGAAGGAACCAAACACGGGCCTTGAAACGAAAATCAGAACTCGTGAGCGCGCCAACCGGACAAACATGCTCGGTCATCAGCGTGTAGTTGTGATCCAGCTGACGGCCGGGCGAGACCACAATCTCGTTGAGATTGCCGCGTTCGCTGACGCTCAACACCGGATCGCCTGCCAGCTCTTCACTCACGCGCACGCAGCGCGTGCACACGATGCAGCGTTCGGCGTCGTACACGATCGTTGGACCAAAGATCTGGCCTTTTGGCTTGTGCACAGGCTCATCGTGCATGCGCTTCTTCGTGCCTTGATGCTCAAGCCAATAATCCTGCAGACGGCATTCGCCCGCTTGATCACAAATCGGGCAATCTACCGGATGATTCAGCAGCAAGAGTTCTTGGACGGCCGCGCGGGCACGCTTCACGTGCTCACTCGTTTGGCTCAATACGTCCATCCCATCAGCCACACCCTGCTGACAGGCAGGCACGAGCTTGGGCTTCTTTTCAGCCACATACTCGTTCTTCGCGGAATCCCAGCGCAGCACATCCAACATCAGCGCGGGGCGACCTGCCGGGGGCGCCACCTCGACCAAACACATGCGACAGTTTGCCGCGACGCTGAGCCCTGGATGCCAGCAATAGTGTGGAACATCGACGCCGGCGCGATGCGCAGCTCGAATAATCGTGTCCCCTTTTTCAAAGGGGATCTCTCGGCCATCTAGCTTGAACGTCGACATAACCTTCTCCGAGATCCTAGGAAAATCAGCGATCGCACTCGCCGCCAATCATGTTCAGCGAACCGAAACAAGGCACCACATCCGCCATCATCTGCCCTGTGATCACGTGCTCCAAACCACCGGTGATGTAGTAGCAGGGGGGGCGGATCCGCACGCGATAGGGTGTGCCACTGCCATCGCTCACGAGATAGAAGCCGAGCTCTCCGTTGCCGGCCTCGGTGTACGAGTACACCTCGCCCGCCGGGATCTTCAGCCCCTCCATCACGATTTTGAAGTGCTGAATCGTGCCTTCGATCGTGTTGTAGACCTCTTCCTTGGGCGGGAGCATCACACGCGGATCGACGACGTTGATCGGGCCTGAGTCAGCCATGCGCGCGAGCGACTGCCGAATGATGCGAACGCTCTGCTTAAGCTCCTCCAGGCGGATAATAAAGCGATCCAAACAATCGCCCTTCTCACCGACGGGAACGTCGAATTCGACCTCATCATACTTAAGATACGGAGCTGCCTTGCGCACGTCGTAGGCGACGCCAGAAGCGCGCAGACACGGACCCGTCCATCCCAAGGATATCGCGTTCTCCGCCGAGACAACTCCAACGTCTTCCAGGCGATCGAGAAAAATTCGATTCCCAAACATGAGCTTTTCCACTTCGCTCACGATCGACAGAATGTGCTCCACCACAGCGAGCGATTGCTCTTTGAACCCTTTGGTTGGCGGGGCTGCCATACCTCCCACACGCCCGAAGCTGTGCGTGAGCCGAGCGCCCGTTTCTTCCTCCATGATGTCCCAGATCATTTCGCGCCCTTTGATCATCCAAAGGAAAGGCGTGAACGCTCCAAGCTCCATGGCCATGGCGCCATCGCACGTGAGGTGATCACTGATGCGCGCCAGCTCCCCCAGCGCCATCCGGTACCACTGGCAACGCTCGGGAACTTCAATGCCCAACATCTTCTCGCAGGCGAGCGCAAAGCCTACGTTATTCAGCATGGGCGAAACGTAGTTGCAGCGATCCACATACGGGAAAACCTGCGCCCAGGTTCCGCGCTCACACATTTTCTCGAAGCCCCGATGCAGATACCCCACCTGGACATCCACGCGATGAATCAACTCACCGCTCAGCTCCATGACACAACGCACCGTGCCGTGCATCGCAGGGTGCGATGGCCCGACATTGAGCAACATGGGCTCTTCGGGCAGCTCAAGCTCGGCTTCGCTTAATTCGACGTCAATCGGTTCCATTAGTTCGCCTGCGAATCCTCGGAATCTTCTGCCCAGCGAGCGTGCACTTGCCGCCCGAAGCTCATTCCTTCATCTCGACCAAACGGAGCAACCTTTTCGATCCCCGGTATTTCTCGGTACGGGATGAGAGGCTGAATCTTATCTGCTGGATAATCCCTGCGCAGCGCGTACCCCTCAAACTCTGGGTACATCAGAATTCGGCGCAAATCAGGATGCCCAGTGAAGGTGACGCCGAACATATCGAAAGCCTCGCGCTCCGCCCAATTCGCGCTCGCCCAAATCTCCGTCAGGCTGGCGATCGCAGCGCCCTCGCCCTCAGGATTGCCCACGCGCGCCTTCAGCCGCAGCCGATGACCCAAGGAAAGCGAGTGGAGATGCGCCACCACTTCGAACCGCGGCTCGCGATCAGGGTAATCCACTACCGTGAGGTCTACCAGCATGTTCATCGCGGCATCCGGCGAGGAAAACAGGAATTCAGCCACTGCCTTCCAGGCCAAGGCGTTGAGCACTAGCGTGTCGTCGCCGTGCTGCGAATGGGTTTCCAACACTGCCGTTGGGAATTGGCGCTTGATGAGATCGATGAGTGCTTGAGCCATGATGTGTTCTTTGGGCCCCGAAAGTTAGGCTTTCACAGCTCGCTTGAGGTCGAGCAACCCGAGACCCTGATCGACCGCGGGATCATGCCGGGGCTTCACAATGCTGGGTCGGCGATCGCCGCTTTGAATCTTGTCTTGAAGGAGCATCAATCCGTCGAGAACTCCTTCGGGGCGGGGCGGGCAACCGGGCACATACACATCGCACGGGATGATCTTATCGACACCGGCCACGCACGCGTAATTGTCGTAGAAGCCGCCACATGAAGCACAGGTCCCAAACGCGAGCACCCATTTGGGCTCCGCCATTTGCTCATAAATGCGCTTCAAAATGGGCGCTTGACGCTGCGTGATGGTGCCCACAACCCACAACAAATCTGACTGCCGTGGCGAAAAACGCGGGGCCTCGGAACCAAAGCGCGAGAAATCGTAGCGCGGGCTCGAAACCGACATGAATTCCATCCCGCAGCACGCCGTGACGAAGGGGTACATGAAGAGCGAGTACTTCTGTGCCCAAGCGAGCATCGCCTCAAGCTTCGTGGTGGCAAAGGCCGCGCCCTCACCGGCTTCAATCACCTGAGTGCTTCGCTTCAGCTCTCCCATTCGAGCGCTCCTTTTTTCCAGCAATAGGCCAGCGCAATCAGCAGCGCGGCAACAAACCCAAACATGGTCAGAAAACCTGTCCAGCCAAGCCCCTTGAAGAGAATGGCCCACGGGTACATGAAAACTACTTCAATATCGAAAACAACGAACAAGATGGCGGACAAGTAAAACTTGACGCTGAGCCTCGCACCCCCGCCGCCCTCGCTATCATTGCCGCATTCGAACGGCATCATCTTTTCAGGGGTTGGATTCTTGGGGCCTATAAATTGACCGCCAAAAAACATGCCCGAGCAGATCGCTATCGCGATGACGAACATGATGCCCATCGGCAGATACAGCTCTACGAGTGACATGTGAGCGAAACCTTTGGAATTTCCGTTAAAACGCGACCGTATCTAGTCCCCGCCTGCGGCCTCTGTCAATGCGCCCAACCTGAACGGTTGTGTTTTAGTTCAGTGGTTTGGACTGCACCGAAAGTAGCGCCTGCCAGGCTTGGAGTGGCTGGCCGAGAGCTGCCTCCGCGCGAGCCTTGGCCGCCTCCAGGAGTTCAGGAGGTACACCCCCTGCTGCAGCCTCCAACACGGCTGCCAAAGCTGCCAAGTTTCGGCCGCGCGCTGCAAAAGCATCGGCCAAAATTGGCCAAACCGCTTCGGCCGGTGAGCCCAAGTTCGCCGCACGCCGGAGCGGACCGATCGCTTCCCCAGGGCGATCATCGTGGATGATCGACAGCCCCAGACGCCGATAAATGTCCGCGGCCTCAGGCCCATCACCTGCATACTGGATCGCAAGCCGGAGAATTTCCTCGCCCTTGTTGACCTCATCGAGCGCAATGCAGCCGCTTCCCAGAAGGCCAAGGCCACGGGCGATGGTGGCTCGCGTCTCCGCGCTGAGCTGCTGGCCCTCGGGCGTGCGGAGGAAAATCGCGAGCGGGGCAGGCCAAGAGCCCAATAATTCCAGCACCCTCACGTGCTCGCCCTCGCGAGCAGCCTTCTCCGCTTCGCCCACGCGTGTGAGATCGATCGCACTTGCGGAGCGCTGAGCGCGCGATAATTCTTCGCGCACATGGGCGCGTAGACGGCCTCTAAACGCTATCAGCGGATGGAGCTCTTCCACGCCATCGTGCAGCACGCGAATGTGGGCGCCAGTTGGCCCAATCGTGAGCTCAACCAGGCTGTACCCATAAATAGGCGCCAGCAAAAGATAGCGCACACCAATGTGGCGTTGGAGCGCCTCGGTGTCTGTTGCGCGCACGGGAGCCGCTCCCAACTCATCCTCGACGACGAGTGCAGTCACGAGCCTTTTGCGGAACTCCCCGAGCGTCAAGCGCTGTGGATCCGCTTGCAAGCTATCAGCATCATCGCCACCCACCGCGAAATCCACGAGGGTGTTGTCTGGATTTCTGCGATCCACCGTGAGAGCGGTGATGCGGGCGCCCGTGATCATCGCGAAGGCAAAGAAATGCGCGCCCACGATATCGCACAGAGCCTGGAAGCTGCCGATGCTGTCCCCGATCCTTTCAAACCACCCGTCGGTGCGGATGGATTCTAAAGGGAAGACGCGGATCTCTGACATCTTTGGGAAATGGGGATCTTGTCATGGAGCGGCGCTCGGGAACAAGCTCAAGCTCTGCCGACATCCGCACACCGACCCGCCAACCGACTTTTGTCACATCCATGGCTCGCTCCGAAACCAAGGGCTCCTCCCTAGCAAACCAGCCGCCAAACCAAACGCGCGCGATCGGCGCCGCGCTTTTGCCGTGGTATCGCGCCCACCGTCGTGATCTTCCGTGGCGCCAGACCCGGGACCCGTACGCGATTTGGGTGAGCGAAGTGATGCTGCAGCAAACGCAGGTGGAAACCGTGCGCCCCTACTACGCACGCTGGCTCGCGCGTTTCCCGGACATCGCAGCGCTGGCCGCTGCGAGCGAATCGGAGGTGCTGCTGCTCTGGCAGGGGCTTGGCTACTACTCGCGCGCACGTCGCCTGTTAGCCGGAGCGCAGGCGGTGGCGGAGAAGCATGGCGGAGCCTTGCCAGAAAGCGTTGACGAACTGTTGCGACTGCCGGGCATCGGCCCTTACTCAGCAGGCGCAATTGCAAGTATCGCGTTCAATCAAGAAGTGCCGTTAGTGGACGGCAATGTCGTACGCGTCATAACGCGCCTCTTCGGCCTTCACGGCGACCCCTCACGCGCTCCGTTAAAATCAAGAATCTGGGAGCTCGCCGCTCAACTGATCGTGAAGGGGCACGCCCGCGATTTCAATCAAGCACTGATGGAGTTGGGCGCAACGGTGTGCACGCCGCAAAAGCCCCTGTGCCTCACCTGCCCCGTTCGCGGATCGTGCGAAGCCGCTCGGCGCGGACTCACTCAGATCCTACCGGAGCTCCCCAAGCGACAACCTCCGACCCAGGTCGCGATGCTGGCAGCGTTCATCGTCAAACGCGGACGTTATCTCGTGTACAAAGTCCCCGATTCCGCCCCCCGCTGGGCCGGAATGTGGCAGTTCCCCAATATTGAATTAGAGCCCGCGGAAAGCCCCAGGCATGCGCTTTCGCGACTGGGCAAGGAACAGCTTGGCTTAAAGCTGGTGTTGGGCGAGCACGCTTCCAGGCTGCAACACAGCGTGACGCGCTACCGGATCACGCTTGATGTTTACGACTGCACCGTTCGGGAAACGGAGAAGAACGGTGAAGTGAAGAGTAGACTTGAGACTCGGTGGTGTCTGCCCAAGGCGCTGGCTGGGGTGCCGATGCCGGCGGTGCATCAGAAATTGGCGGGGATTGTGATGGGGCGCGCGAATCGTCGCTGTTGATACGCTTCCACCAAAGAGGGTCTGAGCAGATCTGTTGCTCGGTCCCCAATTCGTACGCGCGTTCGTACGCCTTCCTGCTCAGGCTCTTATCAAGTGGGAAATATAGGGTTCCAAGATTGTGGGCCGCCGCCCCTCGGCCAGAATCGGCTGCCAACGAAAGCAATCGGACTGCCTCTTCAACGTGGTCACCACGAAGCACCGACAGGTACGTGCCCAACACTTCACACGCCTCCATGTCTCCCTCTTCGACCAGACTTTTCAGTTCGGATCGAACCTTGAGAAGGACGGCTTCCTCACCCAGCACATCGAATTCATCAATAGCATTTCGAGCATTTATGAACCGGAATGCTCGATCATCCGAGTCCATCATTTTGGCAACCCCGCGGTGTCAACTCTAACGCACCCAGGCTTCAAGGCTCCCCATCGACAATCTTACCGGCCATTAAGTCGCGAAGTGCACGGGTTCTTCGGCGTGGCGTCTTCACGAGCCCGGCAAGCGTTTCGAAGGACTTGGCTGTTACGGATAAGCGAGGCGGGATGACCAAATCGGCTGGCAATTCACGCAGCGCTTGCAGGTGATGCAGTAGCGCCTGTTCGAGGAGGTACCCTCTTGTGATGCCGTGAGCCTCAACGTAACGCTCGACCTGTTCTTTGGTGGACTCAGAAATGTACGCGGAGATTTGGGTCTCGGCCACGTTGGCACCTCGCTTCTTCGGAACTTTAGACGGCCGGGACCGAGGCGGCAACCGGGAGATCCTGACCCCCCAGCCCGAGTCCAACCCTTCACGCCTGCCCTCAGCACTTAGGTAAAATCTGCGGCGCGTTGATGTCCTCGCTGGGTGTCCTAGAAATCCGGAGAAGCTCCCGTTTGTGACTTCAGGTTGTCCACCTTCCTCACGGGCGAGCTTTTCCTGCCGCGCACGAGGGTAAATAGGCGCGCAACAGGCAGCATTTACGGACGGCGGCGTTTGTATGCCTTCAGCAAGCGGAAATGTTCCCAACTTACTGCAACGATTCGCCCTCACACTCGCCACCATCCCAGCGGCCACCGGAATCGAGACACCGGTCAATTGGTACCTGACGGCGAAACCACAGCGCACTGACCAGCAAAGCAAGAAAGACAACCACCGCTACGATGAGTCCGCGGGGCGAGATTGTTCTCCGATGAAAGGACGATATCAGTACTTTGGCCTGAGCCCATTGGGGCGATACGGGGAGCAAGTTTGCTGGCACTGGTACTCATCGTCTGCTCCGCGGTTACTGCCGTGATGATTTGCCGCCTGATCAGGATCACCCTTCAGGTTCTCATCAACCCACTTCCGAGTATCCGAAATTCTTTCTGCCACGTGCGTTCTCCCTCGTGCTGCCGCCTCGCAGTTTGCCATGCAATGGAAGTACTTGTCCGCCCCGATCGTGTTCGCGTCCCGCATGTCGGGATCTACCCCATAGGCCAGGCCGGCAACGCTCCCGTTCCCAGGATGAAAGGAGCTAAGAACCTGCAACCGTGAACAAGATTTGCGGGGTCCGGCGAGAAGTTACAAATCTTCAAGGCCTTGGAAATCCACGACCTGATCGAGTTTTCTCCGCACTTCGAGCTCCACACTCTCGAACTCCCCAAGCTTCCCCTGGAAGAGACACTCCACCCCTCCTCGCCTGTGCTAAAGTGGGGACGCTTCTTCAGCGCTTCCTCCGACGAACAACTTGAGCAACTCGCCATGGCAGACTCCGACATCAATGCCGCCAAGCTAGCCCTCGATAGGCTCTCCGCTGATCCAGTCGCTCAGCGCATTGCCAGAGACCGCGAGGTCGCGATCTGGAACTACGAAGCCGGCCTCCAACTCGCCAGAGAAGAGGGCGAGGCCAGGGGCGAGGCCAAGGGCAAGGCTGAAGGTTTACGAAGCGTTCTCGTCAAGCTGCTCACCCTCAAGTTTAGAAACCTCCCAGACGCCGTTCTCAAGCGCATCTCCTCGGCTCCTGAGGATCGTCTTGAGCTCTGGGCTGAGCGCATTATTCCTGCAAATTCGCTCGATGAAGTCTTCTCAGATTAACGTCCGTGACCGCGGTGGGGTTGCTATGTAGCTCGTGAGACGCGAGCTCCCGAACGGCGCAGCCGTCTCGGGTCAAAGTCACCACGAGCAGTTGCAACGCTGCACTCCTTTGGCACGGACCACCCAGCATCGCACATCATAGGCTCTACCCTCACCGCCAGGGGCCCCATCGGAGCCCAAAGTAAAAATAGTTAACGGTTTCGGCGGTTGGTCAACGCATCCTAGCGGCCGCCCTTCTTGGTCCTTTAGCGTACTGTGTTGGTGCCCTAGGCATCCCCCCTCAACGCTTTGCAATGTATCATGGCATGCACGGCTCACGACCGTGAAGGTTTGAATGTAATAAAGCTGCAGTAGCTGATCCTGAACCCACCGGAACGCCATGAACAACACCACGCTCGCAAGAAGCCCCATAACCAGTACTGATGGGCGAACACTCTTCATGGTCACCAGAAGAACCAGAAAATATCCTGAGCCTTGTGCCAAGGATCATCCTGACGCCTTTCCAGTTCATCAACTACGGTATTCGTGAAGTCATAGCAATCACTGAGTCCAAAGAAGTAGATGGGACTTCCTGGCGCGCGATTAAGGGGGAATTTTTCACGGATCCAGTCCTCAAGCTCCTCGTCCTCCTGAGGCGTCGCGGCGTGACATGTGCGCTTTGTCGAAGGATCCGAGATTTTGTCTGGATCCTCAGGATGCCTGACGTCGCCGGGTGCTCCAAACGGACTCGTAAACGGATAGAATCCGTAAGTGCGCTGGGTATCGCCACCGATCTCAACCCACCGGTGCCTGTAGCTGGTGTTTGTCGAGACAACGCAAACGTCCTGTCCGTTGACATCTGCGAGATTGACCGCGTCATGCATAGCATAGACGTAAAGATTCGTCCCCACAGCGCGGAATCTACGCGGGTCCTTCGTCGTTGACACCCCTCAGGCGGGTCGGATTCGTGATCAACCCTTGCGCTTCGCCAGTTTAGCTCCGGCTCGCAGCTCCCGCACCATTTGGTCGGGATCGTCAGGGGTAATCATGAGTGGGAACATCGTCCACGAGCGAACGATAACGACCGTTTTGGAGGGCGCAAACTGTCCCCAAAGGGACGGAAAGGTCGCGCTCAACAAGGGCACCAGTTCCCAGCCGCTACGGATCCGTCGTACAGACGTAATCGTTTCCAGTTTAACAACCTTCTTCCGGGGTATTGAACCGGTCATTGCAATTGTGAGGTACCCATCCCTGATTGAGTACGAGAAACGAAGAAGACTACAAGCGCCAACACTGATGGCGATTGCGGTCAGCGACAAACACACGGCTTCAAAGACGGATATCATTGTGGTTGCGTTAGATGCGGGCCAGTTGTCTTCGTGTTGGTCTGGTACCCACTGACGCTGGCACCGTAAGTGCTACCTAAGAAGGGCGGAGAGAAAGAGGCAATATAGTGGGTGCCGTCTGTTGAGAATTGCCCCGAGAATTGGTACGGCCCAAATCCAATGTTGACCGAGTACGTGTCAAATGGCCCGCTTAGATCGTACGGGTTCTTGGCATTCGCGAAGAAGGCGCTTATGCTTAAAAGTTTCCATCTACTGCAACGATGCGCCTTCACACTCTCGACCATCCCAGCGGCCACCGGAATCCAGACACCGGTCTATTTGTACCTGACGGTGAAACCACAACGCACTGACCAGCAAAGCAAGCAAGACAACCGCCGCCACGATAATTCGGCGGGGCGACATTGTTCTACGATGAAAGGTCGACATCAGTACTGCGGGTTGAGCCCATTGGGGCGATACGGGGAGCAAGCTTGTCTGCACTGGTCCTTATCGTCTGCCCCGCTATTGCGACCGTGATGATTTGCCGTCTGATCAGCTGAACACGCACTGGCAGGATCACCCTTCAGATTCTCATCAACCCACTCCCTAGTATCCGAAATTGTTTCTGCGACATCCGCTCTGCCGCGTGCTGCCGCCTCGCAGTTTGCCATGCAGTGGAAGTACTTGTCCGCCCCGATCGTGTTCGCGTCCCGCATATCGTCGTAGTTGTCCAAAAATGCGTCCACTGCGTCGGGATAGCTGGCGATCCGATCGAGCTGGTGCTTGATCCATTCCAAGGCTTGCTGCTCACTCAAAAACGGTGCTCGCCCCGTAGCGTCCAGGTAATTGACCGGGTCGTTCCACGAGTACACATACAGATTGTTCCCGCCCGCGAACCGGCTTGGATCCTTGCTCGTCCACCTCCCGATCTGCGCATCATAGTCCCTCGCCCCAAATCTCACAAATCCCGTGTCGCTATCGAAGATCCCTCCCGCAAACCCAAACGGCTGAAAGCCAGAACTAGAATCACTTAGCACTCGACCGAATTCATCATAGATTAACTCCTGAGCCACCTGTCCCGTCGACGCATTCACGACCAGTCGGATGCTACCCACTTGATCCTTGATGAAGCGATAGATCTGCCCACCCTTGAGCATGAATTCTGGACTGTGCGACGCTCGCGCACCTCTGGCGTAAACAAACTGACTCACGAGCGTGCCGGCGCCGTCGGTCTCACCCGCAATCTTCAGCGAGTCTCTGTAAATCCAGCCGCGGGTGAACACGCCGTTCACCTTCTTTCCAACGCGACGCCCGTACGCATCAATGACGTAATCGATGGCTTTGCCGTTCGGGAGGTCCACGCTCCGAAGCGCCCCACGAACGTCGTACTGATAGCTGGTGGTGCTATTCGAGACGGTGTCTTTCTTCGTTAGAAGTTCACCATTCGCCGTGTAGGTGTACGCGTTGTTGCCGTAAGCTAGCATCCGATCTTGATCGTCGAACGAGCCAAGCGTGGTGCCGCTTGAATTGGTCATACTCTGCCGGTTTCCGTTCGAGTCATACACGTAGCTCGTCTGAACGGCTCCATCCGTCCACGCGGGTCGTAAGAATACTGGAACCGCACTGAGCCGCTAGCTGTCGTTTCTCTCTTGGTTAAGATGCGGCCAAGCGCGTCCCGGGGAGCCGTGGGCGTGTCATATTCCGCCGCATAAAGTGTGGTTGCGCCGTTTTTAACGGTGTACGTGGCAAGCTCGCCTTGAGCATTCTGCGTCCAGGTTTCTGCGAGGTTGCCGAGCGTGCCTGCAGCGATCAGCCCGGTGACCGAGCTATAGGCGAGCTGAAGGGCATCCGTGCCGGGAGGCGTGCAGGTTGTGGGGGAGGCGCAGGTGACCAAGCCATCGGCGTCAAAGGCAAACTTTGCGGTCGTGGTCACGGTTCCGGCGTCGATAGCTTCCTGAATCACCCGAAAATCCGAGTCATACGTCCAGGCGACTCCCATGCTCGTTGTGCCGCCGAAGATGCCGCTCCAACGAGCGCTCTTGGTTAACCTGCCGTCGTAGGTGAGATCGATCACGCTGGTGCCAGGGCCGCTCAGGCGCTTGAGCTTGCCGGGGGCGCAGCCCACGCACGTCGTGGTCGCGTAGTAGTCGTAAGCGACCGTGCCGGTGGGCCACGTCTTGGTACGGAGCTTACCCGCACTATCATACGTGGACTGAAGGGTGAGGCCGTCGGGACGCACGGTCGTGGTGTCTTGGCGATCGAGGTTATAGGCGAAGTTGGTTGCCGGGGTCAGAACGCCAGAAACTTGTGGTGGCGTATAGCTCGAAAGTAGCCCGACGGGACTGTATCCCTGCTTGTGCTGGGGCTTTCCAGGTGGTGTGATGGCGGTGAGGTTGCCAGTCTGATCCCAGCCAAACCCAGTGGTTGCGTTGCCGGGTTCAACTTGCGATAACACGCGACCGAAGGCATCGCGATCGAAGCTCGTAGTGCGAGCGAGCGCGTCGGTGATTTGTTGCAGATAACCGTTTTTGCCGTCGGATGTGGAGAAATAGCTCAGTGCCAGCTGGCGTGGACCTTGAGTTACCGTTTTTATTCGCCCCTGAATATCGTAGAGATAGCTAAGCCCATCGAGACCATTAGTCTGAGTTTGCGTGACGTGGCCTAGCGTGTCGATGGTATTGAACAGCTTCCGACCGACCGGTGTAGTTGTTGTGAACGTCTTTGTGCTCGCATTGAAGACCCTCCTTGCTCGGGTTTGGACCAAGGTCAATCCTAGGGCACGAGTTTTCCAAGGGCGAGGCGCACATCCCTGGGGTTAACCCTTAGCTGTCTCTGCTACCGAGAACATTCGCTGCTTCTCAGTGCTCCAGAGTTATCCCCAACCGAAAGCGTATGACGGTTTGATTGTTTCGAAACACCCGGCGGTTTTCCGCTCGGAAACAGTCGCAACCATCGAACTTTGTCACATGACGATCTTGACCGCCCCCGAGGACCTCCGACCACAACCGCAATCTGCACTGATCAACCTGTTCCGGGTTTTCACAGGCCGTCACGCGAAGAACACACTCGCGTCAAAAACGTTCCGAGGGAAACGGGCACCATGTCGGACAGCCCAGAGCTTCTTGTAACGGGCCTCCTTCGTCGAGAGCTCTCGGGTCATTGCATTGCGCGTCCGACCGCGGAAAGCGAGCTTCGCCTCGATCTCAGGAATGAGCGTGCCGAAGTCGATGAGGCCCTTGCGACGGCTTATGTTATGCGTGCTACAAGGATCTTTGGAGAGTTCCTCCAGCACTTATAACATGATCATTGGCAAAATTTACGTCATTTTCGCTCTCCCTGGCCGAGACTCCACCCCTCCCCTCCCCCTACTTCCGCTTCCGCAGCCGTCGAACATCCAATTGATGGTCCGACGTCACCAAGTAGCGAAAGCTCAAAACTGCTGCCGTCATGGTGCCAAGGCTGGTTGCGCAGGCGATCATGAACATAACGACCAGTTGGTACTTAACGGCTTCAACGGGTGACGCGCCACCCAAGATTTGCCCCGTCATCATTCCGGGCAGGCTCACAATTCCAACAACCGCCATCGAATTGAGCACCGGCACCATCCCAAGCCTCACCGCTTCCCGCACATGAGGCCGGCAGGCTTGCCAAATCGTGGCACCTAACGCCAATCTCCCTTCCACCTGGTCCCGTTTTTCGTCGAGATCCGCCATCACGCGATCAAGAGTGAGCGAGAGACCTGTCAGTGCATTTCCCAGCACCATCCCAAGCAATGGAATCACGTAACGCGGCGAGTACCAAGGCGTCACCCCAATCACTACTTCCACCACCACGAAGGTGGTGACAACGCTGCTCAGGGTGACCGACCAAAGGCCCGTTTGCCAGATGCCAGCGAAGCGGCGCTCCGTGCGCTGAACGGCCGCAATTCCAGCGTTGATGACCATACTCGCGAACACCGCCAGCACCAGATACCAGCGTTCCAGCGCGAACACCCACTCCAGCACGAATCCAATTAATCCAAGCTGCAGCACACTGCGAAAGGACGCCGTGAGCAAGCGCCCCCCAAGGCCCAGCTTGAGCGCAGCCGACACGCCACCCGCCACGCTGATCAGCAACGTAGCCACCACGAGATCCACGTAGCTGAGCGGGAGTGCACTCACAACGACCCGATTTCGTGCTCAGGCGTTAACAGGCGACTCTTCAATATTAGATAACGGACTTTGTCGCCCAGCAGCGGGAGCGGCTCGTGACTCACCACCACCAACGCTCGCTCCCCTACCAACCATTCCGACAGCAGGCGACAGAGCGCAGCACCTGCGTGTTCATCAAGCCCGGCAGTTGGCTCATCAAGCAACCAGACCGAAGGATCCGCCAGGATCGAGCGCACGATCTGCACGCGCTTCAGCTCACCACCAGAAAGCTCGCTCAACTTTCGTGATAAGATGAACTCCGGAAGAAGCAGCTTGGAACAATAGCTGAGGGCTCGTTGTTCATCGAACTCTGCCGCACCCTCCGCGAACTCAAGCACTTCGCGGAACGACTCAGACACCGTCAGCGGATACCGGGCTGGCGTCTGTGCTGTGTAGGCAACTCGGCGCCGAAAACCTGGAACGGCTTTACCGTGGGCGCTCTGTCCTCGCCACAGCACCTCGCCCTGTGCTAGTGGCTCAAGCCTCGCCAAACTCCGGAGCAGCGAGCTCTTTCCTGAGCCTGAAGCGCCACGGATCAGGAGGCAATCGCCAGGCGAGAGCGAGAATGAAACATCGGTAAATACGCCCTGCGTGGTCGGTGTGTTCGAGCCTTTGGTGTCGCCATCCCACTTCAGCGAAAGCCCGCGCGCCTCGAACAGCGCTGGAGGCAACGTGACAGCACCACTCTGGTACGCTTGGATCTCATCGGGATTTTCTATCGCCATGCCGGGGTCCACGCCGCCGCGCCCTCTTTACACTACGCGCATCCTCGAAAACACTGATCCACATGAGCACTCCCTCGACGATCGCCTTGGCTCTCGTGTTTCGTGCCGAGAAACTGCTGATCACGCGCCGCCTACCCGGCACCCACCTGGCGGGCAGTTGGGAATTTCCGGGAGGCAAGCTGAAGCTCAGCGAGACGCCTGAACTCTGCGCTGAACGTGAAGTTGAGGAAGAGACCGCGGTCGTCTGTCAGGCCCGCGCCTGTCGAGCCTCATTTTCCTTCACGTATCAAGATCGAAGCCTACTCTTCATCCCGGTCGACTGCGTTTGGACCCGCGGAGAACCTGAACTGCTCCAGGTGAGCGCCGCCTGCTGGATTTTGCCAGCAGAACTCAAGAACTTTGAATTTCCCGAAGCCAATTCGGCGCTCATCGCCCAGCTCGCTGGCGTGTGACGCTGGCCACCCCACCGGCTCGCCCCGCTCCATTTGCTCATCTCGCACATGGCGCTACCGGCCCAAGCCCTCATGAGCTAAGATTGCGCGGATGGATGAAAAGCGAGTGGCTCGGAGCGAAAGGGCCCAGGCGCGTCGGTTGAATATGACGGGGGAGGTCGTACCCGTGGGGACGCCCAAGTCACCACCCTACGCTAACAGCACTCCGGACGAGCGACTCGCGGCGGCGGTACGCCTCATCCAGCATCATGAGCAACTTCGTGGCCCGCGATGCGCACTGGAACGTGCGAAATGGCCGGGCGAGGCCTTCGTCATTGGCTCTGACGGTGCCTAAACTTCCGCAAGACTTCGCGGATTTCCTGGCCGAACTGTGCGAGGCCGAAGTTGAGTTTCTGGTGGTGGGGGGCTGGGCGGTCGTCCTTTACGGGCATGTCCGCGCGACGGATGATCTCGATATCTTCGTTCGTGCGTCGGAGAAGAACTCGGCACGAGTCGTCACCGCGCTGCGAGCCTTCGGTGCACCCCTGGGAGCTCACGGCATCACGAACGCTCACTTCTCAACCGAGGGCGACGCGTATCGATTTGGCATCGCCCCGCTCAAGATCGAGCTGCTCACAAAAATCAGCGGCGTTTCGTTCGATGAGGCCCTCGAGGGGGCAAACACCTTCGATCTCGACGGCGACGCAATTCCGTACATTGGAAGGCGAGCACTCATTCGGAACAAGCGAGCCGCTGCGCGCTACAAAGACCTGGCGGATATTGAGGAATTGGAGCGGATCCCTGAGTAATTTTCGGCACGCCCAGCTCGCCACCGAGTAAAGACGCGGCCCCCCCAACCAACCGTCAAATGCTCATTGGATCGATCTTCTCAGGATCGACACCGAGTTCCGCGATAGCCTTGGCGACCACCGCGCCGCTCACTTTTCCTTCTAGGCGCAGCGCATCGAGGGCACCGATCACGATGTTCTCGGCATCTACTTCGAAGTGACGCCGCAGCGCCTCGCGCGTATCGCTCATCCCGTAGCCCTCTGTGCCTAGCGGAACGAAGCGACCCGGAACGAAGCGGCCGAGCAGATCAGCGAGTGCTTTCATGTAGTCGGAAGCGGCAATAAACGGTCCTGTTTCGCCCTTGAGAGCCGTTTGCAAGTAAGGAACCTGCTGCTCACCCTCCGGGTGCAAACGATTGTGACGCTCGCAGCGCTGCGCGTCGCGATACAGCTCGGTATAGCTGGTGACGCACCACACATCCGACGACACGTCGTACTTCTCCGCGAGGATCTGCTGGGCTCTTAGCACTTGCAGAATGATGCAACCGCTGCCCCACAACTGGACGTGATTTTTGAGCTTCTTCTCAGCTTGATTGAAGCGATAAATCCCACGCAAGATGCCGGCCTTCACGCCCTCGGGCATCGGAGGCATCGCGTAATCCTCGTTCTGCAACGTGATGTAATAATAGATGTCTTCGTTATTCGCGTACATGCGCTGCATGCCATCCTCGACGATGGTCGCCAGCTCGTAGGCAAACGAAACGTCGTACGAAACGACCGCGGGCACCGTAAGCGCCAAGAATAGACTGTGCCCATCTTCGTGCTGGAGCCCTTCACCATTCAGGGTCGTGCGGCCGGCAGTGGCACCCAGCACAAAACCTCGGCTCTTCATGTCGCCCGCAAGCCACATCAGATCGCCGGTGCGTTGGAAGCCGAACATCGAATAGAAGATGTAGAACGGGATCATCGTTTCACCGTGCGTCGAATACGATGTGGCCGCGGCAACGAAGGAAGCCATAGCTCCTGCTTCCGTGATGCCCTCTTCCAGCACCTGCCCATCTTTGCTCTCGCGGTAATACATGAGGTTGCCTTTATCGACAGGCTCATAAAGCTGACCGCGTGACGCGTAGATGCCAAACTGGCTGAACAGCGCATGTAAGCCGAACGTGCGCGCTTCATCGGGAATAATCGGCACAATCCGCTTGCCAATTTCCTTGTCGCGCAGAAGCTTCGAGAGCAAGCGAGCAAACACCATGGTGGTGGTGGCTTCACTCTTTCCACTTCCTCGATAGTACTCTTCGTACAGGCTTGGGGCCGGAACGGGCACGCCCAGCACACTGGTGCGACGAGTTGGCACGAGGCCGCCCAGGGCACGACGCCGCTCCATCAGGTATTCCACTTCCGGGCTATTCGCGCCCGGATGATAGAACGGGGCATCTTCCACCTGAGCATCCGGGATCGGGAGCTGCACCGTGTCGCGGAAGGCGCGCAATTCCTCGGCGCCCATCGTCTTCTTCTGGTGGGCACCGTTACTGCCTTCGAACTTCTCGCCGAGCGTCCAGCCTTTGACCGTGTGCGCCAACACGGCCGTCGGACGCCCCTTTGTATTAACGGCGCGATGGTAGGCGGCGTACAGCTTGGTATCCGAGTGGCCACCCCGCCGCAATTTGCGCAGCTGATCGTCGCTCAGGTGGCTCACCATGGCCAGCAAGCGCGGATCGGTTCCGAAAAAGTGCTGACGAATGTAGTCGCCGCTCGCCGTGGTGTACTTCTGCCATTGGCCGTCGACCGTTTCGGCCATTTTTTTGCGCAAAAGGCCTTCATGATCGCGGCTCAGGAGCTCATCCCACTCTGGCCCCCAAATCACTTTGACGACATTCCAGCCCGCGCCACGGAAGGTTGCTTCCAATTCCTGAATGATGTTCCCGTTACCACGGACGGGACCATCAAGCCGCTGCAGGTTGCAGTTGACCACGAAGGTTAGATTCTCCAGGCCTTCGCGAGCCGCCACGTGCAAAGCTCCGAGGGACTCGGGCTCATCGGACTCGCCATCGCCCATGAAGCACCACACACGCGAACGCGAGGTGTCCAAAATTCCGCGATTTTCAAGATAGCGGTTGAAGCGTGCCTGATAGATCGCGCAGATCGGGCCGAGGCCCATGCTCACCGTGGGGAACTCCCAGAAGTTCGACATCAGGCGCGGGTGCGGATACGAAGATAGCCCCTTGCCGCGATCAGATTCTCGGCGAAACCGATCCAGCATTTCAACAGAAATCCGGCCTTCTAGGAACGCTCTCGAATACATGCCGGGCGCCGCATGGCCCTGAAAATAGATCTGATCGCCAGAGCCTTGATCTTTTCCGTGGAAGAAATGATTGAAGCCCACTTCGTACAAACTGGCACTCGACGCGTAGGAGCTGAGATGCCCGCCTATACCATCG
>Ga0163146_10003951_pt1 | contig 18507 bp, 8 predicted proteins | sample OliLakLV19MP7G1_FD_148648 | JGI IMG/M metagenome (GOLD analysis project Ga0163146, IMG submission 148648) | Freshwater microbial mat bacterial communities from Lake Vanda, McMurdo Dry Valleys, Antarctica - Oligotrophic Lake LV.19.MP7.G1 | ecosystem: Environmental > Aquatic > Freshwater > Lake >...
GCTGACTCCGGTGCCGCTGGACCAACTGCTTTGGCTCGGACTTGCTGACCACACCCCACTGCCGCCCGTCCACATCGGCAGCGATGAGTTACCATTCAAATAAAGCAGATTCACCTGCTGGGCCGTGGATGTTTGTAACGTCAGAGCAGAATTGAGCACCCCGGTCGGCAGCGTGCCAAAATTCAGACCGTTGTTGGTCAGCGCGCCGGTGTAATTGAACAACCGGTAGAGCCCCTGACCAAAACCGCCCACGTTTGTGACGTTCATTACTCCGTCGAGCGTGAGATTGCCATTCACCTGGATGAGCGTGGACGGGGTGGCTGCACCCAGCGCAAGATTGAGATTGGAAGTATTGTTCAAGGTCAGGCCGGCCATGGTCAAAATCCCACCGGTCTGGCCCGAAAGAATTCCTCCGTTCTGAATAGTGACCGCTCCACCGATTTGTCCGGTGCCACCCAGTCGCGCTCCGGAGGCCACAGACACCGCACCGGTGGCCGCCGACTGATTCCCGTTAATCAACAAGGTGCCGGACGACACGGTCGTCGTGCCGCTATAATTATTGGCCCCCGCGAGCGTGAGCGTGCCGAAATCAGTCTTCTCCACCCCGCCGGTACCCGTGATCGCGGAGCTGATCGTCGCGCCCATGCTCGCACTTCCCGCCGTACCGTCACCGACGCGCAGGATCGTATTGGCGGTGCTGGTGCTCAAAGCGCCACCGGTCACCGAGTAACCCGTGCGCATGAAATGCGCCCCGGTGAAAGCCACCGCACCTGCGGCATTATCCACCGTCACAGTCCCCGCCGTGTTTTGAAAAATCGCAAAGGCCGGCGCCCACGAACCGCTGCCGGAACCGTTACTGGTCGTCCACGCGGTGCTGCCGGCATCGGCGGTCCAAGTCCCCGAGCCGCCACCCCAGAAATTACGCGCAGCGGCATTCAAGACCACGTTCACCTGGTTGGCCACCGAGGTCTGGATTGCGAGATCGGCTGCATTGATCCCGGAGGGCACGGTGCCGGCTGTCAGGCCGTTGTCGGTTAACGCGCCGGTGTAATTCATCAGCCGGTAAACCCCGGGGCCGAAACCGCCGGCGTTAGTTACGTTGAAAATACCATCAAGCGTGAGAGAGCCGTTGATTTGGAAAAGCCCCGTCGTGCTGGGTGCGCCGAGCGCCACATTCAGTTGCGAGGTGGAATTAAGATTCAATCCGCCGATCGTGAAAAGACTGCCGGCCGCCCCGCTGAGGATGCCGCCGTTCTGCACGGTCACCGTGCCGCCCGTGGTGCCGGTGCCGCTCAACGTGGCGCCACTAGCGACAGTCACTGCGCCATTCGCCGCCACTTGGTTGCCGTTTATCAGCAAGGTGCCAGAACTCACCGTCGTCGCGCCGGTGTAGGTATTCGCGCCGGTGAGCGTGGTCGTACCGCTGCCGCTCTGCACCACTGCGCCCGTGCCGCTGATCACGCCGCCGAAGGTCAATGCGTTGCTGCGCTTGAAAGCGAGTGTCGCGTTGTTGGCCACGTTGCCGGCAAGGCTGCCCGTCGTGCCGGCATTGCCGAGCTGCAACGTGCCGGCGCTGATCGACGTGCCGCCCGAATAGGTGTTCGCGCCCGTGAGCGACGTCGTGCCGCTGCCACTCTGCGCCACTGCGCCGGTGCCGCTGATCACTCCGCCCACGCTCAACGCATTGCTGCGGTTGAAAGCAAACGTCGCATTGTTCACGACATCGCCGGCAAGGCTGCCCGTGGTGCCGCCGTTGCCGAGCTGGAGCGTGCCGGCACTGATCGTCGTGCCGCCCGAATAAGTGTTCACTGCCGTGAGCGAGGTCGTGCCGCTGCCCGTTTGGGTGACTGCGCCCGTGCCGCTGATCACGCCGCCGAAGCTGACGGCATCGCTGCGGTTGAAAGCGAGGGTCGCGTTGTTGGTCACGTTCCCGGTGATGCTGCCGCTCGTGCCACCGGCACCGAGTTGCAATGTGCCGTTGCTGATCGTGGTCCCGCCGGTGTAGGTGTTGGCGCCACTGAGCACGAGCGTGCCGAAATCAGTCTTGATGATGTCCGCAGTTCCGGCGAGCGGAGCGCTGATCGTGGCCGTCATGCTGGAGCCGCCGGAGGTGCCATCACCCACGCGAAGAATCGTGCCGGCCGTATTCGAAGTGAGAGCAGCACCTGCGACCGTGTAGCCGTTGACAGCAAATTGCGCCCCGGTGAAAAGCACCGGGCCAGCCGTGTTGTCCACGGTCACAGTGCCAAGAGTGTTCTGAAAGATGGCAAACTGCGGCGACCAAAAAGTATTCACGCTGCCATTGAAGTTGGTCCAGGCAGTGCTGGTATTATTGGCGGTCCAAGTCCCGGCACCACCACCCCAGAAGTTGGCGGCCGTGGCGGTGAAAACGAGATTCACCTGGTTGGCCACCGAGGTTTGAATGGCGAGGTCGGTTGCGCTGACGGGGGCAGCGCCGATGGTGAGACCATTGTCGGTGAATGCACCGGTGTAATTCATCAGGCGATAGATGCCGGGGCCGAATGAGCCGGCGTCGGTTGCGTTGAGCAAACCATCAAGCGTGAGCGCGCCATTCACCTGGATGAGTCCGGTGGTGCTGGGCGCACCGAGGGACACGTTGAGATTGGACGTAGCACCAAAAGTCAGATTGCCAGTCGTGAAGAGTTGTCCGGCTTGCCCGCGCAGGGTGCCGCCATTCGCCACCGTCACCGCGCCGACCGTGCCCGTGCCGCCCAAGGTGCCGCCTGAGGCCACAGTGGTGAGTCCCGTCGCGCCGGACTGGTTGCCGTTGATGAGCAAAGTTCCCGCGCCGACAGTGGTCGCTCCGGTGTACGTGTTCGCACCCGTCAGAGTCGTCGTGCCTGCACCGCTTTTCGTGACTGCGCCGGTACCGCTGATGATTCCGCCGAGGCTGAGGGCATCGCTGCGGTTGAAAGCGAGGGTCGCGTTGTTCACGACGTTACCGGCAATGCTGCCCGTCGTGCCACCCGTGCCGAGCTGCAAGGTGCCGACACTGATCGTCGTGCCGCCCGAATAAGTGTTCGCGCCGGTGAGCGAGGTCGTACCGCTGCCGGTTTGTGCGATCGCGCCCGTGCCGCTGATCACGCCGCCGAAGGTCAACGCATCGCTGCGGTTGAAAGCGAGCGTGGCATTGTTCGTCACATTGCCGGCGATGCTCCCCGTGGTGCTGCCATTGCCGAGTTGCAGAGTGCCGGTGCTGATGGTCGTGCCGCCCGTGTAGGTGTTCGCCGCGCTGAGCGTCGTCGTGCCACTGCCAACTTGGGTGACGGCACCCGTGCCGCTGATCACGCCGCCGAAATCGATCGCATCGCTGCGGTTGAAAGCGAGCGTGGCATTGTTGGTCACGTTGCCCGTGATGCTGCCCGTGGTGCCGCCGGTGCCGAGTTGCAGGGTGCCGGTGCTGATCGTCGTGCCGCCCGAATAAGTGTTCGCGCCGCTGAGCGAAGTCGTGCCGCTGCCGAGTTGCGTGACGGCGCCCGTGCCGCTGATCACTCCGCTGAAGTCGATCGCATCGCTGCGGTTGAAAGCGAGCGTGCCGCTGTTCGCTACATTGCCGATGATGCTGCCCGTGGTGCCACCAGCGCCGACTTGCAACGTGCCCGCCGTAATCGTCGTGCCAGCCGTGTAAGTGTTGGCTCCGCTCAACACGAGGGTGCCGAGGTCCGTCTTGTTGATCCCGCCGGTACCGATGACGGCGGCAGAAATCGTCGCCGTCATGGCCGAGCTGGCCGCCGTGCCATCGCCGACTTGCAGGGCGGAACTGGGTGTGGTGGTGGTCAGATCCGCGCCGGCAACCGTGTAGCCGGAGACGAGAAATTTCGCGCCGGTGATTTTCACCGCGCCCGCCGTGTTGTCCACCGTCACGGTGCCAGCCGTCCCGCCAAAAGTAGCCTCGGCCCCAGCGGTCGCCCAGACGCCTTGCGTGGTACCACCGACGGAATCACGCCAGTTCGTGGGCGTAGTCGCGACCGTCCATGCGCCGGTGCTACCCATCCAATAAGCCAAAGATGTCGGACCCGTGAAACTGGCGATGCCATAGAAGACCAGATTATCAATAAACACCGATGCCGTTAGCGAATTTTCGAGATAATCCAAACCGAACCAGACATTACTTTGTCCGTTAATGGCAGAAATGCTGGAGAAGTCGGCACCGAAGACGCTATAGGCTGCACCACTGGGGTTGATCTGATCGGCCGTGCCAGCAATGGAGGTGAAGTTCACCCCGTCCAAGCTGTATGACCAGCTGACCGTGGCGAAATCTGCCCCTTGGTTGCGCGCCGAATACGCCACGGAGATATTATCGAATGCGTTATTCGCATTCAGTGTATTGATTTTGAAGGAGGCGCGGGCGTTGTCCAAAACCGTATTCGAACTCAGCAGGATTGAGCGGGGATTTATTGCTTGATTATCTCCCAGCGAGTTATTGGAAACAAACAGACCAACCGTGCTCAATAAATCATAGGCTGGAGCGTTGCTACTGGCCAGAGCACGGGCACTAGCGAAGGTACCACCGTTTGAGCCGGTGAAATAAACCGTGCCGTAGTTGACGTTACCGGGCGAGGGGGCAATACCAGACGTATAGTAAACCCCAAACTCCTGATCGTAGCGGGCATTGACTGAAGTAACAGTCGGTGCATTACCACCGTTGAAGTCCCAGCCACCGATGGTGGTAAGATCTCCGTCAGCCCGCGTCACCAAGATCTGGCCATAAAGCCCTCCGGCCAAAACGCCGAAAGTTACAGCCAGCAAAAGCAGGCATTTACTACGGCAACCTGCGAACAGATTAACCAATTTAAAGGAAGGGAAGGAGGAGGATGTAATCACAACGGCAAAACAATGCCCCACGAGGAGGCGTTTAACTATGGTAGACAAAATGAAGAGTGAACTGTGCAGAGCGAAGCCTCCTTCGAGCCAAGAGGGAGGGTGGCTTGGCTGCGCGCAGTCGGGAAAAATGGAAAAAACGTGAAACGAACCAAAGGTGTTTTCAGAGGGAAAAGGGCCACCGGCCTAAAGCCGGTGGCCCCGCAAGGATTTTGCTATCCCGTCAAGCTACTCAGACCAGCGAAGCAACCAAGCGACGACGGCGGATGGCAGCGACGCCGATCACCAACGCGCCCATAATGGCGGCATAGGTCGAAGGTTCTGGGATCGCAGCAAGCGCTGTCCCGTAGATCGCGAGGTTGTCGATGAACACGGAAGCGGTCAATGAGTTCTCAAGATAATCCAGACCGATCCAGACGGTGTTGAGACCTTCGATGGCCGAGATCGCAGAGAAATCGGCACCGAAGACGTTATAGGCTGCACCACTGAAGGCGATCTGATCGGCCGTACCAGCAATGGAGGTGAAGGTCACCCCGTCCAAGCTGTATGACCAGCTGATCGTGGCGAAATCTACCCCTTGGTTGCGCGCCGAATACTCCACGGAGAGATTTTCGAATGTGTTGTTCACATTCGCCGTGCTGACCTTGAAGGACGCCCGACCGTTATCCAAGACCGTGTTCGAACTCAGCAGGATCGAACGTGGATTTATTGCTTGGTTGTCTCCCAGCGAGTTGTTGGAAACAAACAGACCAACCGTGCTCAATAAATCATAGGCTGGAGCGTTGCTACTGGCCAGAGCACGGGCACTAGCGAAGGTACCACCGTTTGAGCCGGTGAAATAAACCGTGCCGTAGTTGACGTTACCGGGCGAGGGGGCAATACCAGACGTATAATAGATGCTGAATTCCTGATTATAGCGGGCATTGACTGAAGTAACAGTCGGTGCATTACCACCGTTGAAGTCCCAGCCACCGATGGTGGTAAGATCTCCGACGTTACGGTTAGCGATTTGGGCGAAAAGGCCCGTCGAGGAAGCGGCCATAAGGCCGGCGATGAGAATTAACTTTTTCATAGATGTGATGTTTTTTGATTTTTTATTTAGCCAACGACGGAGAGTGGTTTAGACCCCCTGCCAAAGGCAGAAGTTGTTTTTTGCTTACTTGATGATCAGCTGATAGGCGTCAGCTGCAGTCCAGTCGGCCGTCCAGAGGGTGGCTTCGTTAGCGTCAAACGCGCCACGATAGGAAACGGGTTGGATCGCAGCGTTGGCTCCGAAGACATCGTCATCCTGCACGGCATTGCCGGCGGAAGAAGCGCGGGGATCGAAGAGGAGACCGGAGGTCAAAGCGCCAACTGGCACAGCCGAACCGAAACCAGGATTGACGTTGAACGAATTCTGGAACTTGACATCGCTGAGCTTGGCGCGGGCGATGGTGTTCGAAAGACTGCCATTCTGCACGAAGCCGTTCACCGTGGTGAGAGTGGCTGTGGTGTCGAAGAACGTGATGCCCTTGAAGTAGGAAACTTCTTTGTCCAGCAGGTTGACCGTGGACATGCTGCCGGCAGAACGATTGTCGAATTCGATCGGGCCAGTGGTGCCTTGGATCGAGGGATTAACGACGATCGAGTTGACGAAGCGGGGAGCCGCTTGGTCACGGATGTGCATGCCGCTCGGAGTGATGTTGGTGCCGCCGTTGTTGCCGATCAGAGTGGCGTTGGCCACGGTGAACTGAGCAACAGGGAGCAGGGAAGCTGTGACCGGACCGGAAGCCGCGAAGGAGACACCGTTGATGCTCGTCTCGGTCTCGTAGCTGCCGTCCCATTCGCAAAGCTTGTCGGACAGCTGGGAGTTGATCACGAGGGCGAACTGGATCGTGCCAGTGTAGCCGACATCGAGATCGAGGCCGTCGTCCTGCTGGGCTACCACAACCACGTGATCGAGATTGACGCTACCGCCGAAGATTTCGATGCCGTCGTCGGTGTTGCCCCAGACTTCGATGTGATGGATCGTGGTGCCACGACCGACAGCGCCAAGGGTAAGACCGTTGATCTCGTTAGCGGTGGCGATATTCGCACCACCGTGGCGGAGCGAGAGGTAGGCCAGCACGCCGGAATTATCTTCCGTAGCGAAGCCACCGAAACGATCGATCCCGAGGGTAACGGCATCACCGGCGGGAACGCCTTCGATTTCAAAACGGTCGTCCGTGGCGACCGTGTTCAGTCCGTCAATATCGAAGAGCTGCTGGGTAGCAGTGGCAGGCAGACGGTCAGCATTGGTCAAGGCATTGCCGAGAACTATCAAACCACCCCAAAGACCGGCGTTGGAGGGGGCCTTGGGGGTTTGCAGCACACCATTAACGTAGGGCTTATCCCAGAAGTTTTGGACATTGGCACCGCTAGCGCGAGCACCAGGGTTGCCTGCGTTGTTGAGCGCAGCAGTGGTGAACACGATGGGAGCGGAAGAACTGCCGGCAGCAAGCAACTTGGCGCCGCGGGCGATGAAGAGGGAGCCGGCATCAAATGGGGCACCAGAGCGGGGTTGGCCGCGAACGACAGAACCCTCAGGAATGAAGAGATGTCCATTGGTGATGAAAACATTGTCTTCCATGATCATTGGCTCGTTGACGTCGTCGTTTGGCCAGGTCCAGAGAGCTGGGGCCGTGGAAGTCGCATCAAGCAAGGAACCGCCGAGCGCAGCTTCGAAAGCAGCGGCGCTTGGATAGGTGGTGGTGACGCCAGCGCTGCGAATGCTGCGGGCCCCGAGATTGATGATCGTGGTCAAATCGCCATCACTGGCGTTGCCGATATAATGGGGAGCCGCATAGGCGGCCATCGAAAGGGCAAGCGAAGCAAGCCCGGCTAACATGATTTTCTTATTCATTGGTATTGACTCCAAGGAGGACTGACATTTCTAACGTTTGTTTGTGATTCGCCTGCGGAACCTTGCCCAATCGGGCAAATTTCCACCGGCGGTTCGATTGTTCCGGCGAAGTGATTTTCGCCGGAACATTTTTTTTAACCCCGGAACAAGCAGCGCGACTTTCTAAAATGATTGGAAGGTGCATGCGGACGGAACAGGGGAGAAAGGAGTAGGATAGCGGACGATTGTGTCGGCTTAAGGAAACTTGAGTGACAGTTCTGGAACGATTCGGTGACGGCGTGCGTGACGCGCGGGTGACGAAAAATTCGCTCCCGTGGAGATGACGTGTCAGCCGGGGGAATTTCTCGCAGGAGGAGCCCGAGTAGAAAACGCCGCGTTCGATCTGCACGCGGACCAAATCCAAAACTGGTGTCAGATCAAAATTCATAGGAAGCGGAGACGGAGTAACTGCGACCGTCGCGGTAACGCCGGAAAATAATTTCCTCAGTGGTATTGGCCGGATCGGCCACCAGTTTCCGTTCGGGATTGTTTAGATTCTTACCTGACAAACGGACCACCCATTTGCGTCCGAGGTACTGACTCAGGGAGAGATCGAACCGGCTGTAGGACGCTACGTAGGTATCCCAGGATAAATTATTGACCTTCTGCAGCACATCACTGATCGCAAACCAGGAGGCCGTGGCCGAAAAACCTGAGCTCTTGTGATCGAAGGTGATGTAGGAGTTGGCGATCCACTTGGGTTGGTCGTAGAGGTTGCGCGTGTCCTTAATCCCGGGGGATTCAATCTGGCTTGATTCAAAGCTGGCATCGCGAGCAACCTCCGCTTCGAGCAGTGTGAAATTGCCGCCCACGGAAAACCATTCACCCACGCCACCCAAGAAACCGAGATTCTTGGCGGCCTCCATTTCCATGCCGCGAAGATCGGCATCGTTGGAATTGTTGATGAATGAGGAAATCGGCCCAACGTTGTTCATATTAAAACTGACCCGCTCGATGGGCCGGCTAATCTTTTTCTTGAAAACGCTGAGCGCGACAAGATCCCGGCTTTTCGGGAAGAAATATTCCACGCGGAAATCGTAATTCGTCACGTCGGACGTCTGGAGACCGAAATTGCCATGGACATACTCGTCGGCGACGCGATCAGCCGTGAAGTAGGAACCGACTTCGCGGAAGGAAGGCCGGGCGGTGGTCTTGGACCACGCCAGCCGCAGCGTGAGCGGCTTGATCGGTGAATAAGCCAAGGCGACTGCGGGCAGGTATTTTTTTTCGTCGATATTCCCTCGGTAAACGGTCTTGGGATTTGCTGTATTGGGGTAGAGAGGTAGCTGCTGAACCCGGCGAAAATCGTCGTAGAATCCGCCACTTCCCAGAGTGCCCAACAAGCCGAAACCTTCCGTGGTCAATTGATAATCCTCCAACCGGACGCCCATCAGCAGATCGAGTTTATGAAGGCCCGGCCGTTCCTTAGCGAGGGGAAGATCCAGTGAAAGATACGATGCGTTTATCTTTCGTTCACCGCTGGCGAACGGCGGTATTACTGAACCGCTATAGGAATCGATCCGTTCCGAGGGGTTGGTGGTGTAGGTTCGCAACCCCCGGACCAATTCTTCGCGGGTCTGGCCCACGATCTGCCCGCCCTGCAAATATAAAGTGCCCTCGACGTAATCGCGATCCGTCCGATCAGCATAAAAACCCACGCGGAGCACCGTGTCGTAGAGCGGGCCCAGATCGAATTTATACTCGGCATCCAGCCGGCCGATCTTGGACTTCTCCTGGGTATCGCGCCAGTAACGGGTATATCGATCAATCCCGGCACCAAAACTGGCGGAATAAGGATTAGGGCTGTTCGGATCATAGGTATAGGGAAAAAGCAGATATTCCGGCTCCTGCTGACGGGCTGCGACCTTCGCCAGATCCCAGTTCAATTTGAAACTCTTAAGCTCATTGAACAGGTGCTCACCGCTGGCATGGAGGTTGGTCAGACTGCGCTGGCGATAATAAATTTCCATGGCATCAGTGGTCCGTTGCTCTTGGACCCCAGCTACATCTTCAAGGGCCAGCTTTCCGCTGCGATAACTCTCGAAATCAGCCAAGGGGGTCGCAGAAAAGGCGATGCCGTCGGTAGTCTGAGCGTGAGTATCGAGGCCCAGTTGGCTCCAAAAATAACTCAAGGCCACTTGGTGCTGGTCATTGAAGGCAAAGCCCAATGTACCCAATAACCCAAACCGTGACTCCAGCTCGGATTCGACGTAATTTTCGGCATTGAAAGAGTAGGTGCCGGTGTTCGCATTGCCTCGGGCGGCACCGGTATTCGTGATGTCGGTCGAATTGAAAATTCCGTTCAGAAACGTTTTTTTGCCGGATTCAGAGGAGGCGGTGCGATCATAAGCGAAGGAGAAAGCGTAACCAAAAGCCCGCTTCTTTTCCTCGTTGAGCACGACGCGGTCCTCGTAGGCGAAGGAAAATCGTGAACCCAAGGGGAATTTTTTGTCGGAAAGATTGCTGACCGTGCGAGGCGAGCGCACGTAGCCGATGGCGTCAGCAGGCTGCTGGGCCACCCGATCCTTCACTCCCAAGGCCAAGTAATCCCACACGCCCGTGCCTTTTGAACTGAGAAAGGCCTCATTGCCAAAGTTCCCTTCATCGAACTTCAGGCCGAATTGAATCTGCGCAAACCGGCTTTCCGGAATCGGCTTGGACAGCATGTTGATGCTTGCGCCCGAAGCGGTGGCCGGGAGCCGAGGTTCGTAGGCTTTGGAAATCACCAGTGCATCCACCAGGCGGCTGGGAAACAAATCCAGCTCCGGACTCTGCCGTTCCGGATCGGAACTCGGCAGGACAATTCCGTCCATCATGATGGGATTGTAGCGCTCGGCGAGGCCGCGTACCACGGCGAACGTTCCCTTCGAGGTGGTCGACAAACCCGGCATACGGATAACAATGTCCGCTAGATCTGTGACGATAAATTTTTTGTTCCATTCACTCGCGGTCATCACCTCTATCGACACGGACGCCTTTTTGCGCTCGGTATACACATTGCCTTTCACCATGTCTCCCTTGACGACGAATTTCTCCAATTGCACCACGTTTTTGTTTTCGCCTGCTGGATCAACTGAGGGCGTTTCAGTCGTCTCCGCCTGACTGGTAGCCGGCACATCCACAGCCACAGTTTCAACCGGGGCCCGAGTATCCGCCGCCGAGGTCGTTTGATCCGCGACCGCCGCAGTCCTTTTTTCCTCGCTGCTCCGCGAGACCGGATCGGCCGTGGTCACGACCACCGGGGCCGGCACAATTTCAGCGGGAGTGGGGTCCGCCTCAGCGACGAGATAAGTGTTTCGGGCCGACTCCGGATTATGCGCCGCCTCATACGCCGCCGTGCGGATCTTACCGGCAGCCTGACTCTCCCGCCCCACCGGGCTCAACGCGACTGCGCTCGCAATCGCCTCGGCAAAATGCGGCGCCGCACTGGCGGCGACACTGGTCACCTTCAGCGTGATGGCCAAAATCTCCTCCGAATCGTTTTTTCTGGCCGTGGCCGCCGCGAGCACCTCGCGCACCACTGAGGAAATTCGGTTGGCCTTCTTGGCGCGGGAGATCGACGTGTCGTTGGCAATCCCGCTCACTTGGGCCGCCAACGCTTTCATGTTGGTGGAAACGGCCGGGCGCTGGTTCGGGGCTACGCGGTCCTTAGCCTGAAGCCCGTTATCGCACAGGGCGGCCAACAGACAGCAGAGGGCAAAATGGCGGAAAACAGCGGCACAAAGACAAAAACGGAAAAAACGAAACATGATTACTGGAAGGAGGAGAATCTGGCGGCAGGCAGTGGCCCGTCGCCAAAGGCGTGAAACAAGGTAGTGGTATGTACAGCTATGACCGGTTCCCGGGGACCAACCTACTACCGCCCATTGTGACAACTCCGTGACGTTGCCTGTTTTGTTTCTTAGACACAGAAACGTTGCACAAGAAAGCCGGTTGAGGGTCGACAGACAGCCCCGGAATCCTGCTGGATGCAGGCGAAAGTATGACTCCTGTAATCGACCAAGATGAAGCGCTGATGGACCGCGTTCGCCGCCACGACGAAAGCGCTCTGCAGGAGTTGTTGCGCAAGTACTACGTTCGGCTCGGCAATTTCTCCTACGCTTTGCTCCAGCGCCGGGATCTGGCCGAGGAAGCCGTGTCGAATGTTTTTCTCAGTCTCTGGCGTCGGCGCGAATCCCTCGTGATCAAATCGAGTGTCCGGAGTTATCTCTTCGTAGCGGTCAACAACCAGTCGCTGAATCTGCGCAAGAGCCAGATGCAGTCCAGCACGGTCTGGCTCGATCAAGTCCCGCCGCACATTTTGATCGATGCCCGCAGCACCGACACCGAGGTGTTGTATCGCGAGCTGCAGGATGAAATCGGCGTACTGCTGACGCAGATGCCCCGGCAGCGCCAACTGATCTTTCGCATGAACCGCATTGAAGGCCTGCGTTACGCGGAAATCGCCACCGCGCTGGGCGTCTCCGAGCACACCGTGCAAAATCACATGGTGCAGGCGGTCAAACAACTCGCGGGGGAACTGCCGCGGTTCCGCGGCATAATCGCGCAGAATTCGACCGCCGCCCCGTATTGATCCGGCCCGAATAGTTCATACGCAGACATCCTGAGCCCAGCCCGTGCCACTTCAGCGGCTGACCCGCCCCGGGTGTAGCCGCGTTTGAGCCGCAGGCGAAAGCGCGGTTTCATGCGGCCGCGTTTTTTCGGCATTCGTGAATCATTCGTGTGATTCGTGGGCCCTCCTCTGAGAAACCCGGATTTTTCCCACGAATCACACGAATAGACACGAATGAGGTTCAGACATCCTGACCCCCAGTCCGTGGAGAGAGGTGGGACGAGGCAACGAGCTGAGCCTGCCACGTCGCAAACCGGATGAACGGTATCGAGGTGGAGCGCGACCTCCGGGCGCGCTTCGTGCTGGCTCACGTTGCAAAACCCGCCCGGAGGTCGGGTTCCACCACGGCAGAGGCACGCGCGGTGAATCTTGTGACCCGTGCCACTTCTCCCTCACGCCTGGCTCCGCGCTCTCCGCGCCCTCCGCGATAATTGTATTTTCCGATTTACGGTAGAGTTGAGCTCATCCTCATTCCTCGGGATCAGGATGTCTGAGATTCTATTCGTGTACATTCGTGTCATTCGTGGGCCAATCCCTGCCTTTTTGTCTCCTGCTCCGTGAATTTCGCCACCCACAATCCACGGGTCGGGAGACCCGTGCCACTTCAGCCGCTGGCCTTACCTCCTCTGCACTGGGAGCCGGAACGTGCGATTCTTGGCGGTTGCACTAGTAGGCTGGAGTCTTTTTGAGTGTCATGTAGTTAGACACCTAAATGCCTTCCGTCCCTCTAAAGGTTTTTGATCTGCTCGCCACCCGCTATCTTTCGGGCGAGGCCTCAGGCAAGGAGTTCAGTCGCTTGGTCGAATTTTTAAAAACCAAGGAATTGAACGCCCGGTTTACCCGCATGCAGCGACACTGGGATGCGGCGAAAGTGCGGCCCGTGGCTGGTTTCGATCTCAAGGTCGCCGCCCAACGTCTCGCCGCCGCCATCGCCAAAGAAATGAAATCACCCAAATCGAAAGCCACCGCGCAAGCCCGTCCGCCCACCCTGGGCCTCCACGCTCGTCGGAACCAACAGCGGAAAAAATCTGCGGTGTCGTCCACCACTCACGCCGCCGCCGCCGCCAGCGCATAGTCCCGAACATCCTGACCCCAGCCCGTGAGAGAGGAGGGACGAGGCAACGAGCTGAGTCTGTAACCAGGAATTGTCTCGCGAAGGATGGGAAGGTTACGAAGGCAGTTTTGCGCGGATTACTTCGCCCCCTTCGAATCCTTCGCGAGACATCTTCAAACCTACTTGAGCCCGGTTTGCTTGGCCTGGTGAAAATATTCCTGACCCGCCCCGGGTGTAGCCGCGTTTGAGCCGCAGGCGAAAGCGCGGTTTCATGCGGCCGCGTTTTTTCGGCATTCGTGAATCATTCGTGTGATTCGTGGGCCCTCCTCTGAGAAACCCGGATTTTTCCCACGAATCACACGAATAGACACGAACGAGGTTCAGACATCCTGATCCCCAGTCCGTGGAGAGAGGTGGGACGAGGCAACGAGCTGAGTCTGCCACGGCACCAACCGGATGAACGGTATCGAGGTGGAGCGCGACCTCCGGGCGCGCTGGGTGCTGGCTCACGTTGCAAAACCCGCCCGGAGGTCGGGTTCCACCACGGCAGAGGCACGCGCGGTGAATCTTGTGACCCGTGCCACTTCTCCCTCACGCCTGGCTCCGCGCTCTCCGCGCCCTCCGCGTTAATTGTATTTTCCGATTTACGGTAGAGTTGAGCTCATCCTCATTCCTCGGGGCCAGGATGTCTGAGCCTTGGCGAAGGTCGATGTGGCCGCTGACACGTGCCGCTATCGAGGAAGGCACGTCGGCAAGCGACGGCCCTACAAAGACTCAAAGCGAATCATAACCGCGTCCTCCGCGTTAAAGGTATTTTTCCGATTCGCGGCGGAGTTGATCTCACTCTAATTCCTTGGGGTCAGGATGTCTGAACTCAATCCCGGTAGCAGCAACGGGAGACACGAATTGCACGGATTATCACTGAGCCAGTTCGGTCACAGAAAAATGACCGCTCGCCTCGCAGCGAAACGCCATCAGATCAGAGGGGAATATTCGGGCTAGCTTTTTACCGGTGGCTTTTCGCTTTTTACCGGAACGGCCCTGACCTTGACGGGACGCTCGGACAGTTCTGCCACCGCTTCGGGAATGCCCACCTTCTGGAAATATTTCCGGCTGCGTTCGATCGCTTCCGTATCATTGCGCATCGCCACCGCGAGTCGGCGGGCGTATTCCCGCACTTCTTCCGATTGCCGCAGTGCCGCGGCCACCACCACCTGCCGCAAACGCAGCTGGACCAGGAATGCAGGACTGGCCTCCGCACTTTGCGCTTCAATATGGCCCAAAATTTCCGCCGCCTCCCGGATCCGGTTGTTACGCACCAAGGCATCGCCGAAAGCCAAGGCGAGCAACCCGATGTCCGACTGGCGCACCGCTCCCAGTTCATAAAGGGTACGCGCTTGCGCCATCCATCCCTTGCGCCCGCACAGCGTCGCCAATTGGGTGATCACTTCCGGTCGGTCGGCAAAATCATGCAGATACGATTCGATGTCCGACTGGGCGGGGATCGCGGCCACCGAATTAACTGCCGTCATCTCCAACAGGAGTACCCGTGCCGTCAGATCCTTGGGAAATTTGGCCCATGACAGCCGGGCCGTTTCCATCGCCCGATCCGGTCGGCCATCAGCCTCCTGCCAGGTGGCCAGCAGGGCATAGTCTTCCATTCTCGCCGGCTGGCTCACGATATATTTTTCCAGCAGGTCAGATGCCTTCAACCGTTCCGCCGTTTCCCGATAGATCCGGGCGATCACCGGAATGGCCGGCGGATAGCCCGCGAGTTCGGGAAAATTAGCCAGAAGTTTTTTCGCCGCTTCGCCGCCCTCGGCATTCAGCGTCGCCAGCACCTTAAAATTTTGCAGCATCGGTCCCTGCTCCCCGGCGAGCTTCTCCCCGTAGAGGCGGTGAAGGAGTTCCAGCGCCTGGCGGTCCCGCCCGGCCCCGGTGAGCGCGTCAAAAGTTTTCTTGATCAGGCGCTGGTCTTGGGGAGTCCGCGTCAAACCAACTTCCAATTGCACAATCGCCAGTTTGTCCGCTCCGATGGTGCGCAGAAAATCCGCCGCTTCCAGTCGGCCGAGGATGTTGGCGGGGTCCTGCTGGACCGCGAAGGAATACGCGAGAAAAGCCGCCTGATAATTTTTGGCCTCCCACGCTTCCTTCGCCTTGGCAAATTGCTGCGCGGCGATGGACCGCCGCACAGCGGTGACGCGGAACAAGGCCACATCAACGACACTGACCGACGTGTTCTTGCGGGCATACCGCAGCCAGGAATAGCCCGCGGCGACGACGAGCACATAACACGAAACCAAACCAATGAGCCCGTAAAGTGCCAGCTTGCGCAACACTCGGTTCGGCTCGGGCGCGGGACTTAAATTTTTCATCAGTTGATTTTATTGGCCGGCATGGCTTCCGCCGTCGCCAGAATTTTCTCCAACGCGAAGTAGCCCGGATCCTTATCTGACGAGGGTACGAAAAATGCCCGGATCAGGCCGGCATTCGGCGTGATGCGGGAGAGCTCCAGCACTCCTTTCTGCCCGGAGGCATCGGCGGATTCCTCGCGGAAAGCATAGGTCACCCCGCCGATCTCGCGAAAGTCCGAGTAACGGGTCACCGACTTGTCCTCATTCTCGCGCGCCAGCTCGCGGTAATTTTCCTGATCGAGACAGGCCACATAGCCGGACCCATCCGTCCGTCGCACCGAAATCCGGTAGATCTTTTTTTCGTTCATCTCCCCGTCCGCCAGTCGCTCGTAGACATAGCCGCCGCCGGCAAACAAGGGATCCATGAACTCAGCCAAGTAGCGACGCTGCCCCATGGCCTCGGGCGTAATAATCATCGCCGGCTTGCCCGGGGCCTGTTGCCAGAAACGCTGCCCGTCATTGGCCAAAATATAACGGGTGATGCCGCCCACCCGGACCACCAGCCGGAAAAGATTCGGCCGCATCTTGAAATACAAGATCTCCATTTCCTCCTTCTCGGCTGACTTCAGGCGACCCGTCACCACGTAGGCCTGCAACTTCTGCAAGGCCGCCCCGGACTGGTTGCGACGGGAAAATTCCGAAACAATGTCGGCCGCCGACAGCACCTTGGGTTTTTCCGGCACCGGATCTTTTTTCACGAGTTCCGGCTGGCCGGCTTTCCTGAGCAACGATTCCAAATCCTCATCTTCCACCCGGCCTTCCATCAACCGGCGGTATTGTACGGGGGAATTTTCCCGGATCTTTTTGATCAGCCCGGCGGCTCCTACTTCCGCAGTCTTTTTGTCCTGCCCCCCGGCCACCAGCAGCACCCCGACCCGGCGTTGCGCGATTTCCTCACGCAAAGCTCCCTGCGTCGGTCCGCTGAGTTTGAGCCCGACCTGCCGCAACAGCATCGAAGCGTATTTTCCCGAGGGAAATTCCGGGGTCAACAACTGGCGCAGCAAATCCGGGCGGCGTTGCTGCAGCTCTTCCAGAAATTTTTGCGCCACCGAACCAGAGTCGACGACGGGAAATTCCGGTGACAGTTGCCTGATCCAGCTTTGAACATAAGCCAGTTCCGACTGGCTGAACTTCGCTCCCTCGGGCTGGTCCTCCGCGGGAGGCAGTTTGAACATCGGCACCTGCGGAGCGGTGGCCGGATCATTTTCCGCCGACCAGCCACGACCGAAGACAAAAAGTGAAAGCAGTAGAAGAGAGGTGGCCGAGGTGCGCATGGAACGAATAGAGGGGAGCACTATCGCGGCGAAAAAAATTCCCGGTCAAGCGAGCGCGGTGTCCACGGTTGAGATTTCACCTGTTCGCCGCCGTTCCGTCACCCGGTTGTCACACCGCTTCATCCTGACCGGAAAAGCGCTGGCCCACCGGCCCGGCCCGCGATGCTTCGCGTCGTGATTGTGACGAATATCTGACGCTCGTGTGACAACTGTCCGCTGTATCGAAGTCGGCCTTGACTGGTCCTACCAACCCCGCAGGTTGGAAAATATTTTTCACCACCTGCCTTCTTTCCAAGAAAATTTTCTGACCACGCGTCGCCCGCTTAACCGGCCCAATCGCTCAACCCATTGAATACCGTGCCCACTCTCACCTCCCCTACCGTCCGGCTCCGACGTGCGGATTCTCATCGCGAAAACCTTGCCCTGGAAACCACGGCGGAACTCGCACCGGAAAATAATAGCCCGGCCCACGAACTGGTGAACCTGACGGAGCATCCGCTCGCCCAACATGCTTTGATGGCGTTGCGCAACAAACACACGCCTCCTCATGATTTTCGTCAGATCAGCAATCAACTGCTCGTGCTGCTGACGATCGAAGCCACGCGCACTTTGCCCACCCGGGATGAATTGGTGCAGACCCACTCCACCACGCACACCGGATCAGTCATCGCCAAGCCGGTGGTGTTTCTCTCCATCACCCGCGATGGATTGGGTCTGGCGCATAACGTGGCCCAATTTATTCCCGACGCCGTGGTCGGCACCATCAGCCTGGATCGGAGCAACGGCAGTGCGAGCGCCCAACCCCGGCTGCATCTGGTGAATGCTCCCGCGCTGGGCGATGTTCGGGTGATCCTTTTTGTTCCCGTCGTAGCCACCGGTCTGTCCGCCAACCTGGCGCTTAATTATGTCCGCCGCGCCGGGGCCACCGATATCACTCTCATCAGTTTCCTTGTCAGCTTGCAGGGCTCGATCTCGCTCCAAAAAACCCAGCCCAACCTGAACGTTTGGACCGCCGGAATCGACCGCGAGTGGAATTCCAAGAAAGGACCGATGCCCGGTCTGGGCAATTTCGCCGAACGCCTCTACGGCTGAAGCGCGGGACGGGCTGAGCCTGCGGCGACGCAAACCGGATGAACGGAATCGGAGGTGATGCGCGACCTTCCGACTTCGCCACGACTACGACGGTCAAGCCGGGCGCGCCCCGGGTGTAGCCGCGTTTGAGCCGCAGGCGAAAGCGCGGTGTCTGGCGGCCCCGTTTTTTCGGCTACGCCCTCAAACGAGGCTACGCCCTAGTGTACTGAATTATAAATACCTATTCATTACTCTGAGTCGCGAGGGCGGCGCGAGCGCGATGGATTTTCTCGAGAATGACTTTGCCTTCTGCCTTCCAA
>Ga0163146_10003965_pt1 | contig 18452 bp, 29 predicted proteins | sample OliLakLV19MP7G1_FD_148648 | JGI IMG/M metagenome (GOLD analysis project Ga0163146, IMG submission 148648) | Freshwater microbial mat bacterial communities from Lake Vanda, McMurdo Dry Valleys, Antarctica - Oligotrophic Lake LV.19.MP7.G1 | ecosystem: Environmental > Aquatic > Freshwater > Lake >...
GGACTCGCCATTCCCTCGAATTAAACGAGATCGCGTGAAATCTTCCTTCAGAATTTCTGGAAAGAAGAGACGTGCTCAAAGTGCAAAGAACATTCCACATGGGCGCAATTTTTTTTAAATAAAACTGCAATTACTGCGGAGAAAGTATTCCGATGATCTCATTATTTATGAGTTCACCGGAGGGTCGATCAATACGACCATTATGGCTAAGTAAAGAACTTATTTTGAAAAATGACGGAATGCCGCGATCGATACCCCTAAGAACAGTAGACCAAGCATCGGAAGGGCTAGCTTCAAGATCGCCTCAGAACTCAGCGCATCGCCTGTCATTCCTTGCGGATTACCACTTCTCGCTCTGATCCGGCCCTTCTTTAGGAACCCATCGTAATGCCTCTGGAGGAGGAACGTCTCGATCTGCCTCATCGTGTCGAGAATCACTCCAACCGTAATCAACATACCAGTTCCACCAAAGAAAATCGCGATTCTTTGCGGCACATTGAGCTCAAAAAGCAATAGATCGGGCATAACAGCGATTATCGTCAAGAAAATCGAGCCCGCTAGGGTTAGCCGCGTCATGATAAAATCGAGAAACTGGGCGGTTGGTTCGCCCGGGCGCACGCCTGGTATGTAACCGCCGTATTTTTTCAGGTCGTCGGCAATCTGGATCGGCTTAAACATTACGGAAACCCAGAAGTAGCTAAAAAACATGATCAATACTGTATCGATCAGGTAATAGCTCCAATGTCCCCTAAGGAGATTTTGGGAAATCTCGCTTAGGAATTTAATATTAAAAGCCGCGCCCAATTGGGAAAAAATTTGCTGAGGGAACAAAAGAATCGCACTCGCGAAGATCACCGGCATCACGCCGGAATAGTTCACTTTAAGGGGCAAAAAGGAACTTTGGCCGCCCATTACCTTATTGCCGACAACACGCTTAGCATACTGAACCGGTATCTTCCGCTGGCCCTGAACAACCATGATAACGCCCATGGTAACCACTACAAATAGAACCAACATCACTGCGGCTTGCGGGAGGCCAAGGCTTTGACCTGTGCCCACCGGACGGAAAAACATATCGTAGGTTGCGACGGCCGCATTAGGAATATCGGCGAGAATACCCACGGTAATAAGAAGAGATACTCCGTTTCCGATTCCCCGTTGGGTGATTTGTTCACCCAGCCACATCAAAAGCATTGTCCCGGCTGTCATGAAAATGACCGAAGTAATCAGAAACCCGACTTTTCCAACCACTACGATTGGACCGTAAACATTTTCATCGTATCCAGGGAATAGGCGACCCGGTTGCTCGAGGGCCCAAATCAACAGTGTTCCTTGTATTAGGCAAATGAGCACGGTCGCATAACGCATATATTGCGTCAGTTTTTGGCGTCCAACATCCCCCTCTTGTTGGAGCCTGCTGAGGGCTGGCACGACCGCCGTCATCAACTGGAAAATAATGGAGGCGCTGATATATGGCATGATACCCAGCGCAAAGACCGCTCCTTTAACGAGAGCGCCGCCGGTGAACATGTTATAGAGCCCAACTAATGCGCCACCCGTGCCGCCCGCTTGCTCAGCAAAAAATTTTTGCAAAGGAGCAGGATCGATACCAGGAAGGGGAATATGGGCACCGACGCGTGCAACGAACAACAGCGAGAGTGTATAAAAAATTCGCGAGCGTAGCTCGGGAATTTTCAGCGAGTTCGTGAAGGCGGAAAACATTTAAAATTTTCGATTAACAGGGAGCGAGGACGAAGCGGCAGAAGAAACGCGACTCTAGGTTGCGCTTACTTTTCCCCGGCAAGAATTGCTTGGCCACCGGCCTTTTCGATCTTGGCTTTAGCGGATTCGGAAAACTTGGACGCCGTAACTTTGAAAGGACGTGTGACCTCTCCATCCCCTAGGACCTTGAGAAACTCTTCATCATGACGCACAAGACCAGCGGCAGCCAATACTGACGCATTGACTTCGGTAATCGTAGGATCAAGACGAGCGAGATCTCCGACATTGACGATAATCGGCTCTACTCGGAAAGCTGATTGATTGAAACCGCGATGCGGGAGTTTGCGATAGAGGGGCATTTGCCCGCCTTCGAAACCAGGGCGTATACTGCTACCGGAGCGGGCCGACTGCCCTTTACCTCCGCGTCCTGAGGTCTTACCATGACCTCCGCCTTCGCCACAGCCGACGCGCTTTTTTCGGTGTATTGCACCGACGACATTTTTCATCTCATGGAGTTTCATATTAGTTTCTGGTTATGGGCACCCCTTTTCCTTGCGGGGAAAAAAGCGGGACTCGGATCGGTGCAGAAGTTAAGTCGACTTGAGGACACCGGTGATGTCCTCAATTGTTCGGAGTTGTTGAAGCGCTGCGAGGGTTGCGTTAACCACAGCGATATGGTTGTTAGAGCCCATTGACTTGGTAAGGACGTTCTTTACACCCGCGGCCTCGAGCACTGCACGAACTCCACCACCGGCAATCAATCCTGTGCCGGGAGATGCTGGTTTGAGGAGAACTTTCCCACCGTCATATTCGCCGAAAACGTCATGGGAGATGGTGTCGCCCTTTAGCTTGACCTTCACCATGTGCTTATGGGCATTGGCGGTCCCTTTTTTGATGGCGTCGGGAACCTCGTTGGCCTTTCCGTAGCCAATACCGACTCTGCCCTTCCCGTCGCCGACAACCGCGAGTGCAGAGAAGCTAAAGCGGCGGCCGCCCTTAACAACCTTGGCGCAACGATTGATGAACACGACCTTCTCAATCATGGTCGTTCCGTCAGCCGAGAGCGTCGGCTTATTTCGGTCATCGCGACGCGGGCCGCGGGGGCCATTACCATCGCGCCGAGGGCCGCGTTGACCACGATCTCCGGCACGGGCAGGAGCTGGAGATTCCGGGGCAGGAACAGGAGAAACAATTTCAGTGCTCATAGGCTGGTTTTAGAATACAAGGCCGCCCGCACGTGCGGTATCGGCAAATGCCTTAACTTTGCCGTGGTATAGCGCGCCGCTGCGGTCGAATACCACTGCAGTTATGCCAACTGCCTTAGCCTTCGTAACAAATGCGGTGGCAAGTGCTGTGGCCCCGGCAATATTGGCGCCAAGCTTTTGCTTACGTAGTTCTGGATCAAGTGTTCCAAGAAACACGAGAGTCAGACCAAGCTCATCGTTGATGGCTTGGGCATAAATATTCTGACCGCTAAACTTGACACTGAGTCGTGGTCGCATGGCCGTTCCGACGACCTTTTTGCGAATGCGCCAGCGACGCTTTTGTAGAAGTTCGGCTTTGTAAGTTGAGTTCATGGATATCGTGCCCCAATATGTAAATAGGCCGCCGTTTAGGCGACAGTCTTTCCTTCTTTTCGGCGAACGCGTTCGCCAACGATGCGGACACCCTTGCCCTTGTAAGGCTCCGGCGGATAATAACTGCGAATCTCGGCAGTGACGGCACCGACAAGCTGTTTGTCGCAGCCTTCGACCTTAACTTTGGTGCCTTCAACGACGGTGATTTTAATTCCATCGGGAATTTCCATCAGAATCGGATGGGAGTAGCCAAGGGCGAGGTCGAGTTGCTTGCCCTTCAGGTTAGCCTTAAAGCCAACGCCCTGGATTTCGAGGTCCTTACTATACCCTTCTGTCACGCCCTTGACCATACCAGCGACAATAGATCTCACGGTGCCAAACATAGCATTCGCAAAACGAGAATCCTCGGCGGGAGCAAATGTGACTTTCTTGTCGGCAACGGTGATCTTTACCACAGGAGCAAAGACTTTCGTCACCTTGCCTTTAGGGCCCTCGATGATGACCGTGGAGTTATTGATCCCGACTTTGACTGTGTCGGGAATGAAAATGGGTTGTTTGCCGATTCGGCTCATGGTGAAGGCGGGTTACCAAACGTTGCAGATCAGTTCGCCACCGGCTTTATTGCGGCGGCAGTCGGCGTCCTTCATCAGGCCTTTCGACGTAGAAACGATCGCTATCCCGAGGCCATTAAGGACCCGCGGGATTTCGCTATAGGACGAATAAATCCGACGGCCTGGGCTGGAGCTGCGATTGATGGCGGTAAGAGCGGGGGTGCCGTCGACATACTTCATCTTTACAACAAGGGTTTTGTGCCCTTGGAGGTCCGTGCCTTCGGAAAAATCTGAGACGTATCCTTCCGCTTTCAAGATCGCCGCGATACTCGCTTTGAGCTTGGAATGCGGAGATACACAGTTGCTAAGTTTTGCTCGGCTGGCGTTACGCAAGCGCGTAGTGAAGTCGCTAATTGGATCGGTCATGTTTGGATGTAGGTTGATTTCCTTCGGGTCATATCCAACGCGCAAAATGCGCGTATACTCCCGTCGGTAATTGAATAGATTACCAAGAGGACTTGGTTACGCCAGGAATCTTACCGGCAAGCGCTAACTCGCGGAACTGAATACGTGAAACACCGAATTTACGGATGAACGCGCGTGGCCGGCCACTCATTGAGCAGCGGTTTTTGACCCGCACGGCAGAGGAGTTGCGTGGCATTTTCTGGAGCTTCTTGGATGCGGCAAAAAACTCGTCGTCAGTTGTTCCTGGACTCTTAAGGATAGCCTTTAGCTCTGCGCGCTGGACAGCGTGCTTGGTGACGAGGCTGATGCGCTTTTTATTGCGCTCGATGGCGGATGTCTTGGGCATGGCTTTGGATGATTAGGCGGCGGACGCCGGTTTTGCTTCAATACGGCGGAAAGGCATACCGAGCAACTTCAGTAACTCTCGACCCTCGTCGTCGGTGCTCGCGGTGGTAACAATCGTGAGATCAAGCCCCATGGTCTTCTTGACGTTCTCGACTGTAATCTCAGGGAAGATGGTGAAATCCGTCACCCCAAGATTATAATTTCCCTGGCCGTCGAGTTTCGAGGAAACTCCTCGAAAGTCGCGAATGGTCGGAAGAGCGACCGCAAGTAAACGATAGAGAAACTCCCACATAGCGTTACCACGCAGAGTGACACGACAGCCTACAACCTGACCCTCACGGAGTTTAAAGTTTGAAATCGCTTTCCTAGACTTGGTAAGGACCGGCTTTTGACCTGCAATAGCCCCGAGATCGCGCTGAATATCGGCGATCTGATTTTTGTCGGCCTCCGCGTCAATTCCGGTATTGAGACTGACCTTCACGATCTTAGGCACCTGATGCTTGTTGGCATAGCCGCGACTCTTCATCATCTCAGGAAAGACATGATCGAGATAAATTTTCTTTAGTGCAGGAACTTTGCTCATGGTAATAATCACCGGATTTCCGACCCGGCGGCTTAAGGGAGAGATTAGAATGGAAAAAGGTTCACACAGTCAATTTGGGGAGCACGATGGCAAGCGCGCAATTATCTCAAAGGGCAGACGTGGTCGCTTTCTTACGTTTACTAGCGTCGAATGCTGCTTTAAGTATTAGATTTGAGACATGAACTGTGCCCTCACGCTCAACGATTGCTCCCTGAGGATGCTCCGAGGACTTTTTCAAGTGGCGCTTCATCATGGCGACGCCTTCAACTCGCGCGCGCTGGCTCGAAACGATGACCTCAAGGACCTTGCCTTCCTTACCCTTGTGGGAACCGGCGATTACAACGACTTGATCGTTCCGTTTTATGTGAAATTTTTGGGCCATAATCAAAGAACCTCCGGAGCAAGAGAGATGATCTTCATGAAGTTTTTCGCGCGAAGTTCACGTGCGACAGGGCCGAAGATGCGTGTGCCCTTGGGATTGTTCGCGGCGTCGATAATTACTATGGCATTACTGTCAAAACGCAGGTAACTGCCGTCGGAACGGCGCACAGGGGCCCTCGTGCGAACGACTACCGCCTTGGCGACCTCACCTTTCTTTACGGTAGCTTCCGTCGCGCTTGACTTGATGTGGACGGTGATGACATCGCCAACTGAGGCCGTCGTCGTGATTTGCCCTTTCTTACTAATCATGGCGGCCTTGCGTGCACCTGTATTGTCGGCGACTTCGAGAATGGAACGGAGTTGAATCATATAATCTCCTTAAAATTAATTTTTTTCGTGAGTTAGGTCGAACTCGCAACCTGCTTGTTAGAGATGGTTTTCGTCGGAACTTGGGCCGCGACATCGTTTTCGGAAATCGCTACCGCGTCGGTGGTGACCGCGCGCTCGACGATGCTTGTGATGCGCCAACGCTTTAAACGGCTAAGTGGCCGAGTCTCCATGATTTCCACCTTGTCGCCGACCTTGGTCTCGTTCTTTTCATCGTGCACGTGGACGACGGTCTTTCTGTTGATTACCTTGTGGTAGAGAGGATGCGGAGTCTTATACGGAATGGTGACCTTGATGGACTTGTCGCCGGAACGTTTGGTAACAAAACCTACAATGGTCTTGCGCGTATTGCGGGAATCTGAGGAGACGGAGGACATGGCTTTGATGCGATTGATGGCGGGGGCGCGTTAAGCGGCCACTGCGGATGTTTTCTTTTTGGCAGTAAGCACGGTTTCGAGACGCGCTATATCTTTCCGATAAGAACGGAGTAAATGCGGTTTCTCCACTTGGCCCGTTTGCTTGCGAAGACGGAGCTGGAGAAGTAGTTCGCGGGTTTCACGTAGTTTCGTCGTGATCTCACTAAGGGAGAGTTCGTTTATTTCTTTGGCGGTCATAGCGAGATAGATTCTAGGAACTGTTAACTCAAACCGTCGCGCCATCGCGAGCGATGAAGCGGCAGTGAAAAGGCAACTTGGCGTCGGCAAGGCGGAATGCTTCCTTGGCAACAGTTATGGAAACACCGGCCAATTCAAAAAGAACCGCACCGGGCTTGATGACGGCGACGTAGAACTCGACAGGGCCTTTACCCTGACCCATGCGCACTTCCTGAGGTTTCTTGGTGACGGGTTTATGAGGGAAAACACGAATCCAAAGCTTACCTTTTCTCTTGAGGTGACGCGAGATGGTGACTCGAGCAGCTTCGATTTGTTGTCCGGTCATCGGACCGCGTGTGAGCGATTGAAGGCCGAATTCACCGAAAGCGATCGTGTTGCCGCGCTTGGCATTGCCAGCGCGGGATCCTTTCATCGTCTTACGGTATTTGGTGCGGGCGGGAGCTAGAGCCATGTGAGTTTCCTTCTAGGTGACTTCGTGGATTATGGAGCGTTTAAGTCGCGGGTTCTTCTTTTTTACAGATCCAGCATTTGACACCAATTTTGCCGTAGAGGGTGAGGGCTTCTGAGAAGCCATAGTCGATGTTCTCCCGAAGGGTATGCAAAGGCACACGGCCTTTGCGCTGCCATTCACGCCTCGCAATATCGGTTCCGCCTAGTCGCCCGGAACATTGGATTCGGATGCCCTCAGCACCCAGCGCCATCGCCATTTCGACGGCCTTCTTCATCGCCCGGCGAAATGCAATGCGACGTTCAAGTTGCAGTGCAACGTTCTCGGCCACCAGCTGAGCCTCAATTTCAGGCTTTTTCACCTCTTGAATGTCCAAAAGAATATCCTTCCCAGTAAGCTTAGCCAGATCGGCCTTGATATTCTCGACCTCCGCACCCTTTCGGCCAATCACAATGCCAGGACGAGCGGTGTAAATTTTGACGCGAACGCGGTTAGACGCCCGCTCTATGAAGATCCGGGGAACGGAGGCCTGCTTAAGCTTGGCCATAAGCGACTCACGGATCAACTGATCTTCAAGCAGCAACTTCGGAAATTCCTTTTTAGTCGCGAACCATCGCGATTGCCAGTTACGTCGAACGGCAAGGCGGAAGCCTATTGGATTGGTTTTTTGGCCCATGGTGGTTAATTAATTGGCGTTACCGTCAGAAAGGACGATGCGAATGTGGGACATTTTCTTCCGACGGGGCATCGCGGTTCCGCGAGCTCCGGCCTTGAAGCGCTTAAGAACGGGACCGTTTTCGACGATGGCGCTTTTAACAGAAAGAGAGTCGGCTGAGAGGTTGTTGTTGTTTTCCGCGTTCGCGATAGCGCTCTTAAGGGTCTTACCGATAAGTCCGGCAGACTTGCGGGGAATTAGCGCCAAATACTCGACGGCTTCGGTGGCCTTACGACCTTGAATAGTGCGTGCTACTTCGCGCACCTTTTTAGGTGACATCCTGGCGTAGCGTGTGAGGGCTTGGACTTCCATGGTGGTTGTGGAGATTCCGGTTATTTCAACCGGCGGTAGAGGTGGAACATGTGCTCCGAACTACCCTTTGGATTCGTTACGATAACTTAGGTTTTAAGAATTTTGATTTCTATCTGATCGCCGGCCGCCAGCGACTGTCCAGGATTGAGGTCCAAGATTAGCGCTGCAGATAAAGTCGATCTTAGTTCGACCAACAGCACGCTGCCCACCGTCACAGATCCCCGGGATACTCCGCAGATCATTCCTTGGCGTAGTCCGGAATCAAATCCCGAGCCTAAAATCACAAGGTCCGCCGTCCGAGCATTTTGAATCGCGACAATCTCGGATCGACCGAAGCTAGTTGCAGCAGAAGAGTTAGACGAAAAAATCGACACTGTGCAGACCAAAAGCATCCAGACGTAAAGAGCTTGAATTCGCATCGGTAGAATCGGGCTTAAATTTCTTTGCGCGTCATGCCACCATGAGACTTGAAGATACGCGTGGGGGCAAATTCACCGAGCTTATGACCGACCATATTCTCGGTAACGTAGACGGCCGTGAATATTTTGCCGTTGTGAACGCTAAACGTGTGGCCGATGAAATCCGGCGTAATCGTCGAGCGGCGGGACCAAGTCTGGATGGGTTTCTTAGCGCCGGCCTTAACAGCCTTCTCGATCTTCTCGAGCAGATGGTAGTCGACAAAGAAACCTTTTTTGATGGAACGTGCCATGGTGCGAAAAAGCTAGGGTTACTTACTTTCGGCCACGCGGCTTCCGGCCGTTGTGGTGAACGATGATCATACTGTTTGATTGCTTTGAGCGACGACGGGTTGGGAAGCCCTTCGCAAGTTGACCCCACGGGGACACGAGTTGCTGACGACCGCCGCCGCCCTTCGATTTGCCCTGTCCGCCTCCGTTGGGATGGTCGACAGGATTCATGGCCATGCCTCGCACATGCGGTCTGCGTCCTAACCAACGACTACGGCCAGCCTTGCCAAGAGATTGCTTATTGTGATCGCCGTTACCGACTTCACCAATTGTCGCCCGGCATTTCGCATTAACAACGCGGAGCTCGCCGGAGGGCATCTTGAGTTGAGCAACGCCGTTCTCAACCGCAACAAGTTCCAAAGCGGTCCCGGCCGATCGAGCGATCTTGGCACCTCGATTGGGCACAAGCTCTACACAATGGAGTCGGGTGGAAGGTGGAATCAGCTCAAGGGGAAAATTGTTACCGACATTGAAATCGTTGGTCGTCGCCTTATTCGATGCGAAGATCGCGTCGCCGACTTTTAGTCCGTTCGGTGCCAGTATATAGCGTTTTTCGCCATTCGTGTAGGCGATGAGGGCGATATTCGAAGTGCGGTTCGGATCATATTCGAGCGCCTGGACCCGCGCCGGCATATCAAGCACGTCGCGTTTGAAATCAATCACGCGGAAAAGTTGCTTGTGACCGCCCCCGCGATGCCGAGACGTGACGCGACCGTAAACATTTCGGCCGCCGGTCTTTTTGTTTGGCTCGGTTAAGCTGCGTTGCGGACGCTCTTTTGACAGGCCCTCGCGTTTGTTCAGCGAGGTAAACCTGCTTGAAGGCGTTAGTGGACGGAAAGAATGAATAGCCATGATGGGTGTTACGATTCGGAGCGTTGATTAGACGAGCTCGATCTTGTCGCCGGATTTTAGGGTAACGATAGCCTTCTTAAAGTCTGAGGTTACACTTGGCTGGCCTTGGCGGCTCTTCTTGTTCTTTCCTCGGTAGTTTTGGACATTAACGCGTCGGACGGTGACTTTGAATGTCTCCTCTACGGCAAGCGCGATTGCGTGCTTATTGGCGCTCGGATAAACTTCAAAAGTATATTGGCCCAAGCTTGCCGACAACTTATTGGCTTTCTCGGTAAGCAGGACGGTTTTCAGGACATTGTGGGCGTTCATCAGTTTTTCCCTCCATTGACGCGGGCGATGATGGTCTCAAGTGCTTTTACACTGACGATGATCTTCTTGTATTTCGCTAAATCTACAGGATTTAGCTTAGCGGCCTCTTGGAGATAGACTCTCTCGATGTTACGAGCGGCGCGGGCTGTAACCACAGCGAACGGAGAATCAACGAGGAGGACCTTCCCGGCTGGCGCGATACGGCCGACGATTTGATTTACTCCCTTGGTCTTTCCGCTTTCCGAAATGAACTGTTCGATCACCGCGATTTCTCCGGCGGAAGCGCGGTCGAAAAGCGCCCTGCTGAAAGCCAATGCCTTAACCTTAGAATTGATTTTCTTCGAGTAGTCCCGAGGCTTGGGCCCAAAAACCACTCCTCCGCCAACCCAAAGGGGCGAGCGGGTCGAACCGGCGCGGGCACGACCGGTTCCCTTCTGCCGCCATGGCTTCTTCCCGCCGCCGCGGACCTCTCCACGAGTTTTCGTAGAATGCGTTCCTTGACGATTGTTCGCGTTGATCGCGACGATAACGTCCTTGAGCGCTTGAAGGCCTTTGTCGCCATCAAAGCTCGGTAAACCTTCGAACTCTTGTTCGCGGCTAGTGGTGCCATCTGGGCTAAAAACGGTGAGTTTCATGATGGATGCTCCAAATTACTTCGCTGCCTTTGGCTGACCTTTGATGGCGGATCGAACAATAATATCGTCACCGTTTGCTCCCGGAATTGCTCCCTTTACCAACATGATATTCTGCTCGGCGATAATCTTTACTACGCGCAAATTCTGCACCGTCCGGGCCTCGCTTCCCATGTGGCCGGGCATCGCTTGATTCTTCCAGACGCGGCCGGGGGTCTGGCGCATGCCGATCGAACCAATTCGCCGATGGAACATTGAGCCGTGGGAGGCGGGGCCGCCGGCCACACGGAAACGCTTCACGACACCTTGGAAACCTTTGCCCTTGGTGATTCCGCTGACGTCGACGAGTTGCCCCTCGGTGAAGGCTGCGACCGTAACGACGTCCCCAACTTTAAGTGTAGGAGCGGAGGCCGAACGAACTTCGCTGAGCACGCGTGGAGCAATCTCAAGTCCGGCTTTCTTGGCGTGGCCTTGTTCGCCACCCGCCGTGTTTTTCGGCTTCTTGGAGGAGAAGCCAATTTGAACTGCGTTGTAGCCGTCTTTCTCAACGGTTTTGACCTGAACCACTGGACAAGGTCCGGCCTCAACGACGGTGACGGGAACCAGGACGTTTTGAGCGTCGTAGATTTGCGTCATCCCGAGTTTTTTACCTAGGAGTGAGGAGATCATGGGCTAAGTGGTAGGTGGAAAATTTTCCGTTTATACGGACCTACTTAAGCGAGGGACCCAGCGGTGCCGGTCGGGCACATAGGCAACTGCTGACTGTAGAGTAGTTTTGTCTGGGTATTAGACGTTGATGGTAATGTCCACGCCGGATGGAAGATTAAGCTTCTTGAGCTCGTCGACCGTCTGGGCCGTTGGCTCGATAATATCAATCAGGCGCTTGTGGGTTCGGGTCTCGAATTGCTCCATCGACTTCTTATCGACGTGCGGCGAGCGATTCACCGAGAGCTTCTCGATCCGAGTGGGTAAGGGAATCGGTCCAGATACGCGGGCTCCCGAGCGCTTTGCGGTCTCGACGATGTCCTGCGCCGACTGATCGATGACGCGATAGTCGAAGCCTTGGAGTTTAATGCGAATGCGTTGGCCTTTCATGGCAAAAAAAAGAACGATGGTTTAACTGCGGGCGGGCCCTTTGGCGTTAGTCTCGACAATCTTGGCGAGAAGAGAATTCGGCACCTGCTCGAAGTGCGAAGGCGTGATACCGGCACTGGCACGGCCCTTGGAAAGAGACCGGATATCCGTCACATAACCAAAGAGCAACTCAAGGGGAACGTGGGCAGTAATGATACAAGCACCCGTCTTGTTCTCCATCCCTTGGATCTGACCCCGACGGCGATTGATATCCCCCATCAGATCACCTTGATACTCTTCTGGAGTCGTCACCTCAACGGCCATGATCGGCTCCAAGAGTAAAGGCATCGCTTGTTTCATAGCCTCTTTAAACGCAAAGATCCCAGCCATTTTAAAAGCGAGCTCAGAAGAATCGACTTCATGAAACGAGCCATCGATGATTCTAACGATAACATCTACAACAGGAAATCCAGCGACTACCCCATTGTTCGTGCCTTCGCGGATACCCTCGGTTGCTGGCTTGATAAATTCTTTAGGGATCGAACCGCCAACGGTTTCATTGAGAATCTCTACGCCTTTACCTTTCGCGTTGGGCTCGAGCTTGATGACGACATGACCATATTGGCCTTTGCCGCCGGATTGACGAATAAATTTACCTTCACCGTTCGCCGACTTGCCGATCGTCTCGCGATAGGCTATCTGCGGTTTGCCTGAGGTTGCCTCAACTTTGAACTCCCGCTTCATCCGATCAATGATGATCTCGAGATGCAACTCGCCCATACCGGCGAGAATCGTTTGACCGGTATCTTGGTCGGTCTTGACCCGCAACGTAGGATCTTCGGCTACCAATCGCTGAAGCGCGACACCGAGCTTTTCTTGATCGGCTTTCGAATTCGGCTCGATCGACATCGAGATGACCGGTTCCGGGAATGACGGTGGTTCCAAACGGATATCAAAATTCTCGTCGCAGAGTGTGTCGCCGGTAATAACTTCCTTCACGCCGACCACGGCGCAGATGTCGCCGGAGTAGGCGACGTCGATTTCCTCGCGCTCGATCGCTCTCATCAAAACGAGCCGGGAGACACGTTCAGTGCGGCGGGTCCGGGGATTGTAAAGAGCCATGCCCCGCGGGAGTTGTCCGGTGTAGACACGGAAAAAGACGAGACGTCCTACAAACGGATCGTTCCAAAGCTTAAAAGCGAGACCGGCGAGCTTTGCCTTATCGCTAACAATCGCATCGACAGTTTTACCGTCGCTGTCCTGTCCCTGCATCGGAGGCACGTCGATGGGGTTGGGGAGGTAATTTACCACGCAATCCAGAAGACGTTGAACGCCCTTCTTCTTGAAGGCTGATCCTGGAATGACCCCGGTAAATTGGAGGGAGATCGTCGCCTTTCGGACGCCCAGCATCAACTCTTCAACGCTGATTTCATCCCCGGTGAGATACTTTTCCGCGATGACGTCGTCAAAATCGCAAACCGCTTCGATTAGCTTATCGCGGTATTCTTTTGCCTGAGCCGCCATTTCGGCCGGGATAGGCACCGAGTTTGGGTTCAAGCCCAGTTGGTCCTTCGGATCCTCCTCGAAAAAATATGCAACGTTCTGGACAAGATCGACGAGGCCAGAAAAATTCTCTTCTTTACCGATGGGGATAAATATCGGATGCGCATTCGCTTTTAGCTTCTCGCGCATCTCGGATACCGCCCGGAAAAAATCCGCGCCCGTGCGATCCATTTTGTTGATGAAGGCAACGCGGGGGACACGATACTTGTTCGCTTGGCGCCAGACGGTCTCAGATTGAGGTTGAACTCCGGCGACGGCGCAGAAAACCGCCACGGCACCATCGAGAACACGAAGTGATCGCTCCACTTCGGCCGTGAAATCAACGTGGCCGGGAGTGTCGATGATGTTGATGCGCTGCTTAATACCCTTCCAAGGACCCCAAGATGCATTCCATGCACAAGAGATGGCTGCAGCGGTAATCGTGATGCCACGCTCTCGCTCCTGTTCCATCCAGTCGGTGACCGTCGTGCCTTCATGAACCTCGCCCATTTTGTGAACGGCGCCCGAGTAAAAAAGGATTCGCTCGGTCGTGGTCGTCTTTCCTGCGTCGATATGGGCGGCTATGCCAATATTGCGGGTCCACTCCAGCGGGAATGGTCGGTCCTTCGAATTGGCGGAAGAAATCTTCGCCTTATCGGTAACGATCGTGATGACTGGAGCAGCAACAGACATGGTTATAAATTTCGATCAAACTGACTACCAACGAAGGTGAGCAAAAGCGCGATTCGCCTGAGCCATCTTGTGCGTATCTTCTTTTTTCTTAACCACACTGCCGGTGTTATTGTAAGCGTCGATGATCTCGGCCGCCAACGCCTCCTTCATGGCCAAACCCTTTCGCGAAGTCGCCGCGTCGACCATCCAGCGGAGGGCAAGGCTCTCCTGGCGCTCGAACGAGATCTCGATCGGAACTTGGTAGGTCGCGCCGCCAACCCGGCGGCTTTTGACCTCAAGGCGGGGGCGGGCGTTTTCTAACGCGCCCAACATTAAGTCAACCGGGTCGCCCTTTTCCAACTTCTCTGAAACCTTTTCGAAGGCACCGTAGACAATTCGTTGAGCGATGTTCTTCTTACCGCTCTTCATGATGACATTGACGAGATGCGCTACGAGCGGGCTCTTGTAGCGGGCATCGGGCTCGACTCGGCGTTTGGTTGCTCTGTGGCGACGTGACATGAGGCAGATTCTCCTTTAAATATTATTTCTTCGCTACCTTAGGACGCTTCACTCCGTATTTGGAGCGGCTACGGCGGCGTTTTTCCACGCCTGTAGCGTCAAGCGTCCCGCGCACGATGTGGTAGCGAACGCCGGGCAAGTCCTTAACACGGCCGCCCCGGACGAGAACGATAGAGTGCTCTTGAAGATTATGACCCTCATCCGGGATATACGAAATCACTTCATTACCGTTTGTCAGACGAACTTTGGCCACCTTACGAATGGCGGAGTTGGGCTTTTTCGGAGTGCGGGTCATGACCTGCACGCACACACCCCGACGAAACGGGTTGCCGTCCAAAGCCGGCGACTTTGATTTGGTCCGCACCGCGCGACGGCCTTTGCGCACGAGTTGATTGATGGTCGGCATACGAAATGAGATGAGGAGAAAGTGGGGAAAAGGGGTGGAAGCTACCACTGACGAAATGTGCGGCAAGAACTTTCTGGATAAATTTAGAGAAAACGCCGCCGTCGAGAGAAGATGACGATTTCGGCCCTCGATTTTTGGCTCCCATCCGTGACCAAGAAGAGCCGTGAATTGCTTCTCCCGCCGTTAGCCGAAGCCGATTGATAGGGATACGGCCCTCATTGGCCATCGGCCGAGGATCAGCCTATGCGACGCAGATACCGGGCCGTCGTTTGGTCCGCAAGCGGATCAATGATCGAGACCGTATTCATTGCCCATGCCTCGCCGGTCACACGGCTGATTAACGAATAGCGACCAGATCACAACTCGCCTTCGCGCTTCAAAAGACCTGATCCGCGGCCGCGATACATCGAAAGAAAAAGCAACAATACCACTGCGGACACGAGCGATAGTCCGGACCAAAAGAGCGGCCACCGCGTGTGGCCTTCCTGGGTCGATGCGGAAAACCACACGCCGGAACCCAAGTATCCCGCTAGGCAACCCATCCCTCCATTCATTACCGCCATGCGTGCCTGCGCCCGAGCTCGCCACGCCGGCTCGACCCGCTGATCGAGATAGATTTGTGCGGTGACAAACACCAAAGCGAACGAGCAGCCGTGGAGAATCACCCCAAAGATCAATCCCGCAGGTGTGGCCAATGCACAAAGGGCAAATCGCAGCACGCCAAGCCCGAGCCCGCAGTCAATGATCCACTTCACGCGCCATCTTTATAGCAGCGTGCCAAGGGCCACCATCGCGACAATTTCCGTGACTTGCGCCAGACTCATCCAAGCCGAGACGCGCAAGAAGCCGAGTTCACGGAGATGGGGCGGTGTGTAGGGATAGAGCCCCGCGAGCGGAATCATGAAGAGAGTCGTCGTCAAATACACGACACGATGATCCCGATCACGTAGAAGTTGCAGCGCGTCCAATCCCAACCGCTGCTTCCAAGTGAGGCCTTCCGCTGCTCTCGGCGTCTTCGACGACGGCAGAAAAAAAGTGAAGCCGCTCACCAGAAGCCAAGTCATCGCACCTCCGTAGCCCGCGAGAGTTGATCCATCCGCCCCCAAAGCGCTGACCAACAGGCAACCAGTCATCCATCCGATCGTCGCCGTCGCGCGGATCGGACCAAACTCCTTTTTAGCATCGGTCAATCGCGCGAGGACAATGGTCGACGCGATACTCCAAGTGGGAGCCGAGCAAAATGCGTGCAGCTGGATGCAGCCTAAAATCACCCAACCATTCGCGCCTATTCGAATCATTGTGCTCGAAAGCGCCATCGTCAGGGCCGTCGCCAAGGCCAGCCAACGCAGCACTTTTACCGGTGAGGCATGACGATCAGCCATAGCCCCGAACAACAACGGCAACGCAAACGCGGCCAAACTCCCGGTCGCAAACGCCAAAGGTCTCAGGTCATCCAACCCGTGAGCCGCGAGCACGGAGCTCAACGGCACAAACCACAAACCCAGCGCGGCTCCCTGGAGGAAAAATAGCCCGATGAGTCCCGCGTATTCGCCGCGACGCAACGTGGTCAACACCCGCGCAGCACACACGAAGCCCGAACGAATTCAAGCCTCGGACCCGCAATGTTACCGGACCTAAAATGCCTCAGCAGCCGAAGAAATCTTTGCCTTGGATCAGTCACGATTGACCGGATAATTACCTTTGCGCCACCGACTCCGCCAGTCGCGACATGACCTTGCGCGGGAGCGCCGACGCCCCTGTGACGATGAACACATTCCCTCCTTTGGGCGCGTTTTCGATTCGACGAACAAACTCGTTTCGCCAGCCGTCGATCCCGGGACTTTCCGTGCAGATAAAGCCCGGGTGACCATGCGTTTTTCCTCCAAAAGGTTCAACGTGTCGCCGAGGCGGGTCGAGAAGGATCAAACCACGGGCAAGAGCGGGACCAGCGCACCGGATGCGATCAGGGGTCCCTCAGGCTCGCACCAAGCCGCGCCAATCGCGGGATGGAGAGCGCAGAAACAGGCGATTTCGGCACCGCCACTAACGAAAAATGCCGTGGACAATGCATCCGAGAGCCCTGCGCCGGAGGCCAATGCCCAGGTGCGCCCGCGGCGCGAAGGAATGGCTCCGACGCGCGGATCGGTGATGTGCTCGCCTTGCACGGCCAGACCGGAACCGCTCAGCGCCGCGCGTCTCAAGGTCAGCAGCCGGTAGTTCGCGCCTTCGCCGATGCCGATTGACCAACCTTCCCTGCCTCCAGGGGGATCGAGGGCAAGCGCGCTGCTGCCTCCGCCATGCAGGCAGGCCGCGGTGATCGCCCATTCATCCAACTTCTCCGCCATACGATCAAGGGCGTAGCCTTTGCCAACCGCACCGAGATCGAGGTGCAGCCGCTCGACGTGCGAAGTCAGGGTATGCTCCGAGGGGTCGAGGGTGAACGCGGGAGTGTCGGGCATGTCGCCCGGCCCCCGCCGCGTCGCATACGCCGCGTCGAAGGCGCGGTGCGTTACCACCGCGACTTCGGCAGCCAACAACAGGCACTGGAGTGTGTCGTCGCCGATCGCGATGGTTTCGCCACGAAGCATGCGATTAGCCCGGGCAATGTCGCTTGATTCGACATAGCGGCTGAGTTCGCTCTCGAGCCGGTCGAGTTCGAGAAAGCAAGCGGCCGCCGCCTGGCGGGCGTATTCCCGATCATGATCGGCGATGACGATGGCGAAGGCGGTGGCCATCGCCTCGTGTTGGAACTCGGGCCAGCTCATCGGGGGGCGCGCAGGCGGCGGCGGAGGCGGAGCATGGCGAGCGTGGGCCGGAGCCAGAGTTGGCGCAGGCCGTATTTCGCCTCGCCGCGCGTGCGGGGGTGGTGTCGCACCCGGAACTCGCCGACGCGAAAACCTGCGGCCATCGCGATGGCGGGAAGAAAGGACTGGAGCAGCTCGAACGGAAAGAGCGCAGGAACCACTTCGCGGCGAAGCGCGCGGAGTTGGCAGCCGCTGTCGTGCAGATGGTCGCCGAGCACCCGGCCGCGGACCGCGTTTGCGAGCCGTGACATCTTCCTGCGCAGCCAAGAATCGTGCCGGTCGTGGCGCCAGCCGCAGGCGACGTCGAGGGTGCCGGCCTCGACGGGCGCCAGCAACTGCGGGAGGTCGCGGGGGTCGTTTTGACCGTCGCCGTCCATCGCGAGAACATACGCGCCCCGGGCCGCGCGCAGACCGTCGAGCAACGCGGTCGCTTGGCCGAGATTGCGCGGCTGATGCAACGCCCGACACTGCGACCAACGCGCGAGGCAAGCGGCGATCTCGGCCGCAGTCCCGTCGGTGCTGCCGTCGTTGACGAGGATGATCTCGAACGGACCGCCGAGAGTGGCGAGGACTTCGACGGCGGAGCCGACGAGCGGGAGAATGTTTCCCGCTTCATTGTAGAACGGCACCACGAGGGAGTAGCGGGGCGACGGCGTCATGGAACGGCCGGAGTGAAAACGACGCAGAGAAAGCCGGGACGCAACCCCAGGTAGGATTCGCGGTAGTTGCCTTGGAGGCGGGCGCGCACGGCTTCGGCCTGCGTGGCCGACGCAATCACCAAGGCCCCGTCGCAGTC
>Ga0163146_10004013_pt1 | contig 18279 bp, 17 predicted proteins | sample OliLakLV19MP7G1_FD_148648 | JGI IMG/M metagenome (GOLD analysis project Ga0163146, IMG submission 148648) | Freshwater microbial mat bacterial communities from Lake Vanda, McMurdo Dry Valleys, Antarctica - Oligotrophic Lake LV.19.MP7.G1 | ecosystem: Environmental > Aquatic > Freshwater > Lake >...
GCTTCAAAGGGCGTCGCCCGCACGCGTTCGTCCCCGGTCCAAGTACCAAGAACTTTCCACACGCCAGCATCGAGCGCGAAGCTCTCTAGCGTCTGCGTCGCTGGCTCAATGAGCCAGAGCCATTTTACACCTTCACGCGCATAGATGCGCCGCTTCACATTCCGATCGCGCGCCGCAGTGCTCGGTGACAGCACCTCGCACACCCAGTCAGGCGCCAGCTCAAAAGCTGCTCCTTCAGGCAATCCCGACATGCGTTCCCGCCGCCAACCTGCAAGGTCGGGGACGAGCACGTCGTCGAGAAGGTGCAGCTCAGGTTCGTAAAGAATGATCCAGCCACCAGGGCCGCCACGACCACGATGGAACGGGCCCGAAAGCTCCCCTCCTAGAATCGACGAAACGAGCGCGTGTCGCGGTGCAGGGCGAGGCTGAGTGTGAAGCTCCCCGTCCAGAATCTCTCCGATCAGCGGCTCGGGCACCGCCAACAGGTCGGCATAGGTGGCACGTCGCCGAGCGGGATCAGCCATCGTAGCGGACCAGTCTATCGGACTTCTTGCGGAGGGTCGAGTTGTTCAGAGACTCACTACGAATTTTCAACGCCGAGTTGGGCGGCCATATCAAAGGCGATGGCCTCCGTCCAGCTTTCCCAACCGCCTATCGAACGTGCCGAGTGGAAGATGTCCGGCCTTCCGAGCCCCCTCGAGAACAAGACAATCGGAGAACCCGAGGGAGGGGTGCTTCTTGAACGATTCGAGTGCGGAACCCACGACGTCCGCATCTTGAATTATCAGGCTTTTATGCTGCAAAAGCATCTCAATCGCCTTGGCAAGTCGAGCCGAGGTGAGGGCGTACACACTGCTTAACACCCAGCTCGTCTCGAGTAGCACAAGATGCGAAACCCAGGCACCAGCTTGGATGAAATCATCGGCCGCGGCAGACTGCTCTTCATCATCCCTGGTGAGCAATCGGACGAGGACGTTGGTGTCAACGGCGCGCATGCCGTCCCTTCATAGTGCGCGCGATCCCTTCCTTGAGTTCCGCGAGGGTCTTGCCCTTCACTCCACTCGGGAACAGGGCCTTGTTTATCTCTTCCGACGTATACTGCCCCACCCGTCTCACAACGATCTTTCCGTTCTCCTCGTCCCATTCAAGAAGGGCCCCAGGGCCGACGCCTAGAATGCGCCGAATCTCAGCCGGAACAGAAATCTGACCTTGTGCAGTCACCTTCGATTGCGCGAGCGGCATGAAATACATTACCATGGTAATGCTGAAGTTCAAGCCACAATCCACCGGCGACCAGCCCTCCCAAACACAAGCTCACCTGCCCGCGAGGCAAGCCCCTCCGAACTCTGGAGACTGTCGTGCAGCTGATCGGCCAAACTCGGACAGACGCGGGCCTTCGGGTCAAGGCAAAAGCTGACCAGCGGAAGTACCCCACTGGCGCCATTAACCCAGCACCTGCGGGTTGAGTTGCCAAACGGAATAATTAAGCACCGCTGCGAAACTGACCCACAGCAAATACGGAATGAGCAACACACCAGCAAGCGGACGCACGCGCCAGAAAAAGACAATCGTAGCCGCTATAAAGAGCCACAGCACCACAATATCGGTGAATGCCAAACCGCCGCGGTGCCATGCAAAGAAAAGCCAGCTCCATAGTGCGTTGAGTGCGAGCTGCACCAGAAACAACGTGAGCGCTTGGCGATTGGTACGGAATCCTCCAGAGCGCCAGACCAACCACGCGGCGATTCCCATTAAGGCATATAAAACCGTCCACACCGGTCCAAAAACAGAAGGCGGCGGCGCCCAATCAGGCTGGACAAGTTGTCCGTAAAAAGACTTGGCTTGTATAGAAGCAATAGCGCCAACCGAAGAAGCAGCGAAGCACATGGTAAGCCAACCGACGAGGCCGAGTATCTGCTTCTGCTTTGAATGTGACTGCACAAGGATCTCCGTTTTTGCCTAATGTGCTGGCATTAACCTGCGGTCGCGTAGCTTCCGTGAGAATTGAACAACGCGCACAATTCGATCAAATCGGGGAGCATTGGGAAAGTAGTTCCGGACCCAGAAGGCATGCGCGGATCGTTTCGCGCGAGATTTGCCGTGGTGCATGGCCCCAACGTCAATGCCCTCTAGCAAACGCAATCGCCGGATAACCCGCGATCCTCACCAATACCGTACGCGGATCAGGCTCACGGATCTGTACGCTCCAGGCATCAATATCTGAAATTTCCGTGATGTACGCATCCAGATAGCCTAAGAAATTCCCGTTTGCGTCCAGGCCTTCCGCCAACACTGGCTCACCGCTCGGCAACGACGGCTCCGTGATCGGCGCACCCCAGCGCGGCCCTTTGGCGTCCAGCAGCAGCACGCGAAAGGTGCTGAGTGCTTCGGGAGCCACATAGACGTCTTGCGCGCCGTTCACCATCGCAAGCCGATTGAGGATCCCATCGTAGGTGTAGTCACTGATCCATTTGCTGCTGCAGTACCCCATGAGATCGGTGCGACTCGTCGGCTCAAAGAGTGCCTGCGTCCGTGGATCGTAGCCCCAGGCTCCAATCTTCGCGCCCGCATAGGGGTAGCTCGGGTCCACGTTAGCGATCGTACCGCCGGAGGAGCAGGGCGCATGCCCACGACCGTGATTGTGCGCCACTTCGTGAGCCATCGTCTGGGCGGAGGACACATCGGCGAAACCAATGCCCAAGGCTGCGCGGCTGCTCGCTTGATTCGAAACATAGCCGATGCCCGTCGTGCAAGAGCTGCCACAGAAGGCTTTGAAGGTGTCCTCAGGTTTCAGCAGCCCATAATAGTAGACATCCGCGGGCGGATTGTCGGTTCTACGCTTGGCGCGCACCTGGTCGAGCACGCTGCTCCAGTCAATCGGGTAGTCCGTAGTCAACATGCCCCCCACCGTCATCTCGATGCTGGCGATAGGATACGTCGCGAGGAATTGGCCCCGGTAGATGTTGAGAGCAGCGGGTGACGTGTCCGGTAACTTTCCGTTGGCCAAAATGGGCAGGAGCTTGATCTTGAGGCTGCCCGTGGTGCGCGCCAGAAGTTCGACATCGCCGTCACCCGTAGGAAAGCGCGGGCTCACCACGTTACCCCCAACCGTGGCGGCGCATTCGACGAGCTCGACATAATAGCGAGTAGTGGCGGTGATTTTATCCTTGGGAACTTGGAGCTGGAACGTCGTGGCAGTGTCAGCCTCATCCGAGTTTTTACTGAGTGTTTTCTTTTGGAAAAAGCTATCCGTGATGGTACCGTTCGCGATCACCAACCGCGCTGATACTTCGCGGGCGACAAACCCAGGATTGGTGGTCACTAAGACACGAAACAGACTGTCGCGTCCCACCACCACATCCGTATTCCGGCTCGCCACGGCGACCGCAACGCCTGCGTCCATCACGGACACTTTCACCGTTTGGTAAACCGCGATCTGACTCACGCTGATGTCGTGAGCCAACCCGATGCAACCATCCGCACCGGAGCCACCGCCACCGGTGCATTGACCCGCCACACACGATTTCCCAAGTGCGCACGCCATATTGCAACCGCCGCAGTGCGCATCGGTGATCTTGGTGTCGATACAATTATCAGCGCAGAAACTGCCTCCAGCTGGGCAGCTGCACACCCCTGCTTGGCAGGTCTGGCCGCCATTGCACACCGTCCCGCAACCACCACAGTGTTCGTTGGTGACTTGGGTATCCACGCAAGCACCATTGCAGAACGTGTTCCCAGGATCGCATTCGCACTTGCCAAGAGCGCAGGTTTTCCCGGTCGGACAAGCCGCATCGCATTGACCGCAATGTGCTGCGCTCTGACCGACGTCCACACACGCGCCTCCGCAAAAGAGCTGGCCGCTTGGGCACTTGCAGGCTCCGCCGTCGCAAACTCGTCCGGCGCCGCAAGCGTTGCCACAAGCACCACAATTGGCATTGTCGCTGGCCAGCATCAGGCACACGCCCCCGCAGTCACTCTGCCCACTCGGGCAAGCCTGAGCACATTGTCCGTTTCGGCAGCTCAAGGCTCCGGCGCACGCCTTCCCACAGCTGCCACAATTGGCCGCATCATTTTTCGGGTCCGTGCAGCGCCCGGCGCAAGAGAACTCACCCGTTGCACAGCCCGGGGTGGTAACGGCAGCGATGCCAACGGTATTCGTTGTGTTGCTCGCCGCCGCCATCCGTGCGCCGCTATGCACCTCAATTTTTCCTGTACACCCCAAGCTCCCCAACCCAAAGAGGATGACCAGGAAAGACCAACCCACCAATGCCCTTAGGCTGCAACTCCCGCTCATGGTCACTAGCTATCGCACCCCGCCACAAGCGCAGCAACCGCCTACATTCTCACGCGATGTTTGCAGCGTCAGCTGTCACAAGCTACACACCCATCCGCGACACTCACGCCCAGAGTTTGCTGCCACACAGCAGCAAAAGCCCTCGCTTCGCCGGACGCACCATGTTTCCTCGACCGCAACCTGCCTGGTTCTCAAAATGGATCATCCTCGCGTTGTTGGTAGGTTGCAACCGTGCCCCGAAGCAGCCGGTGGCCCAGAGCCAAGCTGAGCTCAGCCTGAACCACGGACGTGAAACCTATCAACGTATGTGCTCTGTGTGTCACGGAGCTGTCGGCGAAGGGTACAAAGCCGATCAAGCTCCTCGCTTGCGCGGCGCCAATTTTCTCGCCACGGCGAGCGATAGCTTCCTCACTACAGTGATCACTCACGGCCGCGACGACACCACGATGTCCGCTTGGGGCAACGAGCGCGGCGGCCCACTCAGCCCGAGTGACGTGAGCGCTGTGATTCAATACTTGCGCAGTTTCAGCAAAGAAAAACCCAGGGTCGACCCCCGGCCCAGCCTGGGCGACAAACTTCGCGGCGCCGAAATCTACACGCGTGAATGCACGAGCTGCCACGGTCAAACGGGCACTGGCGGGCCCGCGCCGCACATCGGCGACAGCTCCTTTCTCGCGACTGCCAACGACGGATTTCTGCGGATCGCCATCACCGAAGGTCGCCCGCAGACTTCGATGCCGGCGTTCAAACGCAAGCTCGATCCGAAGAGCATCGAAGATGTGATCGCACTGCTCCGGAGTCGACAAGTACCTGTCGTTCGCCCCAGTGTGCCAGCCAGACCACCGCCCCTCCCGCTAGGGCCCGTACTCATCCATGCCAAAGGCCCAGCGCCCCATGGCTTCAAGCGCTTCCCGGAAACTACCGGCGTGGATATTGTGAAGCGGGAGCTCGATCGCGGCGCGCAAATGGGCTTCCTTGATGCACGGGCACCCTCGGATTACATGCGCGAACACATCGCAGGGGCTGTGAGTGTTCCGTTCTACGACCCCGCTCCGTACATCGACAAACTGCCCAAAACAGCCTGGCTCGTCTGTTATTGCGCTTGCCCGCACGCCGAGTCCGGCAAACTAGCACAGCAGCTCCTCGACAAAGGCTTCACCAAAGTCACTGTCTTGGATGAAGGCCTGGGAGTCTGGAAATCTAAGAAATTCCCCACATCAACCGGCGAGAAGCCCTAACTCAACACTCAACACTCAACACTCAACACTCAACACTCAACACTCAACACTCAACACTCAACACTCAACACTCAACTCCCAGACCAAGACCATGCCCCTCCTTGATAAACCTCTCGCTGAGCTCGAAGTCTACACCGGCAGAAATCCCTGCCCCAGCGATCACGCTGAATACTGGGAGCGTGCACTCGCCGAGATGCGGCAGCAGTCGCGCGCCATCGAACTTCAGCCCGCCAGCTTTCAGATCCCAAGCGCTGACTGTTTCAACCTCTATTTCAAAGGCGTCCGGGGCGCGAAAGTGCATGCCAAGTACCTGAGGCCGAAGCACGCTGCACCTAAGCACCCGGCTATCCTAGAATTTCACGGCTATTCTGGCTCAAGTGGGGATTGGAGTTCCAAGCTGCGTTGGCTGGCACACGGCTACAGCGTCATTTCCATGGATTGCCGTGGCCAAGGCGGCTTGAGCGAAGACACCGGCGGAACGCTCGGCCCCACACTCAACGGCCACATCATCCGCGGCCTCTCCGATCGCGTCGACAATCTCTTGTTTCGACACATCTTCTTGGACACCGCCCAGCTTGCCCAAATCGTATTCGAGCTGCCTGAGGTGGATCCCGCCAGAGTGGGTGTCTTGGGCGCCTCGCAAGGTGGCGGGCTTGCCCTTGCTTGTGCCGCACTCGCTCCCCAAGTGCAGCGCGTCGTCCCGATCTTTCCCTTCCTTTCAGATTATCAACGCGTCTGGGAAATGGATCTCGCCGATCGTGCCTACGGCGAACTTCGCACTTTCTTCCGCAATCACGATCCCACCCACGCCCAGCACGACGAATGGTTTCGTAGATTGGGCTACATCGACGTGCAGCACCTCGCCCCACGCATCGAAGCCGAGCTTTTGATGGGCATTTCGCTCATGGACAACGTTTGCCCTCCCTCGACCCAATTCGCTGCCTACAACAAGGTGAGCTCCAAGAAAAGCCACATTCTCTACCCAGATTTTGGCCACGAAGATCTGCCCGGCTTCGCCGACGCCGTCACGCAATTCATGTTGAAGCTCTAGCGCGCCCCCTAAGGGTATGCCTTCACGATAGTCGCTCGAACGCCCTCACACAATCGCTCGAGCTCCCCTCACACAATCGCTCGAGCACCTGTTCGCCAAGCACGCGTTAAAAACTCGGTTGAGCACACACTGTTTTGCGTTCGTCGAGCCGCAGAGCCCTCACGTCGCTTTCGAGATAGTAAGCATGCTTACTATCTCCCGAACGAATATAAGGCCTACTCCAACCCTGCGAACCGCCTACTCCAACCGTTACGCCTTCCGAGTTTTTCGAAAGCCTTGCGGTGCAACTCCTGAAAACTGTTTGAACAGACGACTGAAGTAAAATTCGTCGCAAAATCCCAGTTGGTCGGCAATTTGTTTGATGGTGAGTGAGGTGCTCTCGAGCATGTCCGATGCCGTTTCGATCTTTAAGCGATTGAAGAATTGGATCGGTGAAGTGCCCGTTCGCAGCTTGAAATTTCGAATAAGATAAGATTTGTTGATCCCAACACGCGTGGCAACTTGCTGAAGATCGAGCGACGCCGCCAAGTTGGATTGCATCCATTGCACCAGCTCGTCCACATAGCTGGCTGTACTTAACGTGGTGCGCTTCTTGGCGTTAGAGGCCAGCTCATACACCAGGGCTGAGAAAAGATGCGCACCCGAGGTGCGTAGCAGAGGATTCTCAGACTGGAGCTGCAGCAGCATCTCCCTGAATCTACCCTCAAATGGCGGCCCCAGTCGCACGGTGCCGCGCGGCTCAAACGCTCCCCTGAGCGCCGGCAGGATCCGTTCACCTGTGGCGCCGATTCGGAAGCGAAAATAGTACCAACCGATCGGAGCACCACTTTCGCTACCTTCGGTGATTCCGTGGGGCGTGTGCGGCTCCGTAAACGTTAAGCTGTGATCAGGCAAGCTTACGCGTCGCTTACCACTCACCATCGTGCACTTGCCGCGCGGCAAATAGTGAAACTCGTACTCATCTTCATGCACATGCGTTTCAAAGCCAAACGCGTGCGAGAAAAAGCCCACATATGAAAGTTCAAACGGGAGCGCTGCGCTCCCTAATTGCGGCTCACCCGACGCTCTAGGCATATGGCTCACTGTTTTGAGGTTACGTGGCATCGTGAGCTTCCTTCCGATACTTGTCACCGGATGATCGCGGGACAGCAGCAGAGAGTTTACGACTTTACACATGACCGTCAATTCAATGCATGGCGTTGGCCAATAAAGTACTGCAATATCTGTATCCTCGGGCACACGGCGTCTCATTCTAGATATGCCGAGAGTGGCCCCTGCTCCAAGCCTTATGGACTCTCAACTCCCGCAAAAACCGCAAGGCTGGTGGACGACCCACCCCACCTTACTCACCGTTTCCGTGCACGGAGCGTTTGACTCAAATGGGGACGGCCTAGGTGATTTCGAAGGAGTGCGGCAAAAGCTGGATTTCTTTCTCGAAGCTGGAATCAGCGCTTACCGCTTTCAACATGTTGGCTACTACGGAAGCGATCCGGAATGGTCGGGCTTGGTCCAGCAGGATTGGGCGAGCGTTGATCCCCATTACGGCAGCATAGAAGATTTTGAACGTCTGATGGCCGCTTGCAGAGAGCGCGACGTCAAAGTCATCATGATGGCGGTCCCAGAATACGTGGGTTGGCAACATCCTCTCTATCTCCGAGCGAAGGCCGCACGCGAACGCGATCCTAATGCTCTTGAGGCCCAATGGTTTGAGTGGAATGACGACGGCACGGTGCTGACCTGCTGGGATAGGCCCGCACCCGATTGCTCCAATCGCGCCTATTTTGACGCATTTCTAGAGCATTTAGGTTTCTGGATGGACAAGGGAATCGCAGGTTTCGATGCCGATGCCGTTCCCACCTGGCACAACGCTGACCAAGCCGTGTTGCGACGCTTCACCGGGTTTGTGAAGGAGCGCGGCGGATTGGTTACCGCTGAGAACTTCGTATTGCAAAATGAGTTGTTGCGAACAGGGGGCTTCAATGCCGGCACCGGCAAGCTCCGTCACGAATTTTACAATGAGCTGGAAGCCATCACGCAACACAAAGCAGATTTTATCCGCGACGCGCTGAAAGTGCGAGCGGAGTTGATTCAAAATGGCATGTTCCCCTACCAACAATTCGGGGATGTCACACATGCCAAGATCTTCAACAGCTGGGCCTGCCATCGCCTGGAGACGTATAGACTGCAGGTCGCCTTCAACGCCGCGCTGCCGGATCAAGTGTGGATCCTCGCGGCCGGGCTAACCTTCACTGAGCGAAAGGTTCAGCGGCCAGAAATCGTCGATTTGGGCGTCGATTGGCCCGCTCTGGAGGCCCAAAAAGATGACCCGGATTCAGCATTTTCGCACCTGCGCCGCCTCTTCGCGCTGCGCGCTCAACACAAAGAGCTCGGCATCGGCCACATCGAGGAAGTGGCCACTGACTGTCCGGAGACCGTGTTTGCAGCGTTGCGCACCTCTGAAGACTTGGAAACACAGGCCCTGGTTATTTTCAACTTCTCAGATCAGAAACAACCGGTCACGATTCAGCTTCCCGCTCTTACTGAGCGTCGCCTCAAGAATTATCTGAGTGGCGAAGTGCTCGAAGTCAAAGGTCAGTCTCTCAAGCTCGATCTCCAATTGTACGGCTACAAACTCCTGAAAGTACTTCCATGAAATTCAAATTTGGTGACTACGCGCTTCTTCCTGGCATCTCAGCGATCTACCCGCTCGGCGTCGTCGACGTGCAGGCCGCGGCGGGAGCGCTCACCGTTACCGGCTACGATCGGCTCGCCAGCAAGCGCCCAGAGTTCTTGGATGGCACCACGATCACCGCGCGCTTCTCCTCGCCGGCACCCGGCGTGCTCAAGGTGGAGATCGTTCACTTCAAGGGCAAACGCCCCAAGCTTCCAAGCTTTGATCTTGCGGCTCCCGCTCTTGGTTCTCCGGTTGCCACCACCGGCAGCGATGCGCAGTCATTCTGGCTAAAAACAGGCCCTATCACGGTCATGGTGCCGAAAGAAGGCCCGTGGCGGATTGCCATCTTGCGCAACGGCGAACCGCTCACGAGCAGTGAGCAGCGAGCGATCGGCCTGTTCACGGATCAGGACGGCAACACCTACCTACGCGAGCAGCTTTCGTTAGACGTGGGCGAAACGGTGTACGGCCTGGGCGAGCACTTTGGGCCGATCGTCAAGAATGGCCAAGCCTGCGATATCTGGAACGAAGACGGCGGCACGAATTCGGAGTGGGGTTACAAGAACGTGCCGTTCTATGTCACGAGCCGCGGCTATGGCGTGCTGGTGAACAATCCCGGCAAGGTTTCGTACGAAGTTGCGTCGCATCATATTAACCGCGTACAATTCAGTGCGCTCGGTCACCGGTTGGAATACTTTCTGTTCGGCGGGCCCACCATCAAAGACGCCCTAGAGCAGTACACTGCGCTCAGCGGCAGGCCACCCTTGTTGCCGGATTGGTCCTTTGGTTTGTGGCTCTCCACCTCTTTTCTCACGAGCTACGACGAAACCGACATTCTTGCGAACCTCGAAAGGATGGAGGCCTCCGGCATCCAAGTGGGCGTGTTTCACTTCGATTGCTACTGGATGAAGGAGCTCACTTGGACGAGCTTTCTCTGGGATTCTCGGCATTTTCCCGATCCCGCGGGCATGCTCGCCAAAATCCAGAAGAAGGGCGTTCGCGTGTGCCTCTGGATCAATCCCTACATCGCTGAAGCCTCCGCATTATTCGACGAGGGCGCAGATGGCGGTTACCTACTGAAGACGCCGGAAGGCGATGTGTATCAGGAAGATCGCTGGCAGCCTGGCTTGGCGTTTGTGGACTTCACCAACCCTGCCGCCAAATCCTGGTTCCAGGAGAAGCTGCGCGCACTAATCCGCATGGGCGTTGATACGTTCAAGACTGATTTCGGCGAACGCATCCCCACGGCAGTTCGCTACTTCGACGACTCCGATCCGGAGCGCATGCACAACTACTACACGTACCTCTACAACCAAGCGGTGTTTGAGGTGCTTGAAGAAGAGAAGGGCAAAGGCCAAGCCATTGTGTTCGCTCGCTCCGCAACCGCGGGAAATCAGAAGTTCCCGGTGCACTGGAGCGGGGACAATTCCTCCAGCTATGTCTCGATGGCAGAAACGCTGCGCGGCGGGCTCTCCTTCGGGCTCACCGGCTTCGGCTTCTGGAGCCATGATATCAGCGGCTTTTTCGGCACAGCGACGCCGGATTTGTACAAACGCTGGGTCGCCTTCGGCATGCTCTCATCGCACAGCCGTCTGCACGGCTCCGACAGTGTCCGCATGCCCTGGCTGTTCGGCGATGAAGCGGTGGATGTGCTGCGCTTCTTCACGGAATTGAAGCAACATCTGCTACCCTATTTCTTGGACGTAGCCCAAGAAGCCCACGAGCACGGCTGGCCCGTGATGCGCGCCATGGTCCTGGAGTTTCCCGGCGATCCAACGTGTCAGTACCTAGATCGCCAGTACATGCTTGGCTCCGCGCTGCTTGTAGCGCCCGTGTTCCAAGCGAACGGCGAGGTGACGTATTACATCCCGGCCGGAAGCTGGCGCCACCTTCTCCGCAACGAAGAAATCCAAGGTCCCGTCTGGCGCACCGATACCTGCAGCGCCTTCGAGTTGCCACTCTGGGTGAGAAACACAGGCAGCCGTGTAGCTCCCTCGTTCACCGGCGTTCCGCAGCCAAAGCGCCTGAGTTCCTAAGCGCCGACCGCTCGCCATGCCCTCCCACCGACAAATCAGAAAGTAAGCATGCTTACTATCGGATTCGACGTTTTAGCGGGTCTTAGCGCCGCTACCGGGAGCTAATCGTCCTTCAGACCCCTTGACGCCTCGCTCGCGCGCTTTACCTTCAGCCACTAGACCGTTCAGTCTAACCCGATGGAAGCGTCCACCAAAGAGCGTCTGCTGGAGGCAGGCATGAGCATGCTGCTCAAGTATGGCTACAACCATCTTGGGATCCAGCAAGTGCTCGCCGAGACCTCCGTGCCGAAGGGATCCTTTTATCACCACTTCGAGAGCAAAGAAGACTTCGCGCTGCAAGTGATCGATCGCTACATGGTCGAAGTGCATGGCGCGCTCGACGTTTGTCTTGGGGATCAGAGTCTTCCTCCGCTCAAACGCGTGCGAAGTTTTTTCGAAGGTACACGCGAGAAGTACCGGCAAGACGGTTACCTTGGATGCTTGCTTGGCGGGTTGGGTCAGGAGCTGTCTGGAGTTAACGAGGTATTTAGGCGCAAGATTGAACGCTGTTTTGCCGAGATTGGCGCGCGTGTCGCGTCGTGTTTAGAGGAAGCGATCACACGCGGTGAACTTGCACGAGGCACGAACGCGAAAAAGCTCGCAGACCTCTTGGTGGACTGCTGGGAGGGGGCCGCGCTGCGCACTCGACTCTTACGAGACCCTGCGCCGCTCCAAGCGATGTTGGATTTCTACTTCAGGGCCGCCGGCGCCCACTGATCGAGGCTTCGGGGTCTGCGCCAGATTTTAGCCAACTTTTACTAGACCGACCGGTCTACTTTAGGGTATCAGGGAACTAGACCGAACGGTCTAGTTCGGCGGTGCCAGCACGGGGCCGCCCCAAACCAGAAAGGCCAGCACTCATGCAACCCCTAAACACCCTGTACACACGCCTTGGGAGCACCGAAGGCATCTCAGCACTCGTCAACGACATCGTCGCGGCTCACATGGAGAACCCGACGGTCAAGGCCCGTTTCCTGCCGTACCTTGGCGATCCGGCACGCCTTGCCGTCCTCAAGCAACATCTGTGTCGCTTCCTTGAATCGGGAAGCGGCGGGCCCGCGAAGTACGAAGGGCGCAGTATGCCCGATGCGCATCGGGGCATGAACATTAACGCTGCGGAGTACGTGGCTGCGGTCGATGATATTCTGGCAGTGCTGTGCAAGCACAACATCGACGAACAGACGCAGAAGGATGTCCTCGCCATTGCCTACTCGCTAAAGGGGGACATCGTGCACCTCTGAGACCACCAGCACAGAGGCTTACCAACCCACGAAGGCGTGAGCGCTCGCAACTCTTGCGGCGCCGCGCCTTCGACCATCAGGCTACCGTCCTCGCAGCTTGGCAAGCTCAAGCTCAAGCTCGGCCACGCGAGCCAGCGCCTGCTCTTTTGCCTGGCGTTCCTGCTCTTTTGCCTGGCGTTCCTGCTCTTTTGCCTGGCGTTCCTGCTCTTTGGAGCGTCGCTCGTGCTGCTCGGATTCAGCGAGGCTGGGGAAGAGCTCATCGCCGCGGGTGCCTAGGCCAACGCGCAGGCGCACCTCGTGTTTTTCACCGACCACACGGAAAAAACAGCCGAGAACTTCTGACCGCACGCGATCACCGGATGTCTTTTCGATGCGTTGAAAACCGTCTGGTGTTTGGCGGAATACCTGCAGCGCTGTTCGTTGCGGACCGGGAAACGGATCGAAGATCACCAGTTCTTGAACGCCGAGCTCCGCGTAGCGCTTGGGTGATTCGTCGTAGTCTTTGCGATAATCTGAGGTGACGATTTCCAGAGCGAAGCTCGGGACCACCTGCGTTTCCCAGACCTTCCAGCTTTCGATGGCAATGTCTTGGGACACGCCTGGCAGAACGTAAATGTCAGGAGACACCGAACAGGTTGGCGCGAATTCCCTCCAGTAGATGAACTGATCGGAGCCCACATGCGCACGCATCCCGATGGATGCTAGATAACGCTCAAGGAGCGGGCGCAGAAATTCAAGAATGTAGGTTTGGAGTTCATGCTCCCCCACGTCGTCCTCCACGGGATAGAAGGTTGGATCAAACTTGGGCAGGCTGGCGGGCGCGACCATTTGGGTGCTTACAGCCTAGCATGCTGGGCCTCGCGACTGTGCCAGGCCCGCAGCAGATGGGTGCAGTTCCAGGGCCAAGGGTTGCCGGTGGCCCAAGAATATCACTAGGTTGCGGCCTAAGAATGGCAGCTACACGCATTTTGAACAGCAGGTTTTGCGAGGGGTGGACTGGGCGCACACTGCCGCTGGGTCTAGCGGCGCTGATCAGCTTGCAGGGGTGTTCGTTGATTTTTGCGAGACGCCCGCCGTCAACCCATTCTGGGACACACAAAGGGAGCTGCACGTCCTCGGCAGCGTTGCCGGTTCTCGACGGCGTGTTTGCGGGAATTGAAGTTGTTCGAATAGGTTTCGCGGTGGATGGTCCTGACCAAGTCGATGGAGCACCGTTCAACCGCACAGTGGACATTCTGCTCGGGGTCGCCTTAGGCACCCTCTTCATTGCGTCAGCAGCGTACGGCGCCGATGTCGCGTCAGACTGCAAAGCCTACGAAAGAGAAGAACGCCGCCTCAAGGCATCACGCGAAGCGAACCCGGAGACGCAAGCGTACTCACCACGGACACCAACGCGCGACGAAGACGAGGCCGATGCCGACGAAGAACCCGCGCACGCACCCCCCTCGGGCGGAGTCGGCTTCGAGTTTGGCGAACCTTTAGAAGCCGTCCAACAACGTTGCGCAGCTCGGCAAGGAACCTGGAGTGCTGACGCCAGCGGCTCCTCGTGCAGCTGGACGAATGGCCCGAGCCACGTGCGGGTGGCCTTGGATTTCTGCGATGGCGGTGTGGTGGATCTGAAGCCCCGCTCTTTGTGCCACATCGGAATGAGCAGCACGCTGGCGAACCAAGATGGGCTCGCTTGGGGTAAGCTCTTTACGTCGCTCACCGCGGAGCTCCGGCGGACGTTCGGGAAGCCGGCGCGGGTGAGGCTTCGTTATCCCGAGGAATGCAGAAATCCGGCGCTCTTCTACCAGTGTTTGCTAGAACGCAAAGTGGTCGCGCGCCACACGTGGGACTGGGAGAATGGCCACACGCTGTCGCTGACACTCGGCCAAGGTGGGCAAGGAACGCCCGCTGTTGAGGTCAATTTCGCGACCCGCTCCTATCTCCCGCCACCGATCAATCCGGCACCGGTGACCCCGCCTTCCTCAGCGGATACCTCTGCCGCTACTCCTGCTGCTGGAGCGCCAGCTGTCCCGTCATCGAGCAACCTGCCCGTGGCTCCAGCGGCGCCTAAGGCTCCTCAGCAGAGATTTCCGGACGCCAAGACGCCCACGCGCTGAGCGGCACACCCGCTTTTCCGTGCGACCCATTGATATACCGAAGCTTTCCTCCCTCCCCAACGTGAATTGGGCGTAGACGAGTGGCATGGATTGGCAGTGCCACTTACAATCCATGCCATGATCCCGCGTGACATCGCTCGATCCTTGCGAGATGCGGCACGTCACTACCCCGTGGTGACGCTGGTGGGGCCACGGCAATCTGGAAAAAGCACGGTGTGTGCCCAAGCCTTTCCCGCGAAACGGGTGGTCTCGTTTGAGCCGCTCGATCGTCGCGAACAAGCTCGACGTGACCCAAGAGGTGGAGCCACACCCGATCCGTCATTTTGGGCCGAAAAACCCCCATTACCACGCTGCGCACCGCTTTTCCCGTGGCCAGCACCCGTGCCAGCTGGGACGACTGGCAGCAGCTCGCCGGCGGTGAGGTCAGCCGTTCTGGATCAAGCGAACAAGCGTACCGTTGGGATCGACCAGATATGCGATCTTGAGGCCGGAGGCCTCGACCCGCGGCGGACTGAGCCGTGGCTGGCCGCCGTGCTTCTCGAGCAGACCGGCGGCCTTGCACGCGTCGTAAAAGCAGTCGAGCTCGTCGAGTCGGAGGCAGCAGCTGAACGAGCTCTCGAGCGGATCGAGATCGGGAAAAGGAAAGAATTCGAGCGTCAGGGCGCCGCGCTTCAGGATCATCCATCCGGAGTCGCGCCAGCCCTCGGCGAATCCGAGCGCGCCGTAGAAGTGCGAGGTCGCTTCGAAATCCCGCGACGGCAGGTTCGGGGTTGCGTGGTCGGCCATTCTGCAAGGGGTAACGCGAACCGCGCGGCTTGACAACGACGTCTTCCTATTGCCGGCGCACGACCTTGTTGGTGGTGTGATGCTCGCCATCACCGTACCAAAACGTAAAGGAGACAGCGCCCGTCGCCACATCGTGATATTGGGCCGCAGTTCATCATGACCTCATCGAACGAGCATCGGTGGTTTAGCCCGCAACGACCGTTGGTGTAAGAGAGTAACGTTTGATCGTCGATACACACCGACGGCGGTAATAGACAGTCGATACCAGCGCTGGTGGGAGTAGCTCCCGCCCCACCACTCGCACTAGTGGCGGCACCACTGTTCCCTGCAGCACCGCTCAAGCCAGATGCACCAGACGCGCCGAACGCACCGGCGGCACCGCACGCCACCACTGGCATCGGTGGAGCGACGCCCTTTGGGCCCCTTACCGGCGGCTCTACGACAAGATTCGGGTCAAGCTGGATGCCGAGGCTCCCGCCGCCACCGGTATTGCGCGCACCGCCTGCTGATGAAACTTGGGTCGAACCGCCGACGCCAGCTCCCTTCGTCGATCCTCCATCCTTGGCAACTGTGCCACAAGCTTGCGGGACGAACGCTCCCGCAGCGAGCAAGGCAAGACAGAGATGTCGGCTCCAGTTTCTTTGCATACCTGCTCCAGACGCGGGCGAGCGTCGCATTGGGTAGCGCCCTGTGCAACCCTTGAGTCCAGTCGAGCATCTTTGATCTTTTCGACAGCAACCTATTCTGACGACAACGGATCGGCTGTAGAATCACAGCCGAATGTCCCTAGTTACTTGAAAGGACGGTTACCTGGCGTTCACCCTAGCAAAAAGCCACTTTTGGTTCATTGCACTGACGTCCGCGTTGCTCCCTGTCGGCTCGTGGCTGTGGGGAGACAAGACACTTGCCTACACCATGTACGCCACCAACGTGGAAACCCGCCTTGAGTTCGTGGGGCAATCCATCGATGGCTCTCAGCGAATGATCTCACCCACTGCCCTGGCGGTCCGCACCACGACAAACACGCGAGGGTTTCTGGGAGGAGCGGACCAGTTTCATCCCGGGCCACACAACCCGGCGTTCGTGAATCACTTGCGAGATCTGGGCGAGCTCGCCTGTGTGGTGGGCCGCCCGGGACTCTTCAAAGTCGAAGTGATTTTGACCGAGCGACCTCGACACCACGCCACAGAATCACGCCGAGCCGTGCAGGTTGTATGCGTCCGCTAACAGGAAGCGTGCTGCTCGCCATCGCGCGGGTGCTCCTCGGGCTTCTTTTTTTGGTGCGCACCACACCGCTTTCCAACCTAGTCTTCAATCGCTTGGCGTTCGTGCACGGCCCGCTTTTAGGCTGGCCAGAGCCAGGTTGGTCGTTTGCCTGGGGTGGATGGGTGCTTCCCGCTCCCGTGGTTGCCGCCGCTTGCGTCCTGCGCACCGGCGCGGCGATTACATTCGTGCTCGGTGTGCGTGCACGCGTCGCGGGTCTCATCGCCGGAGGCTGTGGCCTGTTGGTGCTTTCTCAAGACGCGTTTGGATTCATCTTCACGCTTTACACGCTTTTCCTCGGTGTGCTTTTGCTCGCCCTGACAGACGCCACGGCGACGCTCGCGCTGGTACCGGATCGACCCGTTTCGGTTCCCTCCAGCCTCTTCACCGTGCGCGCCTTCGTAACTTCCATTTACGCGTGGGCCGGCTTAGCCAAACTTCACTCGGCTTGGCTGTCCGGAGAGGTCCTCTCCACGCTCAAGGAAGATGGGATTTTGTCGGGTTGGTTAATTGCAAGCGCTACGGCCACGCATGAACGAAGCGCCATCACGGCTAGCGCTGTGGGTGCCGGAGAATTGCTCTTGGCTGTTTTACTTTGGGTGCCAAAAACGCGAAGAATTGCTCCTTATTTTGCGATAGTGTTTCACCTCGCGCTGGAAGCGGTGGCACACCCGGATGTGATTTCGTGGGTTCTTCTAATTTTGCTGCTCCCACTCTTGGAATGGGAGCGACGGCCAGAACTTTGCCGGAGAATTGTTAGTCGAGATGACAACCGGGGTTGAGCGCGCACTGTTCGGTTGTCACGGACTGGCAGCTTGAGGCCGTGCCTGAGCAATATGGAAGATCCACGAGACCACAACCGGCCTGCGATTGGCAGGTAAGCGTATCGCTGCCATAGATGAAACAAGCGGTGGGAGTCCCTAAGCACGCGTACGAATAATAATCCGAGTAGCAGCCACTCTGGAAATCGCACTGAAACACCGAGGCGCAGGGCGTAGCAACACCATCACAGGTTTTGGCTACGGAGCAGCCCGGAGTGTTGCCGCAGGAAGGGCTGGGAAGCAAGCTGCAGGCCGTAGCGACCCCGACGCAAGCCGCTGGCCTATCGCAGGTCTGGGGCGGGCCACACACGGCACCCTGAGGGCAATCCGCGGTTCTTGTGCAGCCTTTGATGCAAACCTTGTGGACAGTGTCACAGTGCGCCGCGGGACCGAAAAACGAAACGCAATCACTGGTTATATTGCAAGCAGTTGTGCATTGCCTGTGAGACGCACGGGTCAATAGGTCAAAGTTGCAAAATAAGCCGCTTTCGCAATCGCCGCCGATGGCGCAAGGTCGCCCAAGGCTCACGATTTGCGCAGGAGTCGCGTGCAACGCGTCTGCACCGCCCGTCGCGCCGACTCCCCCCGTCGGATTGCCGCGTCCACCACTTGCGGCCCCTCCCATCGCGCTAAGATGTCCACCACTTGCGGCCCCTCCCATCGCGCTAAGATGTCCACCACTTGCGGCCCCTCCCATGCCGGCGGACGTCGCACCCCCTGAGACAGCCCGT
>Ga0163146_10004040_pt1 | contig 18187 bp, 19 predicted proteins | sample OliLakLV19MP7G1_FD_148648 | JGI IMG/M metagenome (GOLD analysis project Ga0163146, IMG submission 148648) | Freshwater microbial mat bacterial communities from Lake Vanda, McMurdo Dry Valleys, Antarctica - Oligotrophic Lake LV.19.MP7.G1 | ecosystem: Environmental > Aquatic > Freshwater > Lake >...
TCCTTGCATAAGATAAAAATGAATAAGCGCGGGTGCCGATGAAATCACAAATTGTTGGCGGAAAAGCGTAGGTTCATTTAATCTTGCGAAAAGGTAACGGTTTGAAGGAAACTGTTCAATGAGCAATATGGCCACGCAACGTCATGAGACCGATCGACGAACGCCGGAAACGGCTGATCGAAATGAAAAGGCTGCGCAGGTGCCGGAGCCGGCCGATCAGGGAATCACCGACGAACAATTGCTGGCGGCCCACCAGTCCGGCGACCGTCAGGCGTTTGCTACGCTGGTAAAACGCTACGAGCGAGAATTGTACCTGTTCCTCGTCCGCTTCGTGGGCGACCGCGCCGCCGCCGACGATGTGTTTCAGGAGGCGTTTCTGCAGGTTCATCAATCGGCCGAACAGTTTGACGCCTCGAAGCGTTTCCGCCCGTGGCTGTTCACCATCGCCGCCAACAAGGGGCGCGATATGATGCGTTCCAACGCCCGCCGGCCCACCAGCCCGCTGCAGGCGAGCATCAGCCCCGGCGACGACGAATCCGGTGAGTATTTAGACCTAATGAAGGCCGCTTCAGAGTTACCGGACGAGCCGATGCAGCAGGCTGAGTTGCGTGGGAAAGTTCAGGCCACCGTTGCGGCGATGCCTGCCCATTTGAAGGAAATTCTGTTACTCTCGTATTTTCATGGCTTTGCGTACAAGCAAATCAGCGACATCCTCGAGATTCCCTTGGGCACGGTAAAATCGAGATTGCACGCAGCGGTCGCTTTTTTTGCGGAAAAATGGCGAACAGCGAACCCTGATGCGTCGCTGTCGTAGGTATCGAGGGACGACACGTCTGCCAGATTCGTTTGGAGTGGGATTAGAGCACCTGTGATTCTACACCTTTGACCAGTCCCCATGTTGGTTGACTGTGGATCGTGTCACATTTTGCAGAAGTTGGTTTGACGGCAATTTCGCCGTCCACCCACTCTGATTTCGGGGAATTTTATGAGTTGGAAAACGCTCAACGAGAGAGACAGCCGCGCTGTCGATGCAATTCTTATGAACGGTCGTGATATGAATCCTCCTGCACCACCCATTGTGGTCGCCACCGGCGGCGTTTCGCCCGAAGCGTTTCGTGCCGCGTCAAAAATCCTGCAATTGCTTGATTCGCTGCCTTCGGTCGAGCCGCCGGCCGACTTGGCGAAGCGCACGCTGTTGCGCATCAATGCTGGCGGCAGTTATAGCAGCCCGGATGCCGATCGGCCCGGTGCCGGCGGCGATTCGAATATCGCCTGATTTCTTCGAAAATCTAGCCTTCTTGTCTTGTTTCGGTCGCATCTGTTGCGCTGGCGCGCCTTTATTCAAATGACAATCGCACGTGCTGATGCGCGTGCGATTTTCCGTTGATGGATTACAAGGCGTGTAGACGGTCAACCGTCTCTTTGAACTCTATTCATCGTCGTCGCTGCGATCGGTCTCGGCCATTTCGGCGACATCGCGTGCGTCATCGTCAATTGGCACGCCCGACAAACCCGCCAGTTTGTGCTTCATCACGCGGCCGAGCTTGAACTTGACCGTGCGCTTCTCCGGCACGTTCACCGGTTCGAGTGTCTTGGGGTTCTGGGCGCGGCGCGCTTTGCGCATCTTGGTTTCAAACACGCCGAAGTCGCGGAATTCCAGCCGGTTGCCCTTGCCCAGTTCCGTGATGATCTCATCAAGAAACTGCTGCACGACGCGCTTGACCAGTACCCGCTTATCCGTCGTCGCCTCGGCGATCCGATCGATCAATTCTTTCTTCGTGACCGTGGCCATGCAAGCCCCGAGAGATTGTGTTAAATTTCGACCCGCTATCGACTTAAGCCGATTCTCTCACCACCGGCAGCGCTTTGCAAGCCTGAAATACCCGGTCTTTCCTTACCGGCGTAACCGATTGACGAGCCTCAAGATCGGGCACTTTTTGTCAACATATCGGAAAACAGCCGACAGGTGGGAAAAGGCGCGTTACCGCTCGATCACCCCGACGCGGGTGCTGACCGCCCGGCGCTCGTAGCGGTCTTCTGCCCCTTGGCCAAAGCGCAAGCGGTCGTCGGTGCGAAGCCAGAAATACTCCGTGACCGATGACGCATAACCAATAAACGCCCGCGGCTGCCGCGGCGCGCGGTCGACGATCTGTTCCATCGGCAACCCGGCGTCTGCCACCGGTGGCGCATACGCCAACGCGGCGGCGGGACGGTCTTCGTACACCACCACCACCGGCGGCTTCACCAACGCAGGATGCGCGCATCCGCTTAACGCCACCAACGCGAGAATGGTTAATCCCCTCCGGGTCATCGCAAGGACGATAACAAACCCGGTGCCGAAGCGGATGAACCGCCTGCGCCCGCGTCAGTTGTGACGGATGTTGCAGGAAATCACCAGAGTCCCCGTCGAAGTCGTACGCCCTAGACACCATTTCTTTTAAAACATCAAATGAAAAAATCGATGTCCATCGTCTTGGCCGACTTATCCCGCTTCTTTCCACCGCGCTGCCTCATGTGCAGCTTAGGTGGTTCAGTCGTTACAACGTGCATAGGCGGAATACTCGCCGTGATGAATAAATTTCCACCGATCACGGTGCCGCGCCCCACCACAGTATCGCCGCCGAGAATCGTTGCGCCGGCGTAGATTGTTACATCGTCCTCGATCGTCGGATGCCGCTTCTGCCCGCGGAGCAGTTGCCCGAATGCCGGCGCCAGCGCGCCCAGCGTAACACCCTGATAAATCTTGACGTTGGTGCCGATGACGGTCGTCTCGCCGATGACCACGCCTGTGCCGTGGTCGATCATCAATCCTTTGCCCAATTGCGCGCCCGGATGAATATCGATTCCCGTCAGCCCGTGTGCCCACTCGGTCATGATGCGCGGCAGCAGCGGTACCTGAAGCTGGTAAAATTCGTGCGCCAGCCGCTGAACCGTCAACGCCAGCAGGCCAGGATAGGAAAAGATTGTTTCATCGGTATTCCCCGCCGCCGGATCGCCATCAAAGGCCGCCTGCACGTCGGCGGCGAGCAGCGTGCGGACATCGGGCACCCGCGCCAGAAACGTATCGACGATTTGTCGCGCCTCCGTATCGCAGTGTTCGCATCGACCTGTGATCTGATCGACCGCCAGATTTTCGCGATACCGCAGGCAGCAGCGAACCTGGTCGTAGAGCAGCTCATTCAGTTGGGCCACGATCGCATTGACGTGCTGCGGCAGGTTTTCAGTCGTCAGATCGCGCTTGCCGAAATACCCGGGGTAGACAAGCTGACGCAGCAGCTCAATGGCGTGGATAATCTGGTCGCGGTTGGGCAGATCAACGCGATTAAGATGTTGAAGGCGCGGCTCGTCATGAACGCTCTGAACGATGGCGTCGACGGTTGAAGAGATCTCGCTGTTGATCGGATTGCGATCCATGTTGCTCCCCCCATAATAGTCCAATCGTTTGGCGACTGCACTGAAGCAGATTTTTTTTCACTCCTGCGATGGACGGTTCATGGAAGCATTGATGATCGGCGTTTCAGGAATGCGCGGCACGGTCGGCGGAACGCTCTCGCCGCAGGTCATCGTGCGGATGACCGCCGCATTTGCGACTTGGCTGAAGGAAACGTCGCCCGAAAACAAACCCCTCAAAGTAGCCTTCGGCCGCGACAGCCGACCATCGGGCCCGTTCGTGCGTGATGCCGTGCTTGCCACGCTGCACGCCAGCGGGATTGAGTCGATTGACTTGGACGTCGTGACTACGCCCAGCGTCGCCATGATGGTAAAATACCTCGGTGCCGATGCGGGCATGGTCGCCACCGCCAGCCACAACCCCATCGAATGGAACGGCCTCAAGTTGCTGACCCGGGCCAGCATCGCCCCACCCACCGCCGCCGTCAAACGCATCCGCGAGCTTTATGATGCGGAGGCGACGAATTACGTGCGCGTGCAGCATTTGCAACCGCCGGCGAAGAATGGCGAAGGCCACGTTTACCACGTTCGCAGAGTGTTGGAGACCGTGGATGTGCTCGGCATCAGCACCAAGCGGTTCAAGATCGTGCTGGATAGCGTGAACGGCGCCGGCTGCGTGCCCACCTTCACAATGCTCAGCAAACTCGGCTGTCAGGTCGTTCACATCAACGGCGAACCCACCGGTCAGTTCGCCCACGAACCGGAACCCACCGAAAACAATCTGACGCAACTTTGCGATGAGGTGAAGCGCCATCGCGCCGTTTGCGGCTTCGCACAAGACCCCGACGCGGATCGCTTAGCCATCGTTGACGAACACGGCACCTACATCGGTGAAGAATATTCCTTGGCGCTCTGTGCCAAATGGGCGCTCAGTAAACGCAAGGGCGTCGCCGTCACCAACCTGTCTACCAGCCGCATGATCGACGACATTGCCCACGAATGCGGCGCACGCGTAGTCCGCACGCCGACCGGCGAAGCGAACGTCATTGATGCCATGCTGCGAGAAAGTGCCACCATCGGCGGCGAAGGCAACGGCGGTGTGATCGACCCGCGCATCGTCCCCGGCCGCGACAGCCTTACCGGCATGGCCTATATTCTTCAGCTCATGGCCGCTACCGGCAAAACCATCAGCCAACTGGTCGCTGAGATCCCCCGATACGAAATCGTCAAGACCAAATTCGAATGCCGCCGAGACGACGCCGACCGCGCCGTGACGGCGCTTAAGGAAGCGTTTCAGAACGAAAAGATCGATGTGCAGGACGGCATCCGCATCGACTTCGAAGCAGAGCGGGCATGGGTCAACGCCCGCCCGAGCAATACTGAACCGATCATGCGAATCATCGCCGAGGCTCCCGATCGCCCCACCGCCGAGAAGCTCATTGCGAATGTAAAAGCGGTCGTCGATCGAGTGTTAACTTAATACCTCTCGCCCGCGACGAAACAATCCCGTATTATTCTCCGCCCCATGTTTGTTCGCTTGAGTAAAACGTTTCGCTTCGAGGCGGCACACCACCTGCCCACTTTCCCCGACGGCCACAAATGCCGCCGATTGCACGGGCATTCGTTTCGGTTTGATGTGATCGTGGAAGGCGACGTCGACCCGGCGAAGGGATACTTAATCGATTACGGCGATATCAAAAAAGCCGCCGAGCCGCTGGTGAAGAAGCTCGATCATTACAACCTCAATGACATCGAAGGCTTGACGAATCCCACCAGCGAAGTGCTGAGCCAATGGATCTTCGACCGCCTCAAGCCCACTCTACCGTTACTTGCTTCGATTGTGGTGCATGAAACCTGCACGAGCACATGCGAGTATCGGGGATAAGCGACTCCCTCACCCGGTACTCCGGGAGAGGGCCGGGGTGAGGGTTCTTGCGGACGGCTGAACTGCGTCGTTTTTGTCAATCGGCATCAATCGTCGGGTTTGAAGCAAAACACGATACTTGGTTCGCCACGAGAACCCCCTCCCCAACCCTCTCCCGGCGTACCGGGAGAGGGAGTTCATTCCTCAAAAATCCTCAACTGCTTCCGATCGCGCACGACCGACTCCGCCTCGCCGTCGGCAAACCGCGTGAGGAGCACATCGCCGGGTTTGACGTCGGCGGCAGCGCGGAGGATTTCTCCGGTCTTTCTGGTGGTGATCGAATACCCGCGTGACAGCGTCGATTGCGGCGAGATCGATCGAAGCTGTGCCCCGGCAGCGATGAGGCGTTGGTGAAGCGTTTCAAGCTTTACCCGCATTAAACGGCCGATCTGCAAATGCGATTGCCCCAGTTGTTGCCTGGCCATCGCCACACGATGCCTTGGATGGTGCTGCGCGAACTGCGCCGTGAGTTGATGCAGCGACTCGCGCGCCAGCGACGCCCGACGCGTCAGGGCCGAGACGAGCGAACGCTGGCGGTCGTCGACCCATTGCCGGCGCTCGTCGACCAAGTCGCCCGGGCGGCGGAACAGTTCGTGCTGCGTGAGCGTTCGCAATCGTTGCCTGGCTTCGACGAGCTGTTGCAGCAGCGCGCGGCGCAGGCGATTGGATAGTGCGTCCACTGCATCGCCGGCGTTGCGCCAGTTGGCCATCGCCACCTGCGCGGCCTCGGTGGGTGTGTGGGCGTGGTAGTCGGCGACTAAGTCGGCGATCGATACGTCTACCTCGTGGCCGATGCCGGTGATGATGGGAATGTTGCACGCGGCGACGGCTCGGGCGACGGTTTCTTCATTGAAGGCCCACAGGTCTTCCAGCGAACCACCCCCGCGGGCGAGGATGATGACGTCGGCGGCTTCGGCTCGGCTCAGGGCGGCAAGGGCGGCGCTGATTTGTCCGGCGGCGCCGTCGCCTTGAACCAACACCGGGAGGATTTTGACATGAACGAACGGAAACCGCTTGAGCACCTTAAGCATATCCTGAAGCGCCGCCGTCTCGCGACCGGTGACGAGCGCGACCGTTGTGGGGTAGGCGGGAATGGGTTGTTTGTTTTCGGAATCAAACAATCCTTCCTTGGCCAGCTTTTCCTGAAGCTGCTTGAAAGCCAGTTCCAGCGCGCCCTGGCCGAGCGGCGACATGGTGGTGATGTAAAGCTGGTATCGCCCGCGCTGGGCATACACGCGCACTGACCCGGTGGCGAGAATCTCCAGGCCGTCATTCGGCGTGAATCTCAATTTCGCGGCTTCACCCTTGAACATCACGCAATCGATGCAGGCGGTTGGGTCTTTGAGCGTGAAATAGAAATGCCCGCTGGCGCGATGGTGATTGAAGTTGCTCACCTCCCCGCGGACGGTGAGGTTGCCCGGCACGCCGGTGCGAAGGGCCGATTCAATCTTTCCCGTAAGTTGCGTTACAGTAATGGCTTGCGATTCATCGGCTTGGGCCCGTTTCTTCTGTCCGGCCTTGGCGAACTGCTCGCGAAAATCAAAGAAACTGCCCTGCGCCATGTTGGCGTAAGTATACGCCCGGCGAACGATCTTGCCGATAGCTGAAAGGGATTGCCGTTCGATTCCTACAATGAGAGAGCCATGCGAACCGCCCAGGAAACCCTCGACACGTATTACCAGGAAATGCGCGGGCGTGCCCTTGCGCTCGCCGCCGACTTCGATCGCATCCAGCGCTCCGCCGGCAGCGACAAGGTGATGACCGACCCGCGGCTGGCGAACTTAAAGAAGTGCTTCGAGGTGCTGCTGAGCGGCAAAGAGAATCGCGCGGCGCAGATGCAGATGATTCTGTCTGATCAGACGCCCGGGCCGAAATAATCGACGACGACAATTTCCATGCGCTATATCGACCCTCACATTCACTGTGTCAGCCGAACCACCGACGACTACATCTACATGAGCCGCGCCGGCGTCGTGGCGGTGAGCGAGCCGGCATTCTGGGCGGGGTATGACCGCTCGTGTGCGGCGAGCTTTGGCGATTACTTTCGGCACCTTGTTGACGTGGAGCCAAAACGGGCCGCCAAATACGGCATCGATCATTACTGCTGGCTGTGCATCAACGCGAAGGAAGCCGAGAACGTTGAGCTGGGACGAGAGGTGATCAAGCTCATTCCGCCGCTGCTGGATAAACCCACCGTGCTGGGCATCGGCGAGATCGGCCTGAACAAAAACACGCCTAACGAAATTACGATCTTCGAAGAACAGGTTGAGCTCGCCGCGAAATACAACCAGTTGATCCTCATCCACACGCCGCACCTGGATGATAAGCACAAGGGCACCAGCATCATTTGCGATATTCTCAAGAACGATTCGCGCATCAAGCCGGAGCGCGTGCTGATCGATCACTGTGAAGAACACACGATTCGCATGGCCCGCGATCACGGCTTCTGGGCGGGGCTGACGATCTACCCGGTCACCAAAGTAACGCCGGCCCGCGGATGCGACATTCTCGAAACCTTCGGCCCGGCGATGATCTGCGTCAACAGCGCCAGCGACTGGGGCGAATCCGGCCCGCACATGCTCACCGACACCGCCCGCGAGTTCCGCGCCAGAGGCCACAGCGAGGCCGCCGCGGTCGACGTGTTTTACAACAACCCCTGCCGCTTTTTCGGACAAAACCCAAAGTGGAAACACGCGCCAATCGATACATCCAGAATGGGCACTACAAGCCGGGTGCTTTAGCCCCGGATGGAATTTCCAATAACCGAAGTGACGTGAATCGAGCCGTGTTCATGGACGATGCGTCACACATGAGCCTGAAATCCGTCACCGTCGGCACCCCCCGAGAAGCATCCACGACCGGCCACGAACGCCGCCGAAGTTCGCGCAACGCCCAGACCCTTGAATCGTGCGTTCGCGCGGTCGACAGTTCGGAGGAGATCGACGTAAGCGACGTCAACCTATCCCGTCACGGCGTTGGATTCTGTTCGAAGTCTTCTCTGACCCTCGGCGACAGTTATATCGTAGAGATCGGTTTCGGTGATCAAAAACTCATCAGCGAAATCCGCATCGTCTCCTGCCGTAAACTCGATACGGGCGGCGTTGAAGTAGGCGCTGAGTTCTGCTGAAAATGGCGTTCGATGAAAGTGAATTGAGTGGGCCAGATCTTCTTGTGTTGTGGTGGGGCAGACATTCTTGTCTGCCACGGCATTCCATGCCGTCAGCCCGAATCGTTTGGAAAGCGATGACAGACAGGAATGTCTGCACCATTGTTACACCGTTGCGCGAATGGCACTTCATCCCTATACTGACCCCATGAGTGCTCACGGAGAAGTAGTAATTGTCGGGGCGGGAATCGCGGGGCTTTGCACCGCGCGGGTGCTGAATCTGGCCGGAATCTCAACGACGATTTTTGAATCCTCCGACGACGTCGGCGGGCGCGTCCGCACCGACAAACTCGACGGCTTCCTGCTCGACCGCGGGTTTCAGGTCTATTTGACTGCGTATCCCGAAGGCAAGGCCATCATCGATCACGGCGCGTTGGGACTGAAATCGTTCTCCCACGGGGCGATGATTCGGGCTGAGGGTAAATTCACCACGCTGCATGATCCGTTTCGGCATCCGACGAAGTTTATCGAAGCGGCGCTTTCCTCCGCCGGATCGATGAGTGATAAGCTCAAGGTGGGTTCGCTTCGCCGTGAACTTAAGGCGTTCGACCTCAAAGCGATCTGGGATCGACCCGAGACGACGACGCTCGAAACGCTCAAAACCCGCGGGTTTTCGGATCGATTTATCGAACGATTCTTCCGCCCTTTTTACGGCGGGGTGTTCCTTGATCGATCGTTGCGCACCAGCAGCCGGATGTTTGAGTTCACGTTCCGCATGTTCGCCGACGGTGATGCAGCGGTGCCCGAAGCGGGAATGGGCGCGCTGGCCCGGCACATCCATGTCCGGTTACGCGCCAACGAAACTCGGCTGAACACGCTCGTTGAACGCGCCGATGACAACGGCGTAAACCTCCACGGCGGGCAGCGCATCATGGCTCGTGCGGTGGTGATCGCAACCGATCAATCGTCGGCCGCAAGGTTGCTCGATCAACCTTCCACCCGCAGTTGGAGCGGTACCACTTGCATCTACTTTGCCGCCGACAAAGCGCCGGTGGATAAGCCGATCCTGGTACTCAACGGCGACGGTCGCGGGCCGGTGAATCATTTGGCGGTGATGACAAACGTCACCAAGTCGTACGCGCCCGCCGGGCAGCACCTGATTTGCGCCAACATCGTCGGCCAGCCGACGCACAGCGGCGACGCGCTTCTGGCCGACGTCCGCGAGCAACTGACCGAATGGTTCGGCGGCGAGGTGAGCCGGTGGCGGCATCTCAAGTCGTATCACCTCCCGTATTCGCTTCCCGATCAATCGGCTCCGTCGCTCGCCGAACCGCGCCGGCCGGTGCGGGTGAAGAAGGGTCTTTATGTTTGCGGCGATCATGTCGATCAGGCGAGCATCAACGGCGCGATGGAATCGGGCAGAAGGGCTGCCGAAGCGGTGATGATGGATATGAAGTCGTGAGGATGTTTCTACCTCGATCCGCGGCTCACGCCGTGGCGTGAGCCGCGGATCGACGTGGGGTGAACGCCCGACCAAGCACGACAAAGCCCACCCCGATCGCGGCCCATGCCATCTGCTTTTCAATAAACGCGAGCCAATAAAACGGCAAGGCGGCGACAACGGTGGTCGAGAAGACGAGCCAATGCGCCCGCGTCGGCCGTTGTGCGCTGCGCGCCCCAACGATCCACACATACGCCGGCGCCAGCAGGCCGTAGAAGCTCATGAACAGCCGATAGCCGATCTCCCCGCCGGCGATACCGTTGTATTCGATTCGGTTGGCGTACATCCCTCCCACGAAACCTACGCCGGCGATAAGCATCGTGATGACTACAAGGCGTCGGCCTGGCATCGCCGTGGTATGCGCCGCGGCGGTGAACGCGCTTTGCACGATCAAGTGAATGAGCAGCATCAGCACGATCGCCTGATTCACGCGCTGGATGCCGATCAGATCGCTGTAGATCAAGGTAAAAAGAATCATCGAGAAAAATACCGCCCCAAACCCAAAGCCAAATGCCTTCTTCGCGGCGGCGGGATTGAGTTGCCGGCGGGCGAGGTGAAATGTGCGATCCACGTAAGGACACAGCGCAAAGCCGAGAACGCACACGGCGGCCAGCGCCGAAAGTTCGGCCATCGATCCGCCGGCGGTCATATCGGGCAGCACGATGCCGAGGTTCATCCGATAGCGTAGCACGCGGGCAAAGATGAACCACGACACCAGCGCCGCCGCAATCGCCAGCCACCGTTCGTTGCCGTCGCGCAATCGCATGAGTACGAGCAGGACGATCGTTGTTCCAAAAAACGCCGCCGCGACCAGATCGGGCCGGCCGAGCATTTTTTGGCTGATCCAGCCCAGAAAGAACGCGTGAAAGCACACCGTGACGAACGAGAACGCCGACATCGCCACCGAATGCGCCGCGGCGAAGCGTTCGCTCTCCGCCGTCGTGCGCAGCACCCACCCCATCGCCGCCGCGCCGATGACATTGGGCAGCGCAAAGGCGAAGAAGCTCCAGAAGCCATAATCCCGAATCAAGAGCACCGGCAGGAACATGCCGATGCACCAGGTCCAACTGATGCCGAGGTAGATGGCCCAGGGTGGCCAGTCGATGCGTTGACGATTGACGATTGACGATTGATGGCGGGGAGCGGGCGAATTGGCGACGGCGTCGTTCATCGGAATTTTAATTGACGATCGGCAGTCGCCAATCGGCAAACGCAATCACGCCTTTCGCGCGGCCTTGGCTTTCTGGTGCTTCTTCGGGGTGACGTGAAACGTGGCTTCGCAGCGGCCGACGCGCTTATCTTTTTCGCCCACGCGCGACGCCTGCTGCAGGATTTCCATGTCCAGCGTAAGGTTGAACTCACCCCCGGCGGCGAGGAGTTGTTTGAGGTTTTCCTTCGGTGTCATGTGATACACCGCCGGGCCGAAGCACGGGCGGAGGAATGTGTAGTTCAAGTTTTTGCAGACGACCATGTAATCGGCCCCGCATTGCCCGAACACATAGCTGCCCCCGGCAATTTCGCTATTGGCCAGCAACGCCCCGCCGGCCATGGCGCGATACCAGTTGCGGTTAAACCGGCGGAACGGGAGATAGGCGGCGAACTTTTCCTGCGAAAGCTGTTTAAGTTTCAGCCCGCTGAAAAACGCCAGCGGCAGCCAGATGAGCGAGCAGATGCTGTTCCAGAAATTGTCGCGCATCGAAAGGCGCGAAATGAACGCTTCGGCCCGGTCGAAGAATCGCTGAATCCAAGTTTCCGGTGGCGGCGCCGGACGGCGGGCGGACGGCGGCCTCGGCGACGATTGCTTGCTGTGATCGTCGGAAGCGGGAGTGATATCGACTTGGTGCAACACGCTCATCGTTTCGCCAGCAGATTGTAGCCGCAACTTGTCGGCGGTTCATCCGACTCCCAGAAATTCTCACCTGACCGCCACAGATTGCAACTTCGCAACGCCCGCGACTCAAGTCAATCCGGGCAGGCCCGATGCTGCTTCAATTCTTGCATAAAACCGGCCACCATTACGGTCGATGCGAACCGTCTGCCCGAACGCCGAGCTCATCGGTCCGGCAGCGATCACTTGATCCACCGGGCCGGCCGAAGTGATTCTTCCGGCGGTCATCAGGATCGCCCAGTTGGTGCAAGAAGGAATTTCTTCAACATGGTGGGAAATCATGAGTATCGTGGCACGATTATGCCCGTCGGCCATCACCGAATCGAGGCCGCGCAGCAGCAGTTCCCGGCCGAGCAGGTCGAGGCCGGCGGTGGCTTCGTCGAGAATGAGCAACGCCGGCAGGACCAGCAACGATCGCGCAATGAGTACGCGCATCCGCTCGCCGGTGCTGAGCGAGCCGAATCGTGCCGTGGCAAGGCTTTCGACGCCCAACTGTCGCATCAGTTGCATTGCGCGGCGGCGATGAGCTTCGGTCGGTTGATCGAACAGCAGGATCGTTCCAAAAGCGCCGGTGAGCACCACATCGCCGGCGGATTGGGCTGGATCATGCTCGACGCTGCTATTGGCTTGAACGAGCTTAACGCGCTTTCGCAGGGCGTGCAGGTCGGTGTCGCCGAAGGCCTCGCCCAGAACGATCACTTTCCCCGCCGTCGGCCAGACGAAGCCGGCCAACACGCGCGCCAAGGTAGATTTGCCGCAGCCGTTGGGGCCGAGCAATGCACAACACACCCCTTTTGGCAGCCGCAATTGCGTATCGCGAACGATCCATCGCCCGCCCGCCAGCACGCCGACGTTTTGCAACTCCACGGCGAGTTGTGAATGAGCGGGTTGTGAATCTGATTGCGTAGGATTACTTTCCACAGAAACACACTTTACGGAGAGATTCGATGGTCGCCACTCCAGTTCAACGCCGATTTGTTCCGGCCAACCTTTTGTTCGCCGATTTCTCGCAGCTTCAACCACTTTTCCAGGAGTTGATGGATCGCAAGATCAATTCCAGCACGGACCTTGAAGCGTGGCTGCTGGATTACTCTGAGTTGTACTCCGTCATCGACGACTACGGCCAGCGACGGTACATCGATAAATCGTGCCATACCGATGATGCCGAGATCGAGAAGCGGTTCATGCATTATGTGGAAGAGATCGAGCCGCAAATGAAGCCGCTGCATTTCGCGATGCAGAAGAAGTTCGTGCAGTCGCCGCACCGCCCGGGGCTGACCGATGCGAAATACGCGGTGCTTACGAAGCACTGGCAGGCTGATGTGGAGTTGTTCCGCGATCAGAATGTGCCGCTGGAAACTGAGCAGAACAAGCTTATCGCCGATTATGACAAAATCAGCGGCGCGATGATGGTTCCTTTCCGGGGGAAGGACTACACGCCGTCGCAGATGAACCGGTTTCAGGAAGAATTGGATCGTGGCACGCGTAAAGAGGCGTGGGAGGCGACGGTGACGCGACGATTGCAGGATGTCGACAAGCTGGAAGACCAGTTCGATCAACTGCTGGGCCTGCGTTGGAAGGTCGCGACGAACGCCGGGCAAACTGATCCCCGTGCGTTCTATTTCAAGCAGTTTAAGCGTTTCGATTACACGCCGGACGACTGCCTGCGCTTTGCCGACGCGGTGGCGGAAACTTTTGTTCCCTTGATGCGCAAACTTGACGCCAAGCGAGCGGCCGATTTGAAGCTTGGCGAACCGCTTCGGCCGTGGGATCTGGCGGTCGACTCGACCGGCAAGCCGCCGCTTCGCCCGTTTGAAGAAAACGACATTGAGTCATTCGTCGAAAAAACGCAGCAGATCTTCAAACGTGTCTCGCCTGCGCTGGCGGATGATTTTCAGGTGCTTCGCAGCGGTAAGCTGCTGGATCTGGGCAGCCGCAAGGGCAAAGCACCCGGCGGATACCAGTCGCTGCTGGCCGAGCGCCGCGAGCCGTTCATTTTCATGAATGCTGTCGGCGCGCAGGGAGACGTTCGCGTGCTGCTGCACGAAGGCGGTCACGCGTTTCACTCACTGGCGGCGCGGCACGAACCGCTTATTTTCCTGATGCACGCGCCGATGGAGTTCTGCGAAGTCGCCAGCATGGCGATGGAGCTGCTGGGCATTCCACACTACGACGTGTTCTATCCCAGTGATGCCGACGCCCGGCGGGCGCGCAAAGAGCACCTCTCCAAGATCGTCACCACGATGCCCTGGGTGGCGACGATCGATTCATTTCAGCAATGGATCTATACCAACCCCGACCATTCGCGCGAAAGCCGAACGGAAACCTGGCTGGAGCTGGATAAGCGATTCGGTCACGCGGTCGATTGGACAGGCTGGGAGCACTGGAACCGCCGGCGCTGGCAGGCCCAACTGCATTTATATCATGTGCCGTTTTATTACATCGAATACGGCATCGCCCAACTGGGCGCGCTGCAGGTTTGGATGAAAGCCAAGACCGATCCACAGCAGGCTTTGGCGGGTTATCGCGCCGGATTGCGCCTGGGCGGAACGCGCGGCCTCCCGCAGCTATTCAACGCCGCCGGGATTCACTTTGACTTCAGCAAGAAAACGATGAAGCCGTTGGCGGACGCGCTGGAAGAAGAATTAGTCGAGAGCTGATAATTGGGAAGACCTGAGAATTGATAGCGGAAAGATTAGAGCCGCGAGCGGAGTGCCGTGAGCGACGGTGCTCTCTTCCCCTCTGGCTCTCCGCTATCGGCTAATGGCTATCGGCTGTTCCCAGTAAAAAAAGAACGGGTGGGACGGCTGCACAACGTCCCACCCGGTTCACAGAGAGAAACGACTATTTCGCGTCGCGCGCAATCAGGCGCGGCGGCGGCGCAACAGAATCGGAGTCAACCCGGCGAGCAAAGCGCCGGTGGCAGGTTCGGGAATTTGACGGAACTGGAGGCGGTCCACCGCATCCGACCAGCCGAAGTTGAAGATCACTTTGTTAAAGCTGGCCACACCGAAGCGGCTGGCAAGAATGGGCTTGATCTGGTTGGCCGAGTGGTCGGCAAATTTTACGGTCGAATCGAACAACGGGTCGCCGGCAGTCACAAATTGCTTGAAGTTAACCTGGCCCACCTGGGTGTTGCCGTTGAAGAATCGCACGAAGGCACTGTTGGCCGGGTAGGTCGAAGGCGCTTCCTGGTCAATCAGGTTGAAGCCCAGTTCAGTAATCGCCGTGCGAAAAAGAAAGGTCATCTCACCCGACGGGCGGCCACCTTCATCGTCGGGGCTGTCGATCAGGCCGTTATTGTTGGCGTCGATGTCGTTTTCGGGAATGATCAGGATCTTGCCGAGATCGTTCTTCCCCTTCAAGTTTCCAGCCGACCATTTCCGGCCGCTGTTGCTGAACTTATTCCACCCTTCCAGATCAAAATCGGCGGTATTGGTTTTCCGGGTGTCAAAGATGATCGCCTTGTCAGGGTGACCGGGCGTGAAGTTCTCAGCCGAGACGGTCACGCCGTACTGGGCCAGGAACTTGGTGGTAATCGTCTCACCGTGTGTGCCTTCGCGGAAGTCCAAGTCTGTCGCGACGGCGGCGGAGCTAGAAGTAGGAAATATTAAAGCAATGCCGGCGGCAACCGATCCCGCCAACGCCAAAACCGAGGAATAGCGCATTTTCTTGTTTCTCCCACGCCGGGAAAACCTCTCACGGCGGTGTGAGCAAAACACCGCCGTGGTCCCAGAGCGTCCGGAGTATACACGGAGCAAACGACACAAGTAAATGCAAAAATTGCCCGAAAAAGATTTTCCTTCGAAAATCCTTCGTGGCTCGCCAGCACCAACCGTTGCCGGTGCGCTATTCAGTTTTTCCAGCCGCATTCGCCTGACTTGACCTGCTTATCAGATACGGTTCCGCTTTTTGATCGTTGCTTCAAAAGACCGAGGCAACGCAAAAACCCCACAAACGCGCACCAATATAACAGGCTACGTCAATCTTCAGGTTTTGCTCCGCCTAGGCAGAGCCAACTCCTGTAATGAAATGGACTTACAACACACACCGGACACAACACTTTGCGTTGAACGGTTTCGGCTTCCAAGCCCCGGGTGATTCCGGGGGAGCTTGGACCGATGACTGACATGGACACGTTACCGCGCGCAAAATGGTCCGAAGGCTTAATTGTGCCAACGCGTCCCTGATTTGTCAATCATTAGTTTCGATTCCCAGCTCTTTTACTTTCTTGTTCAACGTGTTGCGGTTGATGCCTAGAAAGTCGGCAGCTTTCGTTTTGACGCCGTTACAGCGGGCCAAGGCGCGCTCGATTAACGCGGCCTCCATCTGATCAATCACCAACTGGTAAATGTGCCCTTCGCGCAGCTCGTAGTCGGCGATCGATTGATCGGCCAGACGCTTCACAAGGCTCTCCATTGATTCGGTCGATTGATTCTGCCGCCGTTGCTGTGCGAACATGCGGATCGTGAGCGGCAGGAGATCTTCATTAAATTCTTCGCCGGTGCTGAGCACCACGGCGCGCTCGATCGCATTCTCCAGTTCGCGCACGTTTCCGGGCCACGGGTAACGCATAAGGATGCCCAGCATGTCGCGGGTGATCTTGTGCAGGCTCCTGCTGTTGACCGCGTTGAACTTATCCAGAAAGTGATCAATCAACCGCGGCACGTCTTCGCGACGATTGCGCAACGGCGGCAGATAGATCGGCACGACGTTCAACCGATAAAACAAATCTTCGCGAAACGTGCCCTTGGCCACCTCTTCCTGCAAATCAACGTTCGTGGCGGCGACCACGCGCACGTCAATCTTCACCACGCCTGTGTCGCCCACCCTCTCAAACTCCCGTTCCTGCAGCACCCGCAGCAGTTTCACCTGCAATTGCGGCTCCATCGTGCCGACCTCATCAAGAAAGATCGATCCGCCGTCGGCTGCTTCGAAGCGGCCCATCTTGTCGCGAATGGCGCCGGTGAAGCTGCCCTTCACATGGCCGAAGAGTTCGCTTTCAAGCAGTGTTCCGGCCAGCGCGCCGCAGTTCACGCGAATAAACGGCTTGTCCTTCCGTGGCGAGTTGTAGTGAATCGCCTTGGCGATCACCTCTTTGCCCGTGCCGGTTTCACCCAGCAGCAGCACCGTCGCCCGGCTGTTGGCAATCTGTCCGACGGTGGCGAAAACTTCCTGCATCGCCGGGGCATCGCCGATGATGTTCTCAAACTTGAAGCGATCGCGAATCTGCGAGCGAAGCTGCGCGTTTTCTTCCAGCAACTTATTCTTCTCGCGCATCACCATCCGGTTAATCTGAATCGCCAGCGCCAGAAACGCCGCCACGATTTCCAGAAACGACACGTCGGCCTGCAACTGTGCATCCGACTGAAACGGCTTATCGACCGCCAGCGCGCCCGCCACCCGGTTATCGATGCGAATCGGCACGCAAACAAAGCTGATCTGCTGATCGACCGGTTCATTGGCCAACCGGCCGGTGCGATTGAGAAAGTCAGGCTCCTTCCGCACGTCGGCCACCACCCGCGATCGGCCGGTTGCCACCACGCCTCCGGTCACCCCTTCCCCGACGGCAAAACGATTCTTTTGGATATCGTCCGGCGTGAGGCCGATCGCCGCTTCTGTGCGCAGGCGACCGGTCGATTCGTCGAGTAAGACCAGGGTGCCACGGCGCATATTCCTTTGATCTGAAATGATTTGCATCACGCGGGGAAATACCTGGGACAATTCCAGCGTCGCCGACAGAATGTGCCCGATCGCCATTAAACTAGACAATCCGGCCCCATCCCCTGCTTCGGTTTCGCGCATCGTCGCTGCATCCATGCCTACAGAATATGCGTCTGCTTGCACATTGTGCAAATGTATTCTGGCTTGATGATAATTCGTGACCTTTTCTGCATCGGCGCGGTCTCTTCGGTAGGCTTTGCCGCATGATGAACTACATCTGGGCGGGGCTGATCGTCGCGGCCTTGGGGTTTGCGCTTTGGTTCGACGGCACAGAGATCACCACAGGCCGTTACGCCAACGGCAATCCACTGCCGGCGACGATCGAAATCCCCGCAACCGCCGCAACCAGCGATCCTCGCACGCTCGTGCAGGTCTCTTTTGGCGCCGACACCTTCGCCGGGCACTTCCACCGCTCTCCGCTTTCCAAACCTGAACGCGACAGCCTGACCGTCGCCGGCGAGCTGACGCGCGGTTCGACCGGCTACGAACTGCGCCTGACCAGCGACAACCTCCCCGCCCCGCTCAACGAGATTCGCGCTTTTCATGACGATACCAACAAATCCCTGCGCGCCACCCTGCGCGGCCTCCCCGCCGACCTCCAGCCCGGCGGCAAGGCGACGCGATGGACGGTCCAACTTGAACTGCCCTCGGTTC
>Ga0163146_10004045_pt1 | contig 18168 bp, 27 predicted proteins | sample OliLakLV19MP7G1_FD_148648 | JGI IMG/M metagenome (GOLD analysis project Ga0163146, IMG submission 148648) | Freshwater microbial mat bacterial communities from Lake Vanda, McMurdo Dry Valleys, Antarctica - Oligotrophic Lake LV.19.MP7.G1 | ecosystem: Environmental > Aquatic > Freshwater > Lake >...
TACCGTTCACGCAAAAGAAACCCGATTCGTAGGGATTGTACTTCACCGGCAGAAACTCCCCTTCGGGAGCGTTCTCATTGTCGAGCAGGATACCGATGCCGAAGGCGTGGACGTTCTTGCGACGCTCCCGAAGAACACGCTGACGGCCCGCTTCGCTCACCTTCCACGTCACGCCTGCCAGCGTCACACGCGGCGAGTGACCCCACAGCCGCCACCCCTTCGGAGTCTTGTGCAGAATAGACCACGTTCGCTTGTGTAGATTGAAGTAGACTTTGACTTGCATGTGAGAATAGTACCCCAGAAAAAGGAAGAGGCCAGGGATTTCTCCCTAGCCTTTTCCAGTACTCACGGACCCGTCCGCGACTCAGCTCTTGCGGAGGTAAGCATTCACCGCACGATCCAGAAGGGTGTTCTGGTTGGTGCCACGCTTGGCAGCCGCCGCGACGATCTTCTCTAGCGTAGCGACCGGCAGGTTGAAACCCGCCATTCGCGTCTCGGCATTCGGGAAAGACTTGGGACGACCACGGCCACGCTTGACTTCGGTACTGTTCGACATGATGTTGTGCTTTCTGTTGCTGTTTCGGATGTCCACTGTGGACACCATTAGATTACCTCATTTTCAAGGAAAGGCTAGTAGAATCTTGAAAAAGAATAGAGGGGGCACAGGATCGCGTCCCTTGGATCTAGGCGAAGACCAGAGCCCTAAGCTATGCACGTTTTTTTAGCGTGCAAGGGGCGAGCCCGTGGGCCGCCCCGTCGCCCCTCAGGCGTCTGGGCCGATGGTCGAGCCCTCGTCGATGGTTACGCCATAGCCGATGATCGCGTTCTCGCCGATGGTCGAGTACGAGCCGATGGTCACGTTCCAGCCGATGTACGAGTTCTCGCCGATGATCGCGTTCTGGCCGATGATCGCGTTCGGGCAGATGATCGAGTACGAGCCGATGTTCGCGTTCTCGCCGATGTTCGCGTTCTTGCTGACGATCGCGTTCTTGCTGACGATCGCGTTCTCGCCGATGGTCACGTTCCAGCCGATGGTCACGTTCCAGCCGATGGTCACGTTCTTGCCGATGATCGCGTTCTTGCCGATGATCGCGTTCTTGCCGATGGTCACGTTCTCGCCGATGGTCACGTTCTCGCCGACGCTGACTTGAACGGTTTCGCCGTTCGGGTTCACATGTGTGATGGTACTCATATTTCAATGATACATCATTCTCGCGGTCTGTCAAGCAAAAATCACTTTGAGCCGACGATTGAGCCGGGGGCGATGATCGCGTTCTCGTCGATGATCGCGTTCTCGTCGATGGTCACGTTCCAGCCGATGGTCACGTTCTCGCCGATTGTCACGTGCTCGCCGATGGTCGAGTACGAGCCGATGATCGCGTTCTTGCCGATGATCGCGTTCTTGCCGATGATCGCGTTCTTGCCGATGATCGCGTTCCTGCCGATGGTCGCGTTCTCGCCGATGTACGAGTCCTCGCCGATGGTCACGTTCTCGCCGATGGTCGAGTACGAGCCGACGTGCGAACCATCGACGATGTTCGCGTATTCGCCGATGGTCGCGTTCCTGCCGATGGTCGAGTGCGGGCCGATGGTCGCGTTCCTGCCGATGGTCGCGTTCCTGCCGATGTACGAGCACTCGCCGATGTACGAGTCCTCGCCGATGTTCGAACTCCGGCCGATGTACGAGTTCTTGCTGACGATCGCGTTCTTGCCGATGGTCGCGTGCTCGCCGATGGTCGAGTACGAGCCGATGGTCACGTTCTCGCCGATGGTCGAGTACGAGCCGATGGTCACGTTCTCGCCGATGGTCGCGTACGAGCCGATGGTCGCGTACGAGCCGATGTACGAGTCCTCGCCGATGGTCGCGTGCTCGCCGATGGTCACGTGCTCGCCGATGGTCACGTGCTCGCCGATGTTCACTTGAACGGTCTTGCCGTTCGGGTTCGTGTGCGTGATGGTTTTCATGCTTCAATGATACATCATTCTCGCGGCCCGTCAAGCAAAAATCACTTTGAGCCGACGGTTGAGCAGGGGGCGATGATCGCGTTCTCGTCGATGATCGCGTTCTCGTCGATGGTCACGTTCCAGCCGATGTTCGCGTTCTCGTCGATGGTCACGTTCCAGCCGATGGTCACGTTCTCGTAGATGAGCACGTATTCGCCGATGGTCGCGTGCTCGCCGATGGTCGCGTGCTCGCCGATGGTCGCGTGCTCGCCGATTGTCACGTGCTCGTCGATGTACGAATCCTCGCCGATGTTCGCGTGCTTGCCGATGTTCGCGTGCTTGCCGATGGTCACGTTCTCGCCGATGGTCACGTTCTTGTCGATGGTCACGTTCTCGCCGACGTTGACTTGAACGGTCTTGCCGTTCGGGTTCGTGTGCGTGATGGTTTTCATGTTTTAATGATACATCATTCTCGCGGTCTGTCAAACAAAAATCACTTTGAGCCGACGATTGAGCCGGGGGCGATGGTCGCGTTCTCGTCGATGGTCACGTTCCAGCCGATGTACGAGTTCTCGCCGATGATCGCGTTCTGGCCGATGGTCGAGTACGAGCCGATAGTCGAGTACGAGCCGATGGTCACGTTCTTGCCGATGGTCGAGTGCGAGACGATGGTCACGTTCTTGCAGATGTTCGAGCCCTTGCCGATGTACGAGCCGTCACCGATGTACGAGTTCTTGCTGACGATCGCGTTCTTGCCGATGGTCGCGTTCTCGCCGATGGTCGAGTGCGGGCCGATGTACGAGCCGTCGCCGACGATCGCGTTCTCGTCGATGGTCACGTTCTCGCCGATGTACGAGTCCTCGCCGATGTTCGCGTGCTCGCCGATTGTCGAGTGCGGGCCGATGGTCGAGTCATCGCCGATTGTCGCGTGCGGGCCGATGGTCACGTGCTCGCCGACGTTGACTTGAACGGTCTTGCCGTTCGGGTTCGTGTGCGTGATGGTTTTCATGTTTTAATGATACATCATTCTCGCGGTCTGTCAAGCAAAAATCACTTTGAGCCGACGGCTGAGCCGGGGGCGATGGTCGCGTCCCGGTCGATGGTCACGTTCTCGCCGATGTGCGAACCCTCGCCGATGTACGAGCCGTCGCCGACGGTCGAACCCCGGCTGATGTACGGGTTCTTGGCGATGGTCACGTTCTCGCCGATGGTCACGTTCTCGCCGATGGTCGATCCGACGCCGCAGTACGATCCGACGCCGATAGTCGAATTCTTGGCGATGGTCACGTTCTTGGCGATGGTCACGTTCTTGCCGATGGTCACGTTCTCGCCGACGTTGACTTGAACGGTCTTGCCGTTCGGGTTCGTGTGCGTGATGGTTTTCATGTTTTAATGATACATCATTCTCGCGGTCTGTCAAGCAAAAATCACTTTGAGCCGACGATTGAGCCGGGGGCGATGGTCGCGTTCTTGCCGATGTACGAGTTCTTGCCGATGGTCGCGTTCTCGCCGATGGTCGCGTGCTCGCGGATGATCGCGTTCTTGCCGATGGTCGCGTGCTCGCGGATGATCGCGTTCTTGCCGATGGTCGCGTTCTTGCCGATGGTCGAGTACGAGCCGACGTGCGAACCATCGACGATGTTCGCGTATTCGCCGATGGTCACGTTCTCGCAGATGGTTACGCCATAGCCGATGGTTACGTTCGAGCCGACGTTGACTTGAACGGTCTTGCCGTTCGGGTTCGTGTGCGTGATGGTTTTCATGTTTTAATGATACATCATTCTCGCGGTCTGTCAAACAAAAATCACTTTGAGCCGACGGTTGAGCCATCGGCTTGACGTAACACGTTTCGTGTGATATAGTTCAGCGTCATGGTGGAGGACCGGGGGCCACCGTAGGATTATGGCTGCCAAAATGGCAGCCGTATAGATCGGCTGTCAACTCCTTTTCAAGAATTGGGGGCGGCTCAAAAGAGCCGCCCCCTAGTCAGTCGTCCGTGTTCCATCCCATAAACTTGATGAAACACCCCAGTAGTGCGGTCCCTAGTGCCAGCAAGATCCATTCCGTGAGAACGCCCTTGGCGTCACCAATAAGGTCGGGAGGTGGTCTAGAGGCTCGATTGTAGTCACGATCCCAGCGATGTCCCATGAGGTTAGAGTATAGTCCGGAGTGGCGGTCTTGTCAACCGCCACCCCGGACTAATTAGAGGCTCGACAGCACTTCGATTGCCCGACCTTCGAGGAGGTTCCGCGAGCCGTTCGGATTGAAAAGGCTTGACATCCGCTTCGTTTCCGTCTCGCGGCTACCCTTGGGGGCGTAGTGCGTATTTGTCGCCGTGATCGCGTTGTAGACATCCGCAACGGTCTTGCCGTAGGTGCCACGGCCTGGATTCGAGAACTCGCTGATCGCAAACTTGAGTTCGTTTTCCGTCCGCGTTGCGATGTCGCTCGGATCCTCGACATCATAGATCATGTTGAAAAGGGCGACGGCTTCGGAGTAGGTCAGCCTTTGACCGTTCCAGAGCGTCATCCGCTTCGAGAGCTTGCGGATCTCGACCTGGATATCTTCCCACGTTCGCATCGCATCTTCGTACTTCGCTTGAAGGGCTCCCATGTGGCGGAGACGGAACCCGTTACCCTTGCTCACGACGCGAACGGCACCGTTTGAACAGACCTGACGCCGGGCGAAGAGCGAGCCGAAAAACGATCCAGACCCCTGGAAGTTGTGAAGCTGGAAAAAGTGGTCCCAATCCTCACCATCGACCCTACCGCCGTTGTCGAGCTTGCCGCCGTCGATCTTGAACACCAGCATCTCGTGCGACCCTTCGGAGAGCATGAAACCTCGCTCAGGCGTCACCCAGCCCTCGGCGATCAGAGGGGCGATCGGGGCGATCATGTCAATCGGGCACGTCGCGACGTACCTTTTCGAGACGGTTTTCAACGAGACTACGACATTGTCCGTGGAGCGAACAAGGTGGTATTGTCCCTCGACGTTCCGATCACGATACACGGGATGCGGAGCCGGTACGCTTTGCACGCTGTAGTTCATGTTTTCGCGGTTCAGGAAGTCGGTCGTTGCTTGAGTCATGTCGATTCTCCGTTGTTGGTTCGTGCCGATTGGCGGTACTCCATATGATACGCCGATCCGTGGGAATGTCAAATGAGGCGGGCGATTTCTTTTTCAAGCGTTCCGCTTGACTATCTTGAAAACGATGGTATGATATGTCCGCCCTGTAGTTCAAAAACACAAGAAACAGAACAGCCGCACGCAGTCCTAGGAAACGGTGCGAAAGACTTAGGTGTAAATCCTTTCAGGGCATCCATCTACCTCTGTTGCGGTTCCGCAACTAGACTTGACGCGGGGAGAGGCCCGTTCCACTTGAAAACGTGGATCCTTATTGACATCGCTTGAAAACGATGATAACATGTAACTGTCAACGAGATACGGTCGCCCTGGAAGATCCGACATCAGGGACGAAAATCGTGGATCCTTGTTGACATTGCTTGAAAATGGAGTAAGATAGGGTGTCGCGAAGGCGGGCCAAGGGCCACGGCGACGGGTGGTGCTCCTCCTATGGGGATGGGAGTTGAGCACGCCCGCCCCCAGTTCTTCTTTTTCAAGCCACTAGTAAGGACGGTGACGAAGCCGCTGAAATTTCTGGGAAACGCTAAGTAAGCGAATTGTACAGACTTCCAGAGTTTTCTCTCATGTCTATTCAGAATTTCATTTTTAAGTCTTAGACGTATTTTTTACGCACCCCGGTACTCCCAGGGGAATATCTATTACCCCATTTTCTCGACCCCCGGTCTCTAATTGGACCGCCATAACTCTTGTAGTGTACACCATTTAACGAGCGATTCGTGTCGAAGAGACGCCAGCGGCATATAGTAACGCCACTTGTTCTTTTGAGAATAGTGCAGTAGCCATAGGAGCTCTACCTTTTCGAGCCATGTCCTGCAAATTGTCCTTTGCAGTTCCTTGAAAAGGAAAAGAGACGCCAGGGTTTGACCGTTCCTGAAAACCTACGGAAATCTGGAAGACGCAAAAACGCCCCAAATCCCCTGTTCCATTCCTGCTTCACAGAAGGCAGTTTCGTCATGAACGACAAGTTCATGACCAGAGCTTCCCTCTCCACAGGCGTTTTACGTCTCTACAGAACTTGCAGCGACGTTCTCTAAATTAACTGATGCGTTGTGATCCCGGTCATGATGCGTACCACAACCGCCACAATCCCATTCTCGATCAGCCAGTGTCAAGTCTTCCTTGATCTCCCCGCAGACGCTACACGTCTTGCTGGATGGGAAGAACCTGTCCACTGGCACGATCTTGCAAGAATACCAGCCGCCCTTATAGGACAACTGTCTTCGTAATTCAAACAAGCCAAGATCGGCTATCGACCGAGACAAGCACCTGTTCTTCATCATGCCAGACACATTCAAGTCCTCGATCACGACAACCCGCTTGGTTTTCGCTAAAGTCGTCGTCATCTTGTGCAACGTGTTCTTGCGGACGTTGCTGATCCTGAGATGGAGTCGGGCTACTTTCTTGGTCGCTTTCTTCCTGTTCTGGCTTCCTTTGACCTTCCGGCTGACGCTCTGCTGGAGTTTCTTCAACTTTCTGAGTTTCGTCTTCAACGGCTTCGGGTTCTCGTACTTCGTACCATCACTCACGGTTGCCAACGTCTTGATGCCCAAGTCCACGCCAACCACGTCATGCTCGTCCTTGACGCCGTTGTACTCTGGTAGGTCTTCCTCGACCTGAATGCTCACGAACCAGCGTCCAGCACGTTCTGAGACGCTTGCTGACAGTATCTTGGCGTCCGTGGGCAAATAGCCACGTTCCTTGAGTTTCAGGACACCGAGCCGGGGCAGTTGCACCGTGTTCTCCGTAACCTTGATTGTGCCAGTCAGCCGGAAGCCGCCGATGCCATTCTTTTTGCTCTTGAACTTTGGGAACTTGCCCCGCTTCTTGAAGAAGTTATCGTAGGCACGATCCAGATTGCGTAGAGCCTCTTGTGGGCTGCACTTTGATACTGCGTACATCCACGGCAGTTCAGTCGGTTTGAGAGCATTGAGTCGGCGGTGGAGTTCGATGGCGTTGGGCGTCTTTTCGCCGTTCTCGTATGCCATCTTCTTCTGGCTCAAGCCCCAATTGTAGGTGTAACGAGCCGCCCCTGCATGTTTGAGACATGCGGTTCGTTGTTTGTCGTTCAACCTCAATTCGGTCTTGTAACCACGCTGTACCTTCACGCCGCTCCTTGTTCCGCAAGTCTTCGTGCTTCGATAAATGGTAGCGGAGGTGGGATTCGAACCCACGATCTTCTGCTTATGAGGCAGACGAGAACAGCCGGGCTTCTCTACTCCGCAGTGTTGACTTTTTCAAGCCACTTCTATCATATCACGATTCCTCGTAATGTCAAGCTATTACTTGAAAAGTGCAGGATAGGCAACAGACGTATAGCGTTTACACGCAAAACACCACAATTTGCTGGATTGTGCCAAACCGCCGGACTGGGGTTTGCGGAACCTATCTTGCGAGCCTTAGCTGGGCTCCTGCATTCAAGAGTACACCCAAAAGGATAGGTGTGCAACTACTTTTTTCTTTTTCAAGAAACTTCTTGACAATAGCTCGAAACAGTACTATCATGCAGACATGAGTACCGAAAAGGCACTGGCGACTACGGCGACTGGGAAGCTGGGGTTCAGTGTGCGGCGGGGTACTGATCCATTTCAAGAAAATTCAAACACACTTTTTTACATCTGGAGACACGTAGAATGCACGCAGGCTAGGGGGAGGGCCGACATGCCCAGCCGGACCACGAAGTGCTTGCGGGCGAGCCAAACACTGCAATATTTCATAGGCTGAGAAGCTGCCAATGTGTTAGTGCTCGTGTGTGAGCACAGGAAAACAAAAACTATAACAAAAAGAGAAGGATAGACCCTAACGAGTATCGCCCCCTGGTGTCTCTTTTCGTTTTCAAGGAACGCCTCGGTGTCACCTCGTAGCCACAGGTCTGGTTCCGCCATGATGACTCGCCGTTTGTTTTCTTCTTTTACTATGATAAATTTGGAGCGGCTTGAAAATGAATAAGATCTAACCCGCCAACTTCCTTATTGGAGTAGCTTGAAAATGACAAAAGAAACACTGACTGAACCTGTAATCGAACCCATGATGGACGAGGTTCCGCCCTCCTGGCCTCCGCTCGCCCACATCATCCGCAACGAAAATAAACCCGCCAAGGCAGGCACAATCGCCATTTGCGGCACCAAACTGATGGGTATCGACCTCGGTCGCCTCAATGATGTCTCTGGTAAGGTTTGTGATAAGTGTGTGGAGGTTCTGCGTAAGGAACTTGAAAAGGACTTGACTTAGCCCCTAGATGGGGTATCCTAAGACATGCAAATCAAACTACAGTTTCGATCTAAACGAGCCCTATTAGATGATAATCGAACAACTCGAAAAGGATGGTGAGTGAATGTGTATGGTGTACTCCGTCATCCTTGGCGGCCTCATTGTTGGCGGCTTAGTCATTAAGGGCGTCAAGAAAATATGGCCGACCGCAACACCCAAACCTATACCTCTGCCGCTCGCCCAATATGGCGAAGACCTGGAAGATTAACATACGTCGTTACAAAAGTGATTATGTTTTCGTGACGGCAAAAGTGACAATCGTTACCGCTAATATTACCAATTATGACACACTTAAAAGCTAAACCATTGAACGTTTTGTTGGACCAAGCAGCAACTCGCGGCCTTAAGCGTAAATCACTAGTCTCGAATCGAGACTTACACGCTAAGGGTGTAGACGTATCGCAAGTTCACCTTACGTCTGAATCGCTTGAAAAAGAAAAAGAGGAGTTAGTTTTGTCTATGGCAAAACGCCTCTACGAAGCATTTGAACGTATATACACAAAACTGTTTAGGAGAAATTATGCACAATAAATCTGACTATTTCAAGCCTCTTGAAGAGTGCTCCCGCGTCTCAGTTGACGGCGAATGCTCCGAGTACATTACTATGTTGGCCATCTCGCGAATGCCAGATTGCTTCACAGACGACCAGCTTCTCAAAGAGATTGCTACTCTGGCGATTAACGAAGATCTTATGCGTCTGGTTGAGCTTGGGTTAGTGAATATGTCCTGGGATGAGAAACAAGAAGCCCTTGTTTTCTACGAAGCATGAAGTTCTTTTGGTCTCTAAGAAACGCAACGTGGTTTACTTATGACGGCAAGACGTTCTTGAAATTGCACGGTGGACCTAACGCCAGGGTTTTCTGTCTTGAAACCAATAATTGTATCGTTTTTGTGCCTCTAGATGCTATGGTGACAGTGAAGTGAAGCACCACGCCCTGAGTCTTCTGCTCGGCTCCATCGTGTTAAGCGTATGTTTGTTTCTACTGCCCATCACTGCTCTCTTTTTCGTGCTATATGAACACTACTTCATGTTGATCGCAGTGGCTTATTTCTTGGGTCGCTGCGTTTTGTGGAAGTCACTTGACAAATAGCTGTTTAGTGGGTATAATAGAGGCATGAGTCACAAGATCACCATCGAACGCAAAGCCCAACGTCGCTCGAACGTCTCGATTACCCGTCGTCAGGTAGACGAGATCGTGGATCGTGCTCTCGCGGCCTCACGAGGCAAACAATTCCGTCTGTCAACCGAACTACCAGACGATATCGTGCCTGTTTTGGTTGAAGGTGAATGGCATTACAGCGTCGAACTTGAATTCGAGCACATTGGTCGCGGCGACCCGGCCAAACAATTCAATGGTGTCAAGGACGCCATTTTTAAGTGTGCTGGCAATAAGGGCAAGTGGAGCGTGCTGGGCGGTCATAATACCACCGGCCCCAATCTCAAAGTATTCAATGAAACTGACTTGATTGCGGAAGTCACAATCGAACGTGGTACGCACTTCGATCACTTGTACGGTCTCGATCCGCAAATCGACATTGTTCTGGCATCGTTGCAAACCGCCAAAGACACCAATTATACGAAACGTTATCACGCTGTCTTGCACGGCAAGCCTGGATGCGGCAAGAGTGATCTTCTGGGTGGTGTCAAGAATATGGTGGGGGTCGATGGCTGTATCGAATTCGACGGCACTCAGACTACGGCTGCTGGTGCTATTGCCGCAATCATGGATGCCGACGTTGTTCCGCCCCTTCTCGTGATTGAAGAGATTGAAAAGGTGCCGGATCAAGCTTTTATGTGGCTACTGTCCGCTCTTGATGGTCGAGCGGAAATTCGCAAGGTGACTGCTCGTGGTAGCTACTACCGCAAGGTGCCGTTCGTCTGCGTCGCGACCGTGAATGACATTGATCTTTTCAAGTCACGTCACGAAGGGGCAATGGCGTCACGTTTCTCTCACAGTATTTACTGTCCGCGTCCTAACGAAGCAATCTTGCGGCTAATTCTTAAGCGTGAAATTGAATCTATCAATGGTGATGCCGCATGGATTGAACCTGCGATTCGCTACTGCATGGACGTTGAACAGAATACCGATCCGCGACGTGTCATTGCCGTGTGCTTGACTGGCCGCAATCTGTTGCTCACTGGTAAATTCCAATCTGACCTCACCGCCTGTCGAAACAAGGACGACTGATGTTTTGGATCCTCTACGTGCTCGGTATGCCTCTCGCCTGGGATCGTGCCGACACTGACAATAGCTGGGTGCGAGGTTTCGTGTCACTGATGTGGCCTATCATTCCATTTACATTGTTTGTGTACTGGGCGTTCTCTGGGCGGGAATCTGAGCTTGAAAACGAATAAGACTTGACATCATGAAGGTCTTAATCTTGGGGGATGTCCACGGAATGTGGAGCGATCTCAACATCACGATTGCTCGTGCTCTCAAGCAGCACCCTGATATCACCCATATGATTCAAGTGGGAGATTTTGGCTATGCGTGGCCGGGTAGCGACATTCAGGCTAACGGCACTGGATTCTGTAACCCCTTTACGTTTCACAAAGCGTATATGAATCCGTCCACGATTACTAAGGCAGAAGCATTGCCATTCTATTGGATTGATGGTAATCATGAGAATCACGATCAGCTTGAAAAAGATCAAGGGGCGTTTCAGTCGGGCATGATCTATCAGCCGCGTGGATCAGTCCTGCGACTGACAGACTACACCGTGATGTTTTTCGGCGGTGCTTCATCCATCGACAAGGATCATCGGATCCAAGGTAAGTCGTGGTGGCCTCAAGAGTCAATCACCTATCGTCAAGTCATGGAGGCGTTGGATTATCAGCAGACAATCGACCTTGTGATCTCGCACGAGTTTCCATTCGACTTTCCTTATGGTTCGCACAAAAAGGAATTTGGGCGATCGGATAAGCAAGCTCTGAACGCTATTCGAGGGCAGTTTAAGCCCAGGCACTGGGTGTTTGGACATCATCACACGTATCAAGCTGGTGAAACCGAAGGTACAACGTGGGCGTGTGCTCCGTGTATCGAACAGCATCAGGCTATTCTATGGAATGGCGAGTCGCTTGAGTTGCTGTATTGCTAGAAAAGAACGCGAGACCATTAATGGATAGAGAAATTGTCGTGCATCGGGGAGCTTTGGACAATTGCAGACGTATTTATTTTGTGGTTGGAGATCGGCAAACCGAATATATTGTCTTTAACAAAGGGCACGAATGTTTCGAGACCTTGCTAATGGCAGGAGCGACGGCAATTGAAACTATTCTTCTGCGTAGCAAAGAACAGACTCAATATTACGAGTACCAAGAATTTCTGCGACTGCGTTTGATCTATGGGCCAAAATTTCCACTTGACGGGCTAGACTCTAAGGGGTAAGATACTGGCATGAAACTCACTGAAACAACTCTCGAAGTCGAACGCTCTGGCACCTTCCAAGAAGGCACGTACTCCTTCGAAACAAACGCGGCAATGTTTGCCTTGCTTTCAAAGAAGGTTTACACTGACGAGCCGCGAGCTATCGTTCGTGAATTGTCCACGAATGCATCCGACTCTCATACGGATGCTGGCTGTGCCGATCAGCCGTTCGATGTTCATCTTCCAAATCAACTAGAGCCTTGGTTGTCGATCCGTGACTACGGTACGGGCTTGTCGCCCACTCAAATCGAAACCGTATACAAGAAATACGGCAAAAGTACTCGCACGAATAGCGATGACTTTACTGGCTGTCTAGGTATCGGCAGCAAGTCCCCCTTTGCGTACACGGACCAATTCACGATTATATCCATTTGGGACAAACGGAAGTACACGTACTCCGCCTTCAAGAATGAGTCGTCGATTCCGACGCTCGCTCTTTTGAACACAGTTGATACGGACGAGCCGAACGGCTTGGAAGTCCGCATCAACACGAAGCCGGGCGACGCTCAGATTTTCGTCAGGGCCGCTCAACGTGTCTACACCTTTTTCAAGGTGCGTCCGAACATTGTCGGTGCCCAACTCAACTTCGATAGCGAGAAGCCGGAATTTGAAACGAGTGAATTCTCGTTGTACATAAATCATAAAGCACCTGTTTCATCGCGTCTTAACGTCATGATGGGTCAGGTTTGCTACGCCGTCTCTGATCGCGATTTTGCCTGCCCGTTTTACCACAATGCCATTATTATCTTGAACTTGCCGATAGGTGCGGTTTCTATTGCCGCTAGTCGCGAAGAGGTTAATTACGACGACAGGACGATCGCGAAGATAACCGCTGCTCTTAACGAGGCTGCCGTTGTGGTGCGGGCCGAATTTGAACGTCGTGTCGCGAACGAAGGGACGGTCCTTCAAAAGCTGCGGGCTCTAGCCAAGTACCGTAACTTGGTGAGCGAACTTTCGCCTCATGGAACCGATCCAATCAAATACGAAGAGAAGGACAAGTATTCAATGCAATCCTGCTCTCTTCGTCTTGACAAAAAACTCTTCATGCATAGCCTGCACGGTGAATTCCATATTGGCGGACATATTGATCAAATGATCTTCATTGAAGATGATGCGGACATGACGCAGAAGATGAAGGGTCGCCTTCGTCAATACATGCGAGCGTGTACCCATAATCGGTTCTATCTTGTGAAGATTGAGGACGCCGCTCGCTTTACTGAATTGTTTGGCGACGTGATGACCAAGCTGAGTCTGTTGCCGGATGTGCCGCGTAAGGCTCGAACCGCAGGTACGACAGTGCGTAGCATGCCGATCAAGCTTCTCAATAACAGCTTTGAGTGGTATGGCATTAACGCGGCTACCGACGTTGACGCTAATGACGCCTGCTGTGTGCCGCGTGATGGTAATTGGGTTATCTGGAACGGCCAAAAGGTCGCTCCGCAGGACGTTCATATCATCGCGAACACGTTCGGCTTCAAGCGAATTTACGGAATCCCTGCCAAGCAATACGACTCTTTTCGTGTCAAGCACGGTATCATCGAATGTTCCGCTGTCGCCAAGGACATGACCGAAGAGTTTTTGGCTGATCTTGATATGTTTGCTCTGTCGAGATTTCAAAATGATGGGGATGACATTAGCCATAAGTTTCTCATTGAGAAAATTGCTGGACTCTCGACAGAGTGTGACAATCTGATTAAGGTTTACGGGGCGAATGTCAGTAACATGAGCGTTTACAGCCGCTTGTGTCAGGTTTTTGACATCAAGATGCCGACCGCTCCTCGTTATCAGAAAGAATTCTTCAAAAAATACCCGATTTTGGGTGGCATTGACTGGTACCGAGGTAACATTGCTATGGAACCAGTGATCCAGTACATCAAATTGATTGAGGCCGTCTGAACTATGAAAAACTTTGCAAGTCTCGTTACGGGCGATGGCAACATCACCCTGATTCTCGATGCCAAGACCTTCTCGATCGGGAAGAGTCATCCAAACTACGTCTTAATCGTGGAAGCGATTAAGGCAAAGCGACACGACGATCTGGAATCTCTCATCGACATTCCGGCGACCATTGCGGCGACCATGAGAAATAGCCCCGTCACGGTCAAGCATGGCCAAGTGTTCTACGGCGATCTGCCGATGCACAATACGGTGACGGAACGCATTCTCGACTTCATTCGAGAAGGACTGCCGACTGATCCGCTGATTCGATTCCTTGAAAACCTGATGGCCAACCCGATGCCGATGGCCGTCGCGGAACTCTACGACTTTCTGGAAAACACCAACAATGGCTGTAGTCAGTTTCCGATCACGGAAGATGGTTGCTTCATCGGCTATAAGGGCGTGCGTGACGACTGGTTCGATCAGTACTCTGGTATGGTTAAGAATGCAATTGGCGAAGTCATTGAAATGCCTCGTCAGAATGTCGATCCTGATCGTCGCAACGAATGTAGCCGTGGCTACCACGTCGGTACGTTGGAGTACGCTCGCAGCTTTGCCGCTCGCACTGTGCTCGTGAAAGTGAATCCAGCCGACTGCATCGCGGTGCCTAAGGACCACAACTGTTCCAAGCTGCGTGTGTGTCGTTACAAAGTGCTCGCTGAGGCTGAGGGGCAGATCGAGAGTCCGATGTATCCTATGCCGGAACCTGTTCCGGCATATGAGGAGGAAGATGTTGTCGAAGTTACCACGACGACGACACGAACCGTCAAGCGTAGTCCTTGCTCGCACTGCGGTACGAAGGGCGGCAAGAAGCATGAGGCGTCGTGTCGCCGTCCCAAGAAGTCGTGCTGATCTTCAAGACAACTTGAAAAGAAAAAAATGAGATTCTGTGTTGGTGTAGGCCATTGAGAGTCGCGACCGCTTTTTAGAGTGATTTTTTGCTTGACGAGCCGCGAGAATGATGTATAATCGAAGCATGAAAACCATCACACACACGAACCCGAACGGTAAAACCGTTCAAGTCAGCGTCGGCAAGAACGTGACCATCGGCGAGAACGTGACCATCGGCAAGTTCGTGACAATCGGTCGGGGTTCGACCATCGGCGAGGACTTGAACATCGGCCAGGGCTCGAACATCGGCAAGCACGCGATCATCGGCGATGGCTCGACCATCGGCGAGAACGTGACCATCGGCGAGAACGTGACCATCGGCAAGTTCGTGACAATCGGTCGGGGTTCGACCATCGGCGAGGACTTGAACATCGGCCAGGGCTCGAACATCGGCAAGCACGCGATCATCGGCGATGGCTCGACCATCGGCGAGAACGTGACCATCTGTGAGCACGTGACCACCGGCGAGCACGTGACCATCGGTAAGGACTCGTACATCGGCTTGTACTCGTACATCGGCCCAGAGTGATTTTTTGCTTTTTTCGCACTTATAGGGTATCCTAAGACATGAATATCATCACACACACGAACCCGAACGGCGAAACCGTTCAAGTCAGCGTCGGCGAGAACGTGACCATCGCCAAGAACGCGATCATCGGCGAGAACGTGACCATCGGCGAGAACGCGAACATCGGCGTCGGTTCGAACATCGACTCGTACTCGACCATCGTCGAATACGTGATCATCTGCCCGAACGCGATCATCGGCGAGAACGCGACCATCGGCAGGAACGCGACCATCGGCTTGAACGCAACCATCGGCTCGTACTCGTACATCGGCCAGAACGCGATCATCGGCGAGAACGCGACCATCGGCGAGAACGCGACCATCGGCAAGAACGCGATCATCGGCTCGTACTCGACCGTCGGCAAGAACGTGACCATCGACTCGTACTCGATCATCGGCAGGAACGCGACCATCGCCGATGGCTCAACCGTCGGCCCAAAGTGTTTTTTGCTTGACAGACCGCGAGAATGATGTATCATTAAAACATGAAAACCATCACGCACACGAACCCGAACGGCGAAACCGTTCAAGTCAGCGTCGGCAAGAACGTGACCATCGGCAAGAACGTGACCATCGGCGAGAACGTGACCATCTGCGAGAACGCGACCATCGGCGAGAACGCGACCATTGGCGAGGGCTCGCACGTCCGCCGGGAAGTGACCATCGGTGAGAACGTGACCATCGGCCAGGACGCGACCATTGGCGAGGGCTCGCACGTCCGCCGGGAAGTGACCATCGGCGAGAACGCGACCATCGGCAAGAACGTGACCATCGGCTCGTACTCGACCGTCGGCAAGAACGCGATCATCGGCGAGAACGCGAACATCGGCGAGAACTCGTACATCGTCCGGGACGCGATCGTCGGCCAGGACGCGACCATCGCCCCCGGCTCAATCGTCGGCTCAAAGTGACTTTTGCTTGACAGACCGCGAGAATGATGTATCATTAAAACATGAATACAATCAAACACACGAACCCGAACGGCAAGACCGTTCAAGTCAACGTCGGCGAGAACGTGACCATCGGCTGGAACGTGACCATCGGCGAATACGCGAACATCGCCGATGGTTCGCACGTCGGCTCGTGCTCGACCATCTGCCCGAACGCGACCATCCGCAAGAACGCGAACATCGGCGAGAACGTGACCATCGGCGAATACGTGCTCATCTACGAGAACGTGACCATCGGCAGGAACGCGACCATCGACAAGAACGCGATCATCGGCAAGAACGTGACCATCGGCAAGAACGTGACCATCGGCGAGAACGTGATCATCCGCGAGAACTCGTACATCGGCGAATACGTGCTCATCTGCGAGAACGCGAACATCGGCAGGAACGTGACCATCGGCGAGCACGCGACCATCGGCAAGAACGCGATCATCGGCAAGAACTCGTACATCGTCCGGGACGCGATCGTCGGCCAGGACGCGACCATCGCCGATGGCTCAACCGTCGGCTCAAAGTGATTTTTGCTTGACAGACCGCGAGAATGATGTATCATTAAAACATGAAAACCATCACGCACACGAACCCGAACGGCAAGACCGTTCAAGTCAACGTCGGCCCGAACGCGAACATCGGCCCGAACGCGACAATCGGCGAGCACGTAACCATCAGCTGGGGCTCGAACGTCGGCTCGTACGCGAACATCGGCTCGTACGTGAACATCGGCTCGTACGCGAACATCGGCTCGTACGTGAACATCGGCTCGTACGTGAACATCGGCGAGTACGCGAACATCGGCTCGTACTCGACCGTCGGCAAGAACGTGACCATCGACTCGTACTCGATCATCGGCAGGAACGCGACCATCGCCGATGGCTCAACCGTCGGCTTAAGGTGATTTTTGCTTGACGAGCCGCGAGAATAATGTATAATTGAAGCATGAAAACCATCACACACACGAACCCGAACGGCAAAACCGTTCAAGTCAGCGTCGGCAAGAACGTGACCATCGCCGATGGCTCGATCATCGGCGAATACGTGACCATCTGCGAGGACTCGACCATCGGCTCGCACTCGTACATCGGCTCGTACTCGTACATCGGCAAGCACGCGAACATCGGCAAGAACGCGAACATCGGCGAATACGTGACTATCTGCCCGAACGCGATCATCGGCAAGAACGTGACCATCGGCTCGTACTCGTACATCGGCAAGAACGCGACCATCGCCCCCGGCTCAATCGTCGGCCTAAAGTGATTTTTGCTTGACAGACCGCGAGAATGATGTATCATTAAAACATGAAAACCATCACGCACACGAACCCGAACGGCAAGACCGTTCAAGTCAACGTCGGCGAGCACGCGACCATCGCCCCCGGCTCAAGATCCACCATCTTTCAAGCATTGATTTACCAGAGGAAACTATGATGCAATTAACAGAATCAGAAGCGGCTGAAATCCTCACCGACGACTCCGATAAGTATACGGTTATAGAAATCGGAGAGTGGCAAGACCAAGGTAAATGGTCTAATCTTAGTGTCATATTTAGAGAAGGTGACGGTCCTTATTACGAGCTATGTGTTAGCCGTACGGGAAGTTATTTTACTGATTATGACTTTGAGTTTTTTCTTGACTGTACTGAAGTAAAGCAAGTAGAAACAATAACTAAGATTTGGAAACCCGTGTGATTCCAATTTTGCGGGTATAGTTCAGACCGCTCCAAACGGTCAGTGCGTGGGTTCGAGCCCCACTTGGCTTTTCAAGCTCAACAATAAACGGAGTGAATCGTTATAAATACGCAGATCGCATTGAAGAACCTAATTAAGCAAATGTCTGAGAGCCAAAAGGCTCTCAAAAAGGAACGCAAGACGGGGCCTTATAAGGTTGGTCACAATTCTTACTGGAGAGTTGGTCATAGTTCTTACTGGTTAGATCACGCTAAAACGCCTGACAACGTGAAGCGATCATGGGTTGCGGCCCGTAAGGTGCGTGACAATGCTCTGCGGATCACCGCTGTATTGAACCTGTACCACGAAAAGCGTG
>Ga0163146_10004047_pt1 | contig 18166 bp, 16 predicted proteins | sample OliLakLV19MP7G1_FD_148648 | JGI IMG/M metagenome (GOLD analysis project Ga0163146, IMG submission 148648) | Freshwater microbial mat bacterial communities from Lake Vanda, McMurdo Dry Valleys, Antarctica - Oligotrophic Lake LV.19.MP7.G1 | ecosystem: Environmental > Aquatic > Freshwater > Lake >...
GTGCATCTTCGAGCGGTAGATGACGCTGCCGGTGGCCGCGTCGTAGCTCATCTTTGCGAGCGACATCGGGGCGCGCAGCATGGTGCCGGCGAGCTTCCTTCTGCCCCCGGCATCTGCGGCTCCGATGCGTACCTGGTTGTGCACGGAGAACCCGCCATGACGGGAAAGGGGCCCTGTCATCCCTTCCGGTGCCAGCCGGGCATGCGGCTGCGCAGGTCCTCCGAGAGCGCGTGCCCGCGCACGAGGAACGCCAGCACCGCGCGTCGAACGCCTTCAACGAGCAGCGCCTCGGGCACCGGCGGCAGGGTGACAAACGTGCCATCGGGCAGAAACGCCCCGTCGGCGGCGAGCACATGCACGTGCGGGTTGAAGTTGGCGAGGTCGCCCGCAGTCCACCATCGGGTCTGCACGAACAGGATCAGCCCCGGGCGCGCGCCGGGGGCGGCTTCGGCGTACGCCTCGGTGAGCAGTCGCGCAGCGATGCGGCACAGCTCGGAGCAACGCAGTTGTGAGCCGCCGCAGGCAGACGCGCCGTGGCGGTGTGCGTCAAAGCCCGGGCAATTGCTCGAGCAGGCTGCGCGGCATCGGCAGCTTGTTGGAAATGGCGATGCTGGCACCGGCCAGTCGCGCCGCCTGCTCGGTGGCGCCGGTATCGGCGTACTCGGCCCATTCGTGCGCAAACGACGGGCGACGCACGCGGGCGGTGAGGGTGTCGCGCTGCAAAAAAACGATGCGGCGCACGGGTCAGACGATTATAGCGGGCGTGCTCTGCCGCCCTTTTCAATAGCCTGTCAGGCCGACGCAACAAGCGCCGCGCGCACGATGGACGCGCTGTCAACCTGGAAGTAATCGCGCAAGGCCGCACGCGTGTCGCTGCGACCGAAGCCGTCGGTGCCGAGGCAGGTATAGGGGCCGCTCACCCAGGCACGGAGCAGTTCGGGCAGCGCGCTGACGTAATCGCTGGCCGCCACCGTCGGCAGCGCCTCGTCGCCGAGGCATTGCGTAATCCAGCCGCCGCCGGCCAGGGCGTCGCGGCGCAATTCGGTGAAACTGGTGACGCTGAACACATCGGCGGCGATGCCGTGCTCGCGCTCGAGTACTTCGGCTGCGGCGAGGCATTCGCGCAACAGGGTGCCGGCACCGAGCAGGCGCACGCGCCGGCCTTTGCCTTTGACGTCAAGCGGCGAGGGCCGCAATGCGTACATGCCGCGGCGTATGCCCTCTTCGGCGCCCGCCGGCATTGCCGGCTGGGCGTAATTTTCGTTCATCACCGTGACGTAATAGAACACGTCCTCCTGCGCTTCGAGCATGCGGCGCATGCCCTCCTGCATGATCACCGCCAGCTCGTATCCAAAGCACGGGTCGTAGGCGACGCAGTTGGGAATGGTGCCGGCGATCAGGTGGCTGCTGCCGTCCTGGTGTTGCAGGCCCTCGCCCGACAACGTGGTGCGGCCGGCGGTGGCGCCGATCAAAAAGCCGCGCGCGCGCGAGTCAGCCGCGGCCCAGATCAAATCGCCGACGCGCTGGAAGCCGAATATCGAGTAGTAAGTGTAGAAGGGCAGCATGGTGATGCCGTGCGCGCTGTAACTGGTTGCCGCTGCGATCCACGATGACAAGGCACCCGCCTCGGTGATGCCCTCTTCCATGATCTGGCCGTTGCGCGCCTCGCGGTAATACAGCAACTCGTCGCGGTCCTCGGGCTCATAAAGCTGACCGACACGCGAGTAAATGCCGACACTGCGAAACAGGCTCGCCATGCCGAAGGTGCGCGCCTCGTCGGCGACGATGGGCACGATGCGCGGGCCGAGGGCCTCGTCCTTGAGCAGTTGCGACAGGATCTGCACGAATACCGTGGTGGTCGATTGCTCGCGCCCGCGCGACCCGGCAAGGGCCTTGTCAAAGGCTGCCAGCGGTGGCGCGGCGAGTGCCGGTGCGGTGCTCGAGCGTTGCGGCAAAAAGCCGCCCAGTTGCTGGCGTTGTGCCAGCAGGTGTTTCATTTCGGGCGCATCGGCCGCCGGCTTGTAAAAGCGCAGTTGCGTCGCGTCTTCGTCCGACAGCGGCAGCGAAAAGCGGTCGCGAAAGGCGAGCAGCGCCTCGTGCTCGAGCTTTTTGGCCTGGTGCGCGATCATGCGGCCCTCGCCCCAATGGCCCATGCCGTAACCTTTTTTGGTCTTGGCGAGAATCACCGTCGGCTGGCCGCTGTGGTGGGTCGCGGCGTGGTAGGCGGCGTAGATTTTCACCGGGTCGTGGCCGCCGCGGCGCAGCCGGTCGATGTCGGCGTCCGACATATGGGCGGTGAGCTCCTGCAGCTCGGGGTACTTGTTGAAAAAATGCTCGCGGTTGAAGTGGCCGTCGGTGGCGGCATAGGTCTGGAATTCGCCGTCCACGGTTTCGTTGAGACGCCTGAGCAGGATGTCGTCGTGGTCGCGCGCGAACAGCGGGTCCCAGTCGGCGCCCCACAACAGCTTGATGACGTTCCAGCCGGCGCCGGCGAACAGGCCTTCGAGTTCCTGCACGATGGAGCCGTTGCCGCGCACCGGTCCGTCGAGGCGTTGCAGGTTGCAGTTGACGACGAAAATCAGGTTGTCGAGGCCGTCGCGCGTGGCGAGCGACAGGCCGGCGATGGACTCGGGCTCGTCCATTTCACCGTCGCCGACAAAGGCCCAGACCTTGCGTCCGGCGGTGTCGGCGAGGCCGCGGTCGGCAAGGTATTTCATGTACCGCGCCTGGTACACCGCCTGTATCGGCCCGAGGCCCATGGAGCCGGTGGGAAACTGCCAGAAGTCGGGCATCAGCCAGGGGTGGGGGTAGGAGGACAGACCCTCGCCGCCGGTTTCGCGGCGGTAGTGATCGAGCCGGTTCTCCGACAGCCGGCCTTCGAGAAAGGCGCGCGCATAGACCCCCGGCGCCGAGTGCGGCTGGAAGTACACGAGGTCACCGCTCTGGCCGGCCTTGAAAAAATGATTGAAGCCGACTTCGAACAAGTCCGCAGCCGAGGCGTAGCTGGCGATATGGCCGCCCAGTTCGCCCGACACGCGATTGGCGCGCTCGACCATGGCAAGCGCGTTCCAGCGGATGATGGCCGAAATGCGCTGCTCGACTTCGAGGTTGCCGGGGAACTGCGGCTGCTGGTCGAGCGAGATGGTATTTTTGTACGGCGTGTTGAGCACCGGCGGCAGGCGCACGCGTTGTTTGCGCGCATGGTCGAACAGCCGCCGCAATACAAAGGTGGCGCGGTCGCGTCCCTCGGCCGCGACCAGCGCGTCAAAGGCATCCAGCCATTCGCGCGTTTCGATCTGGTCGGTGTCCTTGGGCAGCACGCGCCACAGCGGATGAAAATCGGAATTGAAATCGGAGATGTCGGTCATGGCCGGCCTGCTTCGGTGCAAGGGTGGAAGAGTGCAAGTCGCAATGATAGGCAGGGCGGCGCGGCAGGTGCTGTTTATTTGTGCCATTAATGCAGCTATTTTCGGGATAATTCACTGTCGAATAGAACAGGACAGCATAAAATGCCGGCAAATCTGGATGTCATCGACGGTCGCATCCTGCGCGCGCTGCAGCAGGACGGGCGCCTGAGCAACGTTGACCTGGCGCAAAAGGTCAACCTCTCACCTTCCCCCTGTCTCGCGCGCGTCAAAAAACTTGAGGCCGACGGCGTGATCAGCGCCTATGTCGCGCTGCTCGATCCGGTGGCCGTGGGCTTCGGTGTCAGCGTGTTCATACAGGTGCGGCTGGAGAAACAGGTCGAGCGCTCGCTCAATGCCTTTGAGCACGCCATCAGCCAGCGTCCCGAGGTGATGGAGTGCTACCTGATGACCGGGCAGTCGGACTACATGCTGCGCGTGGTGGTGTCCGACGTGCCGGCGCTGGAACGCTTTATCGTTGACTTCCTGTCGCGCGTGCCGGGCGTGGGCAACATCCAGTCGAGCTTTGCCTTGAAGCAGGTCAAGTACAAGACGGCACTACCCCTGCCGCAGGAGCAGGCCGTCGCCGCATCCCGGCCGGCGCGCGCACCGCGGCGCAGTCCGCGCTGAAGGGTTTTATCCGGACCGCTCAGCCGGACGCGTTCTCGCGTGCCTGCAGTGCGGAGATCAGCCTGTCCCGCGTATGAAAGCAGTGCTGTGCGCTCAGGGTGCCGACCAGCTTTGCGTCGCCATTGGCAAACGCCCCAGCGATCTGGGCGTGTTCGGAATCGGCTTCTTTGTTGTCATCGCTGATCGACAGCTCCAACCGGATATAAGGTTCGACGATATCGCGCAACTGTTGCGCAAATTTGATCACGTGCTGTCGGCGGCTCGCTTCGATGATGCGCAGATGAAACTCGTGATTGAGCAGGCACCATTGATCGTAGGTGTCGGGTGCGGAGAGATCAATCGCCGCCATCCGGTCGGCGAGGGAACGGACGGCATCAATGTCGGTCGCTGTGCGTGCCTGGCTGGCAAGACGTCCTGCGTGCTCTTCGACCACCGCGCGCAAATCGAAAATCTCGCGTATCTCGTCGGCGTTGAATGCGGGCACGGCGTAGCCGCGCCGCGGCCGCAGCGTCAGCAGGCCGACGGCCTCGAGTCGCGAAAACGCCTCGCGCAAGGGCACGCGGCTGACTCCAAAGCGGGCGGCGATGTCGTGCTGGCGCATAGCCGTGCCCGGCGTATGGTCCCCCCTCAGGATTTCGTCCTTGATGGTGCTGTAAAGGGTATCTACAACCGACATCGGCATGCCATCTAGAGACGCATTAATTGTCATTCGTTACTCTCAAGATCTTTGATTGCGCCGTCACTTTAAGCTTTTAGGTGGTCCGCAAGGCCTCGTTTTTCTCTGTTGATCTTTTGGACTATTGTATTTAGTATTCAAAATAGACGCAAATGAAGGATTGGCCGGATTTACCGTTTTCCCCTTTTTTTGCTTTCGCCCCGAGATCGATCCGAACCCGCAGGAGGTACTCATGAGCATTAGCATTGGTGCGCAGGACTGGCCGCACAAAGACTACTCACGGGTTCCATTTCGGCTGTATCACGACGAGGCGCTTTACCAGCGAGAACAAAAGAATGTCTTTCGTGGACCGGTCTGGTCTGTCCTCGGGCTGGAAGCGGAAATACCTAAGCCCGGCGATTATCGACTGACCCATGTCGGCGAAGAGTCGGTGGTATATGTGCGCGACGCGCAGGGTGAGATCCGAGCTTTCGTGAATCGATGCGCGCATCGCGGGGCGGAGGTGGTTCGCTTTCCCGCAGGGAATGCGGAGGACTTCACCTGTATCTATCACGCCTGGAACTACAGCCTCGCCGGGGACCTGCAGGGCGTGCCGTTTCGGCGTGGCGCCAATGGCAAGGGCGGTATGCCGGCGAGCTTCGATATTAAGCAACACGGTCTGTTGAAGCTGCGCGTCACGGTATGGAACGGCGTGATTTTCGGATCGTTCAGCGGGGATGCCGAACCCATCGAAGCTTACCTCGGTCCGCTGATGAGAGACCACGTTGGCGAACTGCTGTCGCGCCCGATAAAAATTCTGGGCTATCAACGCCAGCGGGTAAAAGCCAACTGGAAGCTTTATCACGAGAACATCCGCGACGCTTATCACGGCAGCCTGCTGCATGAGTTCAACCGCACCTTCGGCATGAGCCGCCTGACGCAGGTTGCTGGCGGACACATGGACAGCCAACACCGCCACAGCATCCTGTTCCAGTATGCCGGATCCGACTCGGACGAGGAAGCGCGCAAGGCCTACGCCGAAAACGGTGTGCAGAGCGGCAATTACATGACGCTGAATGACTATGCCATGGCGACGCATACCAAGGAAAATCCGCGTGGTATCAGCACACGTATCATTTCAGTGTTCCCCAATGCCTTTTTTCACCAGATATACAACTCGCTCGCCATGCGCAAAATACGACCGCTCGGGCACGGTGAGTTCGAGCTCGTCTGGACCCTGTTCGGCTACGCGGACGACGATGAGGCGATGACGAGGCACCGCATCAACCAAGCCAACATGGTCGGCCCCGCCGGCCTGATTTCGATGGAAGACGGCGAAGCCCTGGAGATGGTCCAGCGCTCCACCGCGCCGAGGCAGGATATCTCGGGCGTGGTCGAAATGGGCGGTGTCGGCGCCATACGCGACCTCGACACGCGGGCGCAGGAGGTGACCATCCGGGGTTTCTGGGCCTACTACAGCCGCCTGATGGGACTTGAGCGAGAGGGCGCGGAGCGATGAACATGAAAGATTCGCAGGGGATGGACACCCTGATCTCGCGCTTTGTGCTCGACTCGGCAATGGCGTTGGACCGCGAGGACTTCGACCACTGGCTTGATTGCTTCGCCGATGACGGCCGCTATGTCGTGATGCCGCGCGAAAACCGCGCACAGGGTTACGATCTGGCGCTGATGTACTGTGACACCAAGCCGGTGTTGCAGGACCGCATCTCGGTGCTGCGCCACGCCAGCAAGTTCAACCCACACTATGACCGTCACATCATTAGCGCTTCGTTGGTTAGGGGCATGGAAGCGGGCATAGCGACGGTGGAGACCAATTTCCTGGTCGTCCAGACAACGCTGACCGGGGTGTCGAACCTGTTCTGCGCCGGGGGCTATGAAGACCGCATCCGCGTACAGGATGGCAAGGCGCGGCTGGTCGAGCGCATCGTGCTGCTCGACTCCTTCTCTGTTCCGAACTGCCTAGCCATACCGCTTTGACTGCAACCGTATCTACTTGGAGAGCCTGATGGCCTATTTGCGCGCGAGGGTGAGTTTCAGACGGATCAGCGACGAACGTATTGCGGCATGGCGCAAAATCCAGACCGCCACTGCCTCAGATGTGATGAACCGGGGACAGGCCATGATTGCGGCAATCAAGCCGGTGACGACCAACACCTCGATCTGCGGCCAGGCGCGCACCATACAGTGCATCCTCGCCGACAACAGCATCATGCATTACGCCTCATCCACCGCAGAGCGCGGCGAGGTGCTGGTGGCTGACTCCGGCGGTATCACCGACGCCGCGCTGTGGGGCGGGGTGACCACGCTCGAGGCCTTCAAGCGCGGCCTCGGCGGCCTTGTTGTGGACGGCGCGGTGCGCGACATACGCGAGTCAAAGGACATCGGCTTCCCGATATTCGCGCGCGGCATCGTGCCGCGCGGACCGCATAAGGCCTTCGGCGGAAAACTGGATGTGGCGATTGCCTGCGGCGGTTTGTCGGTAAAGCCGGGAGATCTGATCCTCGGTGACGACGACGGGGTCGTCGTGGTGCCGCTCGAGCAGGAAGAGGAGGTGTTCGCGCGGGCCGTCAATCACCGCAAGAGCGAGGCCTACTGGTTCGGAGTGCTCGATTCGGGTACGCCGTTTTACAAAATACTGAACATTCCCGAGCCAGAGTTCATGGATTGATTTTTGGGGGCAGCATGAGCACAGCAAAAGTAAGTTATGAAAATCCTCCAGGCCTACCGCCTGCGCAGGGCATGTACTCCCAGCTTGGCGTCATTCGCGGTGGCGCGACCTACATGGTGGCGGGGCAACTGGCGGTTGGAGACCAAGGAGAGGTTGTTGGCGTGCGTGATTTTGATGCGCAGTTCGCGCGGGTATTCAAGAATCTGGGCGATGTATTGCACGCGGCTGGCGGCGACTATGTCTCGATTGCCAAGATGACCACTTTTCTTGTGCATTCACAGGACATCGCGCGTTTCATGCAGTTGCGCGCGGCCTTGTTTCCGCAGATTTTCCCTGGCGGTGTGTATCCGCCCAACACCTTGTTAATCGTCGATCGTCTGGTCAAGGAAGAGTTTTTGCTGGAAGTGGAGGCGGTCGCAGCAATCTGACACAGCCGGCCCGCATAGAGCCGCATGGCGGGATAACGCAGTTTTTGGGAGATGAAAATGCATAATCCAGGCAAGTTGTTCTGCGGTTTGTTGTTGGCGCTGTCCCTTGGCTTGACGTCCGGTTGGGCCGGGGCGCAGGACTATCCTAACAAACCCATTAAGATCATCGTTGCATTTCCGCCGGGAAATGCGGCGGATATTGTCGCCCGCGTACTGGCCGAGCAACTGTCGCCTCGACTCGGCCAGCCGGTGGTGGTCGAGAATCGCGCCGGTGCGTCCGGAACGATCGCGGCCATGGCGGTGGTCAAATCTCCAGCCGACGGCTACACGCTGCTGATGACTTCGACCTCGTTCGCGATCAACGCCGCGGTACTGGCCAACCTTCCATATGATCTGGAGAGAGACTTTGCGCCGATAAGCATGGTCAACGCCATTCCCGCCGTGCTGATCGTCAACAAATCCTTTCCCGCGGACAACATCCAGCAATTCCTTGCGGAGATCAAGCGCAATCCCGGGAAGTACACCTACGGCCATCCCGGGGCGGGCACGATGCAGAATCTGGCCATGAAGCTGTTCCTGAACGACACCGGCACGGATATACGCGATGTGGCGTACAAAGGCAGCGTACAGGCAGTGACGGACATCATGAGCGGCAACCTCGATATGATGTTCGAGTCGGGTAACTCGGCGGCCAATTTCGTTAAAACCGGACGGGTCAAGGCGATTGCGACGAGCGGCCCCACGCGCTATTTCGGTATGCCCGAAGTGCCCACGGTGATGGAGTCCGGCTTGCAGTTTTCCGTCGTCGGCTGGACGGCAATGGCGGCGCCAGCTAACACGCCTATAGCGATTGTAAATCGCCTCAATCGCGAGCTACGCGAGATCCTTGAACTGCCAGCGGTGAGGGAGCGCATGGTGACCTTGGGCTTCGGCATTTTTCCGCAGAATCCGCCGGACGAGGTGCGCAAGGCAATACTTGCAGAGTCGCGCAGGTGGATTGCAGTCGCGAAGGCGGCCAATATTCCCAAGGAGTGATGGACGCGGAGCCGGCGCCGTCGGCTCCCTGGTAGGACGTGTTCCTGGCGGGCGATGTCTAAGGAGGTGGTGGAGCATGCACAAGATACTAATCCTGCATGGTGCCGGAATGAACATGCGCGGGAGGGTGCAGACCGAGGCGTTCGGCGTAATGACGCTGCCGCAGTATGACGAGCATATCCATTGTTATGCTGCGGAGCTGGGTGTCGAAGTGGACATCTTTCACTCCAACATCGAGGGCGAGGTTGTCAATCGTGTCTATGGTGCGCCGGAGCGGGGTATCTCGGCGGCCATCATCAACCCGGCCGGGTTCACATGCGGCTACCCTGCTCTGACAGGTGCGATCGCGCAGATGAAATTTCCGACCATTGAGGTACATATCTCGAACCCGGCGACGCGCGGCATTTCGTCCGACATCGCTAGATCGAGTCGCGGCACTGTCAGCGGCTTTGGCGTGTACGGCTATTACCTCGCTTTGTCAGGCCTGCGCGAAATGCTGAAAAAGTAAGCGGTTGCGCTGCTGCGGGCCGGCGCCCGCCCCCACGCGGCTGCGCCGGCGTCGCACTAGGGTTTCAGGCGATAATAGCGCTGAGAATCGCTTCTTATGCCAGCCATCAACCTCGCCTCCCTGTTGTTGCGTACCGCGCGCGTGTTCCCCGAGCGCCCTGCGCTCGCCCTCGGTTCGTGCGACACCGCCAGTTACCGTGAATTGGTGTCGCGCGTGGCGCGGCTCGCCGGTGGCCTGCGTGAGGCGGGCCTTGCGCCGGGCGACCGCGTGGCGCTGGTGATGGGAAACTGCCCGCAGTATGTGGAGGCCTTGTTCGCCTGCTGGCACGCGGGCCTCGCCGCAGTGCCGGTCAACGTCAAGCTGCACGCGCTCGAGCTCGATTACATCATCGCCGACTGTGGCGCGCGCGCCTGCCTTACCACCGATGAGCGCGAGGCCGACCTTGGTGCGCTGGTCGGCAGGAGCGGCGCGCTGGCGCGCGTCATCAATGTGCGCGGTGCCGAGTACGAGCAACTGCTCGCCGCCGAACCCATCGGCATCCAGGACTTTGCTGATGATGCCCTGGCCTGGCTGTTCTATACCAGCGGCACCACCGGCCGCCCCAAGGGCGTGATGCTGTCGCACAGCAACCTGATGGCGATGACGCTCAATTATTTCGCCGACGTTGACGACATCGCCCCGGTGGATTCCATTTTGCACGCGGCGCCGATGTCGCACGGCTCGGGCCTGTACATACTGCCGCATGTGGCGCGCGGTGCGCTCAATGCCGTGCCCGAATCGGGCGGCTTCGATCCGGACGAGATTTTTTCGCTGCTGCGCGGACACAAGAGCCTGCGCGAGAACTTACGCGGGAACCTGCACGGACTGACCATGTTTGCCGCGCCGACCATGGTCAAGCGCCTCGTTGATGCACGCGGCGACGTCGATACCGACAACATCAAGACCATCGTCTATGGCGGCGGACCCATGTATGTCGAGGACGCCAAGCGCGCCATCCAGCGCTTTGGCTACAAGTTCGCGCAAATCTACGGCCAGGGCGAGACGCCGATGACCATTACCGCGCTGTCCAAGTACCTGCATCGCGACGTGTCCCACCCGCGCTATGAAACGCGCCTAGGTTCGGTCGGCATTCCCTTCACCGGCATAAGCCTTCGCATCGGCGACGAACACGACCGGCCGCTGCCGCCGGGCGAGGTGGGCGAGGTGCTGGTGCGCGGTGACACCGTGATGTCGGGTTACTGGGGCAATGCGGCGGCGAGCGCGGAGACGCTGCGCAACGGCTGGCTGCACACCGGCGACATGGGAACGCGTGACGAGGAGGGTTTCCTCACGCTCAAGGACCGCAGCAAGGACGTGATCATTTCCGGTGGCTCGAATATTTATCCGCGCGAAGTCGAAGAAGTGTTGCTGCGCCACCCCGGTGTGCTCGAGACCTCGGTCATCGGCGAGCCCGATGCCGAGTGGGGCGAGAACGTGCTGGCCTTCGTCGTCGCCAAGCCCGGCATGCAGATCGACACCGGCGAGCTCGATGCGCTATGTCTTGCCAACATCGCCCGCTTCAAGCGTCCGAAGCAGTATCGCTTTGTCGATGCCTTGCCCAAGAACAGCACCGGCAAGGTGTTGAAGACGGCGCTGCGGCGCCTGCTGGACACCACAGCGTTGCGCTAGCGGCAGCGCTGCAGCGCCGGTGCGCGCGGGCACCCAGGCGTTGTCGGGGTATTGAAGCAGTTCAAGGTCGGACCGCTCGCGCGCTTCGAGCACAGCGAGACCGCTGCCAGGGGGAGGCGTGCATCGGAAAAGGCCTTGTCGGTGGCTGCGGGTTTGCAGTGTTGGTGTGGCTCGATCGTCAAGGCAAGCAATACGCCGGCGCACTATTCCATTCCGGCGCTGCGCGGTTTATTGTCCGTCAAAGACGATGCAAACGCGCCTCTGCCAGGCGGGCCGGGCAAGTTGACGTTAACGTTAACGTCACGTACTGTATTGCACCCACTGTTCCGCACCGACGCCACGGCAGGCCCTGCGGCGGCGCCGTGGCACCAAGGAGACTTTATGACCGACCTGAGTGGTGGTGTTGGTGTTGATGTTGGTGTTGATGTTGGTGTTGATGTTGATGTTGATGTTGGTGTTGGTGGCGCTGGCGCTGGCGCCGGCAACAAGCCAGTCGAATACAAGGCAAACAACAAGATCCGCTTTGTCACCGCGGCATCCTTGTTCGACGGCCACGACGCATCGATCAATATCATGCGCCGCATCCTGCAGGGCTCGGGCTGCGAGGTCATCCACCTCGGCCACAACCGCTCCGTTGACGAGGTGGTGACGGCGGCGCTGCAGGAGGACGTACAGGGTATTGCCATCAGTTCTTACCAGGGTGGGCATGTCGAATACTTCAAGTACGCCATCGACCTTTTGCGCCAGCGCGGCGGCGCCAACATCAAGGTCTTTGGCGGCGGTGGCGGGGTCATCGTGCCCGACGAGATTGCCGAGTTGCATGCTTACGGCGTGACGCGCATCTACACGCCCGAGGACGGTCAAAAAATGGGGCTGCAGGGCATGATCAATGACATGATTGCGCGCTGCGACGAGGACCTTGCGGCGCAGGCGCCGGAGGACGGCGGCCTTGCCGCGGTCAAAAGCGGCGACCGGCGCGCGCTGGCGCGGCTGATTACCGTTCTCGAGAACGGCAATTCGGAAAGCCTGCGCTCACAGGTGATGAAAGCGGCCGACAGCCTGACGGTCCCCGCGCTGGGTATCACCGGTACCGGTGGCGCCGGAAAATCCTCGCTCACGGACGAACTGATACGGCGGCTGCGCCTCGACCAGGGCGACAGCCTCAACATCGCCGTGATCTCCATCGACCCGTCGCGGCGCAAGTCGGGCGGTGCGCTGCTCGGTGACCGTATTCGCATGAACGCCATCAACCCCTGGGCCGACGGTCCGCGTGTGTACATGCGTTCGCTCGCGACGCGTGCCACCGGCGGCGAGTTGTCGCAGGCGCTGCCCGACGCCATCGCCGCGTGCAAGCTCGGCGGCTTTGACCTGATCATCGTCGAGACCTCGGGCATAGGACAGGGTGATGCCGCCATCGTGCCACTGGTGGACCTGTCGCTGTACGTGATGACGCCCGAATTCGGCGCCGCCAGCCAGCTCGAAAAAATCGACATGCTGGACTTTGCCGATTTTGTCGCCATCAACAAGTTTGACAGGAAGGGCGCCGAGGACGCGCTGCGCGACGTGCGCAAGCAATACCAGCGCAACCGCCAGTTGTTCGCCGAGGCGCCCGATTCCATGCCGGTGTACGGCAGTATGGCCTCGCGCTTCAATGACGACGGCGTCACGGCGCTCTATCAAGGCATGGTGCCGCGCCTGAAGTCGGAAGGCCTCAAGCTCAAACCCGGCCTGCTGCCGCGGCTTAAGGTCAAGGCATCGACCAACCAGACCGTTATTGTGCCCCCGGCGCGCACGCGCTACCTCGCCGAAGTCGCCGACACCGTGCGCGGCTACCACCGCTTCACGCGCGAACAGGTGAAGCTCGCGCGCGAGCGCCAGCAATTGCGCGAAAGCCGGCGCATGCTCGAAGAAATCCCCCCCGGCCCCCCTTTTTCAAAGGGGGGAGATGCAGAGCTTTCCTCAAAGGGGGCGGATGTGACGCGTTCGGTCCCCGCCTTTGCAAAAGGGGGGCTAGGGGGGATTTTTGCGCAACTCGACAAGCTGATTGCCGATCGCGACAACGCCCTCGACGCAGGCGCGAAAAAACTCATCGACGCATGGCCGCAAATGCAGGCCGCCTACGCCGGCGACGAGTATGTGGTGAAAATTCGCGACCGCGAAATCCGCACCCAACTGACCAGCACCACGCTATCGGGCAACAAGATCCGCAAGGTCGCGCTGCCTGCCTATGAAGATGAGGGCGAGGCGCTGAAATGGCTGATGCTGGAAAACGTGCCCGGCTCCTTCCCCTATACCGCCGGGGTGTTTGCGTTCAAGCGCGAGAATGAAGACCCGACGCGCATGTTCGCCGGCGAGGGCGACCCGTTTCGCACCAACAGGCGTTTTCACATCCTGTCCGGGGACATGCCGGCCAAGCGCCTGTCCACGGCGTTTGATTCGGTCACGCTGTACGGATTTGACCCCGACCTGCGCCCCGACATCTACGGCAAAGTCGGCAATTCGGGCGTGTCGATCGCGACGCTCGAGGACATGAAGGTCTTGTATTCAGGCTTTGATCTGTGCAGCCCGGCGACCTCGGTGTCGATGACCATCAACGGGCCGGCGCCGACCATACTGGCGATGTTCCTCAATACCGCCATCGACCAGCAGCTGGAGAAATTTGTCGCCGATAACCGGCGCCAGCCGACCGGCGATGAAGGTCAGAAAATCAGGGACCGGACGCTCACCTCGGTGCGCGGCACGGTGCAGGCCGACATCCTGAAAGAAGACCAGGGCCAGAACACCTGTATTTTCTCGACCGAGTTCTCGCTCAAGGTCATGGGCGATATCCAGCAGTATTTCGTGCAGCACGATGTACACAACTTTTATTCGGTGTCGATTTCCGGGTATCACATCGCCGAGGCCGGGGCGAACCCGATCTCGCAACTCGCGTTCACGCTGTCCAACGGCTTCACCTTCGTCGAAGCCTATCTCGCGCGCGGCATGCACATCGACGACTTCGCACCCAACCTGTCGTTTTTCTTTTCCAACGGCATGGATCCGGAATACACGGTGCTCGGGCGCGTAGCGCGACGCATCTGGGCGGTGGCGATGAAAAACAAGTACGACGCCAACGAGCGCAGCCAGAAACTCAAATACCACGTGCAGACTTCGGGCCGCTCGCTGCATGCGCAGGAAATCGCCTTCAACGACATCCGCACCACGCTGCAGGCCTTGATCGCCGTTTATGACAACTGCAACAGCCTGCACACCAATGCCTACGACGAGGCCATTACCACCCCGACCGAGGAATCGGTGCGCCGGGCGATGGCCATACAACTCGTTATCAACCGCGAGTGGGGGCTGGCAAAAAACGAAAACCCCAATCAGGGCGCTTTCATCATCGACGAGCTGACCGACCTCGTCGAAGAAGCGGTGCTGAAGGAGTTCGAGTCGATTTCAGAGCGCGGCGGTGTGCTCGGCGCGATGGAAACCGGCTACCAGCGCGGCAAGATCCAGGACGAGTCGATGACCTACGAGCACAAGAAGCACGACGGCTCCTATCCCATCATCGGCGTCAACACTTTCCGTAACCCGCACAGCGACCCGCTGCCGCAAAAAATCGAGCTGATACGCTCGACACCGGAGGAAAGGGTCTCGCAGTTGGCGCGCCTCGCCGACTTTCACGCGCGCAACAAGGACGCCGCACCGGCCATGCTGGCGCGCCTGCAGGAGGCGGTCATCGCCAACGACAATGTGTTCGAGGTGCTGTTCGAGGCGGTGCGCGTGTGCTCGCTCGGCCAGATCACCCACGCTTTGTTCGAGGTGGGCGGGCAGTACAGAAGGAATATGTAGGCGCGGAAACGGCAGTCGCCTGGTCGACCCTAGTCGACCCTAGTCGACCTTGGCGCCCGAGGCCTGTGTCACCTTTTCCCAGCGCAGTATTTCTGTGTCGATGAAGCGCGCGAACTCCGGCGGTGTATTACCGGCCGGTGCGAGGCCGAAGCGCGTCAGCGTCGCACGTGCGTCGTCGCCGGCGAGGGCCTGGCGCAATGCCGTGTTGAGCTTTGCGACGACGTCTGCCGGCGTGCCGGCGGGCGCCACCAGCCCGCTCCAGAAGTTGACCCGGAAGGCCGGCAGGTCGGCTTCGGCCGCCCTCGGCACATCGGGCAGTGCCGGGTCGCGCGTCGTGCCGCTGATGGCGAGGGCGCGCACGCGGCCTGACTTGATTTGCGGCAGCAGCGTCACCAGGCCTTCAAACAGGACTTGCACTTCGCCGGCGGTAATGGCCTGCAGCGCCGGGCCGCCGCCCTTGTAGGGCACGTGCACCAGGTTGACGCCGGCCATGTTCTTCAACATCTTGGCGGCAAGATGCGGTGGCGTGGCGTTGCCGGCCGAGGCTTAATTGAGGCTGCCGGGTTTGCTTTTTGCGAGCGCAATCAGTTCCGCCAGCGAGTTGGCCGGTACCGACGCGTTGACCGCGATCAGCATCGGGCCGCTGCATACCAGGCTGATCGGGGCGAAGGATTTGCGCGGGTCTTAGGCCCGTTTGCGGTACAGGCTGGGCGCCATTGCCAGCGTGCTGGAGCTGCCGTAGAACAGGGTGTAAGCGTCGGCGCCCGCCTGTGACGCGGCCTCCGAGCCGACCGTGCCGCCGGCACCGGCGCGGTTCTCGACGACGAACTGCTGGCCCATCGATTCGCTCAGTTTGGCCGCGACAAAGCGCCCGACAATGTCGGTCGGACCGCCCGGCGGGAAAGGTACGACGATTTTCACCGCTTTGGCCGGGTAGGCCTGCGCCATGGCGACGGGCGCGGCAATCAGGCCCAGCGCGGCAATCAGGCCAAGCGCGACATTCAGGCCCAGAGCGACAATCAGTCTCAGAGCGGCAATCAGGCCCGGCGCGGCCGGGACGATGGAGAGCAGGGAATGTTTCGACAGCATGGGGGTTCCTCCGCAATGGCGGTTTTTATTTGGGCCGGAAATTACAGGCGTTCAACCTGAATTCAATGCGGCCTGGCGGGTAGCTGATGCCGCGCTTGCCGTGATTGCTTAACCGCCCCGTCAATCACGCAAGCGCCACTTCCCGTATGATTGCGGACGCGACAATTCCCCGTCCCAAAACACCCCAAACAGCGGAGCAAGCCTGACGATGGCCAGCCATACTGCGGCACACTATTTCATTGAAGGGCTGGTCGATCTTGGCATCGACTACCTGTTTTCGAATTTCGGCACCGATCACGTTTCACTGATCGAGGCCCTGGCCGATTGGGACCGCGACGGGAGGCCGCATCCGCGCGTGGTGATCTGCCCGCACGAGAACGTCGCCGTGCACATGGCCGGCGGCTATGCCGCGGTGACCGGCAAGGGCCAGGTGGTGGTGGTGCACGTGGACGCCGGCACGGCCAACGCCAGCATGGGCATGCACAACCTGTCGCGTGGCCGCACGCCGGTGTTCCTGATGGCCGGCAAGGCGCCGTTTTCGCTGCACGGCGAGCTACCCGGCTCACGCGACAACTATGTGCATTTCGTGCAGGACCCCTTCGATATCGCCAGCCTGGTGCGCTCGTATGTGAAGTGGGAATACTCGCTGCCTTCGGGCGTGGTCGCCAAGGAAGTGCTGCGGCGCGGCCATACCATGATGCAAAGCGATCCCAAGGGTCCGGTCTATCTGACGCTGCCGCGTGAAACCCTGGCCGAAAGCTGGGACGAGAGCGCGATCAAGGCTTTCCCGGAATCGCGTTACGGTGCGGTCGCCAGCGGCGGCGCCGAGCCGGCGGTCGCCCTGCGTATCGCCGAACGCCTGATAGCGGCGAAGAACCCCATCGCCGTCACCACCTACCTTGGCCGCAATCCGGCGGCGGTCGCGGTACTCGACGCCTTGTCGCGCGAATGCGGCATACGGGTGTTCGAAGCGAGCCCGACCAACGTCAATATTCCGCGCAATTCGCCCTGCTTCGGCGGTTACGACGTGCGCGCGGCGGTCGCTGCGGCCGATGTCGGCATGCTGCTCGACGTCGATGTGCCCTGGCTGCCCAAGTACGTGCCTGACAACACCGCGCTGTGCTGGCTGCAGGTCGATGTCGACGCGGTGAAGAAGGATTTCCCGATGTGGGGTTTCCCGACCGAAGAGCGGGTCCAGGGCGATTGCGCCACGGTGCTGTCGCAAGTGCTGGAGATCGTGCGCGCGAGGGGCGACGCCGCGTTCCGCGCACGCGTGGCTGCGCGCATCGCCGGCTGGGACAAGGACAACGCCGAGCGCATTGCACGCAACAGCGCAGCCGCGGCCAAAACCGGCACGCTCGGCGCCATCACGCCGGACCACCTGTGCGCCGCGCTCAATGCGCAGATCAGTGCGGACGACTTTGTCGTCAACGAGGCCATACGCAACATGGTTGCGGTGCTCAACCAGATGGTGCGAACCAAGCCCGGCACGTACATGGCGCTGGCCGGCGGCGGCCTGGGTTTTGGCGGCGGCGCGGCCCTCGGCGTCAAGCTCGCCCGCCCGCAGCACCGTGTAATTCATGTCGTCGGCGATGGCAGCTTTCATTTTGGTGCGCCGACGGCGGTGTATGCGGTGGCGCAGCAGTATGGATTGCCGACATTCACAGTGGTGCTCGACAATGGCGGCTGGCAGGCGGTGAAGGAGTCGGTGCTGCGTGTCTATCCTGACGGCCAGGCGAAGCAGGTCAATGAGTTTCATTCCCTGCTGTCGGGCGAGCACCGCCACTTTGAGCAGGTTGCCGCAGCCTTTGGCGCGCATGCCGAGGCGGTGGACGATCCGGCGGCGCTCTCGGCGGCAATCGCACGCTGCATCGGCGCGGTGGACAAGGGCCAGGCGGCAGTGCTGACGGTGCGCGTGACCCCGCTCTGAAAAATGCGACACCCGCGATCACAAGGTTTGAGGTTTGAAATTTGAGGTTTGGATTCACCAGAAAAATATAAATTGATACCAGCCAAGGAGGAGTCAATATGAAATCGAGCACACTCACGGCCGGCCTCGCCGGCCTCGCCCTGACGGTGCTGACCGCCGCCACTGCGCTGGCGCAGGACAGTTTTCCGAACAAGCCGATACGTCTCATCGTCGGCTACGCCGCCGGCGGCGGCAACGACATCATTGCGCGCGTGGTTGCGGGCAAGATGTCCGAGGGTCTCGGGCAGCAGGTGATC
>Ga0163146_10004056_pt1 | contig 18143 bp, 16 predicted proteins | sample OliLakLV19MP7G1_FD_148648 | JGI IMG/M metagenome (GOLD analysis project Ga0163146, IMG submission 148648) | Freshwater microbial mat bacterial communities from Lake Vanda, McMurdo Dry Valleys, Antarctica - Oligotrophic Lake LV.19.MP7.G1 | ecosystem: Environmental > Aquatic > Freshwater > Lake >...
GATGTCGATGGCGGCGATCGCCATGGTGGCGGCGCCGCCGCGCCCGCCGTAGTGCAGGCGCCACCACATCTTCTGCCACAGCGCCTCGATCAGGTCGGCACGCTCGCCGATCAGGCCGGGCGCCAGGTCGTGGGTGATGGTGGCGTGGATGGCGCGGCCATTGGCGCCCACGGTGTAGGTATAGCCCACGCCCTCGGCACCGTCGCCATCAACCACCCGCGCGGTGACGAGTTCGAAGTGCGTCATCGCGCCGTGCGTGCTGTCGGTCAGGGTCACCGGCAGCGGTATGCGGTAGAGGTCGGCGCCAATCGAGGCAATGCGGTTCATGGATGGGGCTCAGGTGCGACGGCTTGTCATGATGCCACTCAAGCGACGGTTCCGCTGGGCGCCCTTGCCACGCAACATCGCGGACGCCATGCGCGATACCGCCGAGAACGCCTTGCACTTTCCCGCGGTGCTGCGGTGCCAGACCTACCTTGCGCTCACCCCGGTGGTGATATTCTCCGCGCCCGGGCAAAAGCATATCGATTCCGAGGTCCGGCGCATGAGCGAACTGATTCGCTCGGCGAATATTCAAGCGGATTGATGGGCAAACAGGCCGCGGCCATCCACTGTAGAGGGGTTTCAGAGATGAAAAAGCAACGCATCGCGATAGTCTCGGCGGGCGCCGTGGGCGCCTATGTAGGTGCGCACATGGCGCGTGCCGGACTCGAACCTGTATTGATCGACGGCTGGCCTGCCCATGTGGAACACATGCGCGCCCACGGGCTCTCGATCACCGGCACCACGCCTGGCGAAGCCTTCACCACGCCGGTGCGCGCGCTGCATGTGTGCGATGTGCCGCAGTTGACGCGCGAAGAGCCGTTCGACATCGCCTTCATCTGTCCGAAATCGTATGACACCGAGTGGGCGGCGATGCTGATCCGCCCCTACCTGGCGGCCGACGGCTGCGCGGTTTCACTGCAGAACTGCATGAATGACGAGCGTCTGGCCGGCGTCGTGGGCTGGGGCCGCACGCTTGGCTGCATCGCCAGCAAGATCATGGTCGAACTTTTCGAACCCGGGCACGTACATCGCGGTGTCGCCAAAGGCGGCCGCGACTACACGGTGTTTCGCGTCGGCGAGGCGCATGGCCGCATCACCGGGCGCGCGCAAGGGATCGCGCAGGTGCTGGAGAGCGCCGACAGTGCCAAGGCCAGCGCCAACCTGTGGGGCGAACGCTGGTCCAAGTTGGCGGCCAACTGCATGGAAAACGGCATGTCGGCATGCACCGGCATGCTGGGCAACGACGTGATGCGCTCCGAACCACACCGCCGCATCCTGATCCGCCTGGCGGGCGAGGCGGTACGCGTGGGCCAGGCCGCCGGCTACGCTCTCGAGCCGGTGGTAGGTCTCGACCCGGAACGTTTCGCAGGCGCCGCCGCAGGCGATGCCGCGGTGCTGGCGGCGCTGGAAGAAACCCTGCTGGCCCAGTCAAAAAAACGTTCGGATACCCAGGTCGCCTCGATGGGACAGGACATGATCAAGGGCCGGCGCACGGAAATCGAGTTCATGAACGGCTACGTGGTGCAGACCGCCAGGGCGATCGGCATGGCGGCGCCTCTCAATGCGGCACTCACGGAGTTGGTATTGCAGGTGGAGCGCGGAGCCCTCAAGGCGGACCCGCGCAACATCACGCAATTGCCAGCCTGAGACTGCCTTGATGCGCGCTGCGCGGCGTGCCGGCGCGCACGGCAAGCGCGCTCAGCCACCCTCTATGCGGGGGATGAAAAACACCTCGCAACCCGGCCGGATCACCTGGCTGTAGAGCAACTCGTGGATCTCGCCGTCGATGGCAATCGAGGTCTCCTCTTCGAGGATTTCGCCAAGGCCGGGGAACCGCGCATCCATGGCCTTGAGAATCCCGCGCAGGTTGGCGGCCTCGATTGAAAACTCCTTCACGCCACCCGTATAGCGCTGGCTGAACCCGGTGGTGAGCACCACCCGCGCCGGTGCTGCGGGCGCCATGTTCAGGCGCCCGCGTCAATCGCCGCCAGCACCTTGGGTGGCGACATCGGCAACTCGGTCAGGCGCCGCCCGGTGGCCTGCTGGATCGCATTGGCGATCGCCGCCATCACCGGCACGATGTTGACTTCGCCCGCCCCCTTGACGCCGAACGGATGGTTCGGATTGGGCACCTCGACCATCACCACGTCGATATTCGGCAGGTCGGACGCCACCGGGATGCGGTAGTCGAGGAAGCCGGCATTGGACAATCGCCCTGCCTGGTTGTAGATGTACTCCTCGTTCAAGGCCCAGCCGATGCCCTGCACCACGCCGCCCTGGATCTGCCCCTCGACGTAGCTCGGATGAATCGCGCGGCCCACGTCCTGGGCGGCAACGAAGCGCAGGATCTTCACCGCCCCGGTTTCCGGGTCGACTTCGACATCGCAGAACTGGGTGGCGAAGCCCGGTGCCATGCCGCCGGCGTTGACCGCGGCTTCGGCCACGATCGGCCCACCGGTGACGCCGCGCTTGGCGGCGATCGCCGCCAGTGACAAGGGCTTGAAGTCGCCCACCGCAGCGCTTGCCGGCTGCGCATGGCCGTCCTCCCACACCACGCCCGCCACATCGACGTCCCAGATCAGGGCGGCGCGGCCGCGCAGGTCGTCGATCACCTTGTTGCAGGCGTCGACCACCGCCATGCCAGTGGCGAAGGTCACGCGCGAACCGCCGGTGACATGGTTGTAGCCGACCGAGCCGGTATCGGCGACGATCGAACGCACCTTGTCGTAGGGCACGCCGAGAGTCTCGGCCGCCATCATCGCCATCGAGGCGCGCGAGCCGCCGATATCCATGCTGCCGGTGGCGATCACCACGCCACCATCTTCATTCACATGCACGTTGGCGGCCGATTCGCCGCCGCCGTTGAACCAGAAACCGGAGGCCACACCGCGCCCCTGGTTCTTGCCAAGCGGCGCCTTGTAGGCCGGATGCAGTTGCAGGGCCTGGATGGTTTCGGCATAGCCATCATGCGCATGCCTGGGACCGTAGGCGGTGGGGGTGCCCGCCCGCGCGGCGTTCTTCAGGCGCAACTGCAGGGGGTCCATGCCGATCCTGGTGGCCAGGATGTCCAACACGCTTTCCACCGCGAAGGCGGAAATCGGCGAACCGGGGGCGCGGTAGGCTGCCGACTTCGGTCGGTTCGACACCACGTCGTAGCCGATGGTGTTGACGTTGGCGATGTCGTAGGGCGCAAAGGCGCACATGCAGGCGTTCATCACCGGCGAACCGGGAAACGCGCCGGCCTGGAATTTGAAAAGCCCCTGACCGGCAACGATCTTGCCATCCCTGGTGACGCCGATCTTGACTGTCATCGAGGCGCCGGAGGTGGGCCCGGTGGCCTTGAATACATCTTCGCGGCTCATCATGATTTTTACCGGATGGCCGGTCTTCTTCGACAAGGCCGCTGCCACCGGCTCGACATACACCACGGTCTTGCCACCGAAGCCGCCGCCGATTTCCGCCGGATGCACCAGCAGATCGCCGATCTCCATGCCGAGCAGTTTCGCGGTATAGGCGCGCACCACGAAATGCCCCTGGCTGGCCGACCACAACTCGCCCTGGCCATCGGCACCGATGCGCGCCAGGCAGGAATGCGGCTCGATATAGCCCTGGTGCACCGGCGCGGTCTTGAAACTCATTTCCACCACCGCATCGGCCGCTGCGAAGCCGGCCTCGACATCGCCCAACCTGAACTCGACGCGCTTGGATATGTTGGATGGCTTGGCGGGCGCCGGTTCGATGCCGCGCGTGATCATGTCGTCGAACAGCAGTGGCGCATCGGGCCGCATCGCAGCGTCGACGTCGATCACATGCGGCAGCACTTCATAGTCGACCTTGATCAGCTGCAGGGCCGCCTCCGCCGTAGCCGGGCTGATCGCCGCCACCGCGGCCACCGCATGCCCCTCGTAGAGCACCTTTTCGCGCGCCATCACATTGCGCGTCATGTGCCAGTAATTGACCGCGACGCGCTCCGGCCCGACATACTCGAAGGGCTGCTCCTTGAAGTCGGCGCCGGTCAGCACCGCCTTGACGCCGGGCAATGCGAGCGCGGCCGATGCGTCGATCGCGCGAATCCGCGCATGCGCATGCGGCGAGCGCAGGATCTTCGCCCACAGCATGCCCGGCGCAGAATAATCCGCGCCGTAGCGCGCCTGGCCGGTGACCTTGGCCTCACCGTCCGGCCGCACTGGACGAGTGCCGACGACCTTGAGTTCTTTGTCCGCATTGTTGGTTCTGGTCAGCATTTTTCTAAGCCCCCCGCATTTCGCGCGCGGCATCCAGCACCGCTTCGATGATCTTCTGGTATCCGGTACAGCGGCACAGGTTGCCCGCCAGCCAGTAGCGCACTTCCTCTTCAGTCGGATCGGGATTGCGCTCCAGCAGCGAGCGCGCGGCCACCAGGAAGCCCGGCGTGCAGATGCCGCATTGCAGGGCCGCGTGTTCGAGGAACTTGCGTTGCAGCACATGCAGGTGATCGCCCTCGGCCATGCCTTCGATGGTGCACACCGCACAGCCGCGTGCTTCCACGCCCAACACAAGGCAGGCGCACACCAGGCGGCCATCGATGGTGACGCTGCAGGCGCCGCAATCGCCGGTGCCGCAGCCTTCCTTGGTGCCGGTCATGCCCAGTTCGTCGCGCAGTACATCAAGCAGGGTCTGGCGCGTTTCACACAGGAACTCGACGGCGTCGCCGTTGACCGTGGTGCTTACATGGTGCTTGCTCATTTCACTGCCCTCCGCGCGCACGCCGCTGCGCGATTTCGGCCGCGCGCCGCGCCAGCACGCCGGCTACCTTGATGCGGAATTCCCGCGTGCCGCGCTTGTCGTCGATCGGCCTGCAGGCGGCGCTGGCTGCCGCCGCCAGACGCGCCAGCGCAGGCGCATCGACGGTGCTTCCGATCAGTGCTGCCGCCGCCTCCGGCACCAAGAGGGCGCGCTCGGCCACTGCCCCCAGGCCGACCCGGGCATCACTGCACACCCCCTGGCCATCCAGGGTCAGGTTCAGGCCCACCCCCACCACCGCAATATCCATCTCGGTGCGCGGTGTAAAGCGCAAATAGGCGTCGCCCGACCGCGCCGCGCGCGGCGGCAGCAGAAACGAGGTGACGAACTCGCCCTTGGCAAGGGTGGTCTTGCCCGGCCCGGCTGCGATGTCTTCCACCGCGATCTCGCGCCGACCGGCGGGCCCAAGCACACTGGCGCACGCACCCGCGGCGATCAGGGCCGGCACACTGTCGGCCGCCGGCGAGGCGTTGCACACATTGCCGCCCACACTCGCGCGCCCCTTGACCTGGATCGAGCCGATCAATTTGACCGCGTCGGCCACCCCCGGCCAGGCGGCCACGAAGGCCGCATGCTCGATCAGCGCCATGCACGAGACCGAGGCGCCGATGCGAAACGCGCCGTTCTCCATCGCGATGGCATTCATCTCTTCGACACCCTTGGTGTTGATCAGCAGTTCCGGTGCCACAAAACCGGAGCGCATCTGGATTAACAGGTCGGTGCCGCCCGCCAGCAGGCGCGCCGGGCCTGCCGAACCCGCCAGCAGCGCCACCACCGCGGCTGCGGTAGCGGGTGCTTCATAGCGCATTTCGCTCATCTTGTCCCCTTGGTCAATAGTCAATCTCTTGTGCGAAATTGTGCGGGAATTCTATTCCATTGCCGGGGCGCGCCGCGCGGTCGCCTTGCCAGGTTACGGGCGGCGCGTGAAGCGGCGCTCGCAGCAACGGTGGCGCCGGGGCTGCCGCACGCTATTGGCCCTGCGCCGCGTTGCGCCGCGCAGCGAACTCGACGAAATACTCAAGGCTGCCGGGGTTGGCCATCGAATCCGGGTTGGCGGATTTGCTCACGCTGTGGCCGAGCAGCAGTTTCTTGATCGGCAATTCCATCTTCTTGCCCGACAGCGTGCGCGGCACTTCGGCGATCTGGAAAATGTCGTTGGGCACATGGCGCGCGGAGAGGCCGCTGCGTACTTGGTGGCGAATGTGTGACTTCAGCGCTTCGTCGAACGGCACGCCTGGCTTGAGCACCACGAATAGCGGCATGTAGGACTCGCGCCCGAGGTACTCCAGATCGACCACCACCGACTCCAGGATCTCCGGCATTTCCTCGACCACGCTGTAGATCTCGGCGGTGCCCATGCGGATGCCGTGGCGCTTGATGGTGGCGTCCGAGCGGCCATAGATGATCGAGCCGCCGCCAGGGGTGAAACGGATCCAGTCGCCGTGGCGCCACACACCCGGATAGGTGTCGAAGTAGCTGTCGTGGTAACGCTTGCCACCCGCATCGTTCCAGAAGTAGAGCGGCATCGAGGGCATCGGTGCGGTACACACCAGTTCACCCACTGCGTCGATGAGCGGCTTGCCGTCGTCGTCAAACGCCTCGACCTTGCAGCCCAGGCATTTGCTCTGCATCTCGCCTGCGACCACCGGCAACAGCGGATTGCCGCCGATGAAGGCGGTGCCCGGATCGGTGCCGCCGCTCATGGGCGCCAGCCATACATCGCTTGCCACCTGCTGGTAGATCCAGCGATAGCCCTCGGCCGGCAAGGGCGAGCCGGTGGAACCGATGCCGCGCAGGCGCGCTACATCGGCAAGCCGTTTGGGCTCGATGCCGGCCTTCATGCAGGAAAGGAAAAAAGCCGCGCCGGCGCCAAAGAAAGTCGCTTTCACCCGGTCGGCGAAGCGCCACAGCGCACCCCAATCCGGCCAGCCGGGATTGCCGTCGTAGATTGCAACGGTAGCGCCGACCAACAGGCCGCAGATCTGCAGATTCCACATGAACCAACTGGTGCTGGAGAACCAGTGATACACATCCAGGGGCCCGAGATTGTTGCCGATGCCCATCACCTTCACATGCTCCAGCACGATGCCGCCATGGCCGTGCACCATCGGCTTGGGAACGCCGGTGGTACCCGACGAGTAAACCACCCATAGCGGATGATCGAAAGGCACCGGTTCGACTTGCAGAACGGCGTCGCCGCTGACGATTTCGCTCCATGCCCGGGCACCATCCAGGCCGGCGGTTGCCACCCCGGGATCGAGATTCGGCACCACGATCACCTGTTCGAGCGAGGGCAGGCCTGCCTGCAGCTCGGCCACCACCGCGCGACGATCGAAAGGCTTGCCGCCGTAGCGATAGCCATCGACGGCGAACAGCACCTTGGGCGAGATCTGCGCGAATCGGTCGAGCACGCTTGGCGGCCCCATGTCCGGCGAGCACAGCGACCAGGTGGCGCCGATCGACGCGGCGGCATAGAAGGCGATGATGGTCTCGGGCACGTTGGGCATGAAAGCCACCACCCGGTCGCCCTTGGTCACGCCCAGAGCACGCAATGCGTGCGCGACATTGGCCACCTTCTGCTCGAATTCACGCCAGCCAAGCTCGATGCGCGCACCGGCTTCGTTGCAGGCGATGATCGCCGGTCGCGCATCGCTGCGATGGCGCAGGCCCTGCTCGACGTAGTTGAGGGTGGCGCCGGTGAACCACTCGGCGCCCGGCATGCTGCGCTTGCCTAAGATGCGCGTTGGCGGCGTGTGAAAGCGGATATCGTAGTACTTCGCGATCGAGTCCCAGAAGGCTTCGAGGTCGTCCACCGACCAGCGCCACAGGGCGTCGTAGTCGGGGAAATCGAGCCCGCGCGTTTCGCAGAGCCAGCGCATGTAGTGACTCAGCTTGGCGTCGCGCCTGAAGGTTTCGGAAGGTTGCCAGGCGGGTTGGTTGGACATGGTAGGCACAGTAGTCAAACAGGGAAAGGCCATCGCCCTGCCGCTTGCTGCATGCCGCAACGGCTATGCTGCGCCGCCACTGAGGCAGGTCACGGAAGGCCTATGGAACCGGCAATTCTGCAGCCAAATCGCCGGCGCGGCAACCGATCATCTCATGGCGTGCGGGTAGGATGTCCTTTTCGGCGCACCCGACGTGCTCACCATCCTCTACCGCGACCCGCAACTGATCGCCATCGACAAGCCCGCCGGCCTGCTTACGCACCGCAGCGACATCGATCGGCATGAAACCCGCTTTGCCGTGCAGATGCTGCGCGACCAGATCGGCCAACATGTGCAGCCGGTGCATCGCCTGGATCGCGGCACCTCGGGCGTATTGCTGTTCGCGCTCGACGCTGCAGCCAGGCGCGCGCTGGGCGCACAGTTTGAACGCAACGAAGTGCGCAAACGCTATCTGGCAGTGGTGCGCGGCTGGCCGGACGAATCAGGCAGCATCGACCACCCACTATCGCGCCAGCACGATGACTACGGCGCCCCCTTGAAGAACCAGGCGCCGCAGGATGCCCGCACCGAATATCGCCGGCTCGCCTGTGTCGAACTGCCCATCGCGGTCGACCGCTACGCCAGCGCGCGTTACGCATTGCTCGCCTTGAATCCCCTGACCGGCCGGCGCCACCAGTTGCGCCGCCACATGAAGCACATCGCCCACCCGATCGTCGGCGACGCCACCCACGGCAAGGGCATCCACAACCGTTTCTTCAAGCAGCGGTTCGGCTGCGATCGAATGTTGCTGGCCTGCACCGAACTGGCATTTCGGCATCCGTTCCGAGATGAATCGATATGCATTCGTGCGCCGCTTGGCGATCGGTTCGCCACTGTGGTCGAGCGGCTCGGCTGGGCTGATGACGCACGCCGCCATTGGGAATTGCAGAATTCATGACAAGCACATGCCTCTGCCGAGGTCACCTGGAACCACTTCGCCAGCTTCAGTCCGCGCGCCCCGGAAAGCGGCTCGAAATCCGCGTCGCCAGTTGCTAGCGTAATGCCCGCGTCCGCGCGCCGGCACTGCCGCTGGACCTCGTGGTGACTGCTTGCAAACCACTGTTTTGAAAATTCAAGACCAACCCGGGCGCATGTAATGACGCCCGAATTGAGCCCGGGTTTCGGTGTCGGGCCTACTTCGCCGCCTGCACCATGATTTCGACGGTGAGTCCCGGCGCTGCGAGCCTGGCTTCGACGGTCGCGCGTGCCGGCGTGTTGCCCGGCGCCACCCAGGCGTCCCACACTTCGTTCATCTGACTCCAGGTGTTGATGTCGGTCAGCCAGATGTTGGCCGAGAGCAGCTTGGTCTTGTCGGTGCCGGCCTGGGCCAGGAACTTGTCGATCTTGTCGAGAATCTGTTTGGTCTGGCCCTTGACGTCGAGCGTGCGGTCATCCGCGGTAAGCCCGGCGAGATAGACGGTGTTGCCGTGCACGACGGCCGAACTCATGCGGGTGCCGCAGTTGATTCGTTCAATACTCATGGTTATCGTCTCCTTGAAAGTGGAGCGTGAATTTAGCACGACGCCGGATTGTCGTGGAGTGGAAAACGCAGATTGGAAAACGCAACAGTGAAAACCGCCAGGCGAAGAGTGGGCGCACCGCCGTAGCGCAGACCCAGCCAAAAAGTGCCTTCTTACACCTACAAGCCCGCTGTGCCGCCGGTCGATCCCGGTGGCCATCGCCGTCACGGCGTTGCCAAAAATCGAGAATTGCATAGTGCCTGACAAAAACCACGCCTCTGGCGAAACTGTCATGTTTTTGCGAACGATCGATAATCGAGCCTCAACCCATGATGCCAATCTGCCAGGGCACAAACTCATGATCGCCCAGCCCCAGCAACTCACTCTTCGAAGCCTCGCCTGAAGCGGTACGCAGGAACAATTCGAAAATCCGCTGCCCCATTTCCTGCACGGAGGCGGTGCCGTCGAGGATTTCGCCGCAGTTGATGTCCATGTCTTCTTCAAGTCGATGGAACATCGGGCTGTTGGTGGCCAGCTTCACGCAGGGTGCGGGTTTGGAGCCGAACATCGATCCGCGGCCGGTGGTGAATGCGATCAGGTTGGCGCCGCCGGCGATCTGCCCGGTGGCCGACACCGGGTCGTAGCCGGGCGTGTCCATGAAGACGAAGCCTTTGGTGGTAACCGGCTCGGCGTACCTGTAAACCTCCATCAGGGGGCCGGTGCCGCCCTTCATCGACGAGCCCAGGGATTTCTCGAAGATGTTGGCCAGGCCGCCGACCTGGTTGCCCGGGCTCACCGTGCCGTTGATCTGCACATCGCGGCCCACCGAGTACTCGTCTTTCCACCAGCGGATGCGCTCGATCAGCTTTTCGCCGATCGCCACGTTGGCGGCGCGCCGCGTCAGGGTGTGCTCGACGCCGTAGATCTCCGGTGTCTCGGAAAGAATGCCGGTGCCGCCATGGCGCGCCAATATATCCACCGCCGCACCCAACGCCGGGTTGGCGGTGATCGACGAGAAGCCGTCGGAGCCGCCGCACTGCAGGCCTACGCACAGGTGGCTGGCCGAGACGGTTTCGCGCTTTACGTCATTCGCCGCGGGCAGCATGGCGCGCACCGCCGCTACGCCGGCCTCGATGGTTTTGCGGGTGCCACCGGTCTCCTGCATGATGAAGGTGTGCAGGTGCGGGCTGGCCGCGAGCTCTTCCTGCTCCAATAAGCCGGACAACTGGTTGCGCTCGCAACCCAGACCGATCACCAGCGCCGCCGCCAGGTTCGGATGGCGCACATAGCCTGCCATGGTGCGGCGAAGCAGTTGCATTGGCTCGCCGCTGGCCTCCATGCCGCAACCGATCGAATGACTGAAAGCGACCACCCCATCGACATTGGGAAATTCGGCCAGACGCTCCGGCGTGAACCATTCGGCAATTTTGTTGACCACCGTGGCCGAGCAATTCACCGTTGACAGGATGCCGATGAAATTGCGCGTGCCGACGCGGCCATTGGGCCTTACATAGCCCTGGAAGGTGGCGCGTTCGGCCACCGGCACCGGCGGCACCGGCTTGTACTCGCTGGCATGCGCATAGTCGCGGTCGAATTCGCGGAACTCGGTGTTGTGGTTGTGCACCATGGTGCCGGGTTCGATATCGACATTGGCGAAGCCGACGGTGACGCTGTATTTGAGGATCGGCTCGCCCTTCCTGATTTTCCGGGCGGCCACCTTGTAGCCGGCCGGCACCTGGCTGCGGCTGGTGAAGTTTTCGCCTGGCACCACCGTGCCGATCGCCAGATCAAGCCGTGCCACCACCACGTTGTCGTTCGGATGCAGGCGAATCACCGGGCCGATCATGCGCTTTGCGGAAATTTCGATCATCTCGGGCTCACTGGTTGGGGTTGAAAATCGAAGTCGGGTAGTCTACCCGGCGCGCAAATCCGGGCAGCGGCTTCCGCGGCGGCGTCGCTCATGTCGTGCCGTCCGGTTTCAACACTGCGAATGCCGCCTTGGGGCGCTGCCCATACACACCACGCCCCGGAACCCGCCGCGCTCGACCGTCCCGGCTATCCCATCAGGTAAGCCCGCAGCTGCTCCGGCACCGGCGTTGGCTTGCGCGTGGCGCGATCGAGCAAAACGCAGGTGGCCTCGGCGCTTGCCACCTCGCCGTTGGCCGCGTGAATCGCCTGCAGGAACTCGATCGAGGTGCGCCCTACGCGCGCGATGCGCGTCCCCACGCCCACCTTGCCCGGAAAAAACAGCTCCTTCCTGAAATTGATCAGCATGCGCACCACCACGATACTGGTGAGCGCGCGAATCGCGGCGATTTCCGCTGCCGCCAGAAGCTCGATGCGCCCGGCTTCGAAAAAGCAGGACATCACGCCGTTGTTGACATGGCCCTGCTTGTCTGTGTCGGTGTTGCGCAGCTTTTCCTCGGTCCAGAAGCGGTAGTCCTGCCGGGCCGTTGTACCGTCGTCTGCCGATTTGCTCATGGATTGCCCCTTGCCGAACAGGTTTTGCGCCGCTTGATGCAAGCGCCTTCAGGCGTATTCGGGCCGCTGCGGTGTGAACACATCGAGGTTGAGCACCGCTTCGTCGCCCACCACCTCGCCCCAGTGCATGGTGTTGGGGGGCACCACCAGCAGGCCGCCGGCGCCCAGCAGGGTTTGCCAGTCGCCGACATGAAAACGGAGGTGAAGGTCGAGATGCTCAACCCGTTCCAGGGCTCACAGGAGGCGGGCTGGCGCCTGAGCGACCTGGCCTACGGCGCGGAAGCCGGGTCCGTCTACAGCCGTGCGCCTTGATTGCCTGGTGCACGGGGTATGCATTCATGGAGGTCTATATGTGGATATTTCTGAACAATGCATTTCTATCGGTTGTCGACAAGGGCGATGCAACTGGAAAAACCTTGCTGGTGCGCGCGCGTCGGCTCAAGGACATCACCCGGGTGTTTCCGCAGGCCGACGTGAAGGCCGATCTGGGAACCGACTATCGTTTTCGTGCACGGATAGACCGCGAAGAACTGGCGCTGCGCATGGCCGACCTGGTGCGTGGCATCGACTACGGCAACTTCAAGTCCGGCGTCGAGGAGCAGGACCGGCATGACGCTTACTTGAAGGTATGGAGCGCCATGTTCCGGTTTCAGGAAACCGAATGAAGCTCAATGGCGCATCTTGTTGCCGGGATAGTGGCGCGTCCGTGCGACCTGGATGCAGAGCAACGTGTCGTCCATGGCCCAATAGGCCTTCAGGATGTTGATACCGCGTTCGGCGCCTATCGTGCTGATTCATTCGAGATCCGGGAATTACGCCGGGCGGCTGTATGCATTGCAAGCAAGAAACGAGTGCCCGGCATACGGTCACAATGCTTTAGGCGCAGGCCACCACCAACAAGTATGCTGAGCGGAATTTGACCCTGCGGCAGGACACCACATGAAGATCCTTTCGTGGAATTTGAATCATCGGGCCGCCCGGCGACCAATCCCGTCCTGGATCACGTCCGCCATAGCGCGGCACGCGCCCGACACACTCGTGTTGACCGAGTACGTAGAAGGTCAAGATCATCATCAGTTCTTGTTGGGGCTGGGCGACCTGGGTCTCCGCAACGTGCTGATAAGCCCGCGCACCTTGAAGGAAAACCAGGTGCTGATCGCATCGCGCGATCCGATGCGCAGCGGCGGCCTCAAGGCCCCACCGCTGCATCCATCTGTGCCTCCGAACGCACTCCATGCCCTTCTCGGCAATGCCCGGTTCAACTTGCTTGGGTTCAGAATGCCGGCGTTCACCGGTCAGCCCAAAGCGATCAAACGTGAAACTTGGAACTGGCTCCTCGACGCTGCCGCGGGCATGCTGTCCACCCCGGCCGCAATTGTCGGAGACTTCAACACGACGCCCGGCGATATCGCCGCAAACTGTGGCGACTGCCTGGATGCGCTTGTGAGCCAGCGTTGGCAGCACATGCGGCCGACGTCCGGCTTCAGTTGGCGTCACTTGCATAGGGTCAACGCGGCAAATTGACCACCTGTTCTTGTCACCCGGACTGGCTCCCGAAAGGGTCGCCTACAACTGGAGTTTCCAGGAAATATCCGCTGATGCCGGCACTGGGAAAGTCGGCTTGCCTGACCATGCGATGCTCATCGCAGAGTTCCTTTAGCGCATCTTTCAATCAAAGGATATCTGTGTCGCTGCCGCCCCGCATGATTTTCGTGATGGCAGCCTTGTAGCGCGACAGCTGGCAAAGGGCGTGGGCAAAGCACGCAAAACCGCCTGAACGCATACTCAAACCAGCCTTCGGCCGCGCCGATAATCCGCTGGTCCCAGCCGTTTCTTTTCGTGAAAGGCCGCCTTGTACTCGGCAACGCTCCAGGCCCATGCTTCTTGCACTTCATACCTCGAGTTGTAGTGGACCCAGATCAGTACATCCCAATCGTAGTTGCGAGCCTTCCCCACGAGCGTTACCGGGCTTCCGGGCTTGCCGCTTGGGCGATTCGCCTTGACCTGATAACGCACGCCTTCGAAGACAAAATCGAAGCCCCTCTGGACAGCCGTCTTGCCCTGATTGAGGGCGGAATAGTCCTCGATCGAGCAGCCGACGATATTGGCGGCGTCCAGTTCGGAAAGATCGGAAGTGATCCGCGGGGCGGCGCCAAACGCCTTTTCCCAGGAAAGGGCTGTGGCAACGAGCGCGTCACGGAGTTTTCGCAGGTCCATGGTCATTGGTGGCCAATCGGCCTGTGCCACCTTGCCGGCGGAGCCGCTCGAAAATTCGCTACACACCCGCGCTTTTGCCCTTTAACGCACCGGCCAGCAGCGCATCGTAGTCATCCTTGGTGAAAGTTGGCGCCGCGAGCAGGTTTCGGGCGAGCTGTCGTTTTCGGTCCATCAGCATCTGCAACTGGACGTCGAAGCTGAAATCCTCGGCGTCGGGAAGGACAGCCAGCGGGTAATAAATATGAACAGGCCGCGTTTGGCCTATTCGATAAACACGGTCGGAGCACTGATCTTCTACCGCCGGGTTCCACCAGCGCGAGAGATGGATTACATGATTGGCGGCGGTCAGCGTCAGCCCGACCCCGCCCGCCTTCGGGGACAGCAGCATCACGTCGAATCCAGATTCGCGCTGAAAGGCATCAACACGTTCCTGGCGTGCGCTGGTCGCCACCTGGCCATTGATCACCATGGGAAGTCGCGGCATTCCATATCGCCGCTTCAGCAATAGCGGTAGCTGGTCGGCTTCCTGCAGATCAAGCGACTCTAGAAACACCAGGGCCTTTTCTCCAGCCTCCGCCACGCGGTCGAGAACCTCGATCGCAGCGGAAAGACGAGCGGAGTCCTCGACCCGTAATTCATTAGCACCCGCACCGCCTTCGACAAGAATGGGATGCAACGAGATTCTCCGCAGGGCGTGAATCATTCCCAGGGTGCCTTCGGGACCGGAGATCTCTTTCATGGCCAATGCCCGGCTGTAAGCCTCGGCCTGGCGTTCCGGCATCGGCATCCGTATGGCATGTTCGTGTTTCAACGGCAGACCTTCGAGCTTGTCGGTCTTCAACCGACGCAACAGCAGTTTGGGACTGGCCGATACCCGGTCCGATTCGTCGTGCCATACGATGTTTCGCAGCGCGCCAACATCGGCCCCTTCGGTTTCGTAGCGGGCGCTGAACGCCTTCAAGTCGGAGAGCGCACCAGGTTGAACGGTATCGGCGATACACCACAGGTCCGCCAACCGGTTTTCCACTGGCGTGCCGGTCATTGCAACGAAGAAGTCGGCGTTCAAACCTTGTGCTGCGGCCGTCAGCCGCGCCTTGGGCGACTTGATCTTTTGTGCTTCGTCGAAAACCACCGCGCAAAAAGGCACCGCGCCAAAACTGAGCTGGTAATCGGACACGGCCTCATAGTTGGCGAGCACCACGTCACCCCCGGCCAGGCGAGCCGTGTCAAGGCCCGCAGTGCCTTCAAGGTGACGCCCCCGCCGCAGCGCGCGCAGATGCTCGCCATACGCCAGCACAAGCGTTCCCAGCCCGGGCTGCCAAAGATGCTGCTCGATCTCGGCCTCCCACGTCCTGAGCAGACCGACCGGCGCCACGATCAGCAGTGGTTTTCGTTCCAGTTCACCCGACTCGATCAACTCCCTTAGCCATTGCAAGAAAGCTAGGGCCTGGAATGTCTTGCCAAGCCCCATGTCGTCGCATAACAGTGCGCCGCGACTACCCGAGATCCAGTGGCGCTGCAGCCACTCGATCCCGACTGCCTGATGCGGCTTCGGTGATGTTTTCAGTCGTCCCGGCAAGCACGATAAACCCGGCCTCCGCCCAACGCTCACCTTGTTGAATGCAGTTTCGTCGAAATTGGTTTCGATAATCAGTACCTGGGTACTGCCCTTGGGGTCGTCCTCCGCCTCCGCAGCCGATGTAACTTCCTCGCGCTTCTCGACAGCGCGCTGCAATTGGACCAGCGCCGCTAGATTTGCCTTGCTGACAGGTAGCTGCTGGCTGCCGATTTCAACATTGGCAGCGCCTGCCTTGATGGCTTCCCGCATCTTGCCCACGGCGGTTAACAACGCTTCCTTCTCAATCGGAATATCGATGCCGCCGAGCCGTACGCCGCAGGTTGTGGGCGCAACCCAGTCTTGCGGCGGAATCTTGATCCACGGCAGAACCGGTACGGACCATTCACCAATATCCTTTACGCGCTCGGCAAAGCGTTCGGTCTCGACAAAAACGCTGGGCTCGGCCTCCTCCTGCCCCAGCAATTCCTTGATGACCGCCTCGGGGAACATGGCCGCACGTTTGCGCTGCTCGGCAGGGGCACGCCGCAGCGCACGCACTACCGTCAGCGCTTTTTGCAACGGCTCATCAACAACCACGTAAGTACCCTGGCTGATCGGAAAGGCCGGTACCCCTTCGCGCAGTTGATCCAGGCGCGCCGGAAACAAGGCCTCGTCCGCCTCGGTAAGCGCGCGGACTTGCTCAAACTCCTCACCCTCGGCGGCACGCCTTGAAGTAAGCAACACCGGATCGATTTGCACGTCACCACGACTGTCGGTCGTAATACCGAAGGTCAGAGCGGACGCCGTAATCACTCGAAACGACTTGAGAAACCCGTCTGTCAGTGCCCCGGCAACCTGTTCCCCCAGCGCAGCACGGATCCGCGACCAAAAACGAAACTGTTCTTCAGTGCCGCCATCGGGCACTTTGTTAAATGATTCGGCCAGAGACAAAACGTCGAAAGCGGGTGAAGGAATTCGAAACTTCTTTTCGCCTGCTTCGAGCCAGAGTCCGTTCCGTGATACTTCCTTCGCGGGCACGGTCCTGCCCGGTTGCAGCCAGCGCACGGCGATCGACGCACCTGGCTTGCCCATGGCGCCCGACAATCGGATGTCGAAACCGAACGGAGAGTTCGGCGGCAGACCCAGCGCCACGGCTGTCGACTCCGGCCAACCTGCGATCACCGTAGCGGGAATGGTCCATTCGCTATCTGTGACGGAGCCCAAGCCGGCTTCGATTGCATTTGCAAGTGCACTCGCGGCCGGCACAGGCAATTCGGCCATCCAGGCATCCAGACCGACAACTGGTGCCCATACCGCACTGTCAGCCAAAAGCGCTATTTCCACAGTATGTCCTTGTCGGCAAGTGAAATACCGGTATGTTGCCGGATGAAGTCCCGAGCTTTGCGCTGCCAGGTGCCCCCGGCGGAATGCATGTGCCGGAGTTCGGGATTCAGATTCATTCCGTCATGAAAATCCATTGAAAGTGCATCCCTCAGTTTCGCGCCATGGTAGGTCGTCCTGTAAAAAAAAAGGTCCGGCGAGTTGGCGTCGTCCTCTTCGTAGGCGCGCAGGCTGCCGTTGTGGCTCCATTCGGTGAAGACAATTCCGCCAATCTTCAAAAGCAGGACGGACTGATTTTGCGCCACAGGACCTTCGAGCTTTGCGTATTCAAGCTTGAGCTGGTCCGCCTGCATTCGCTTGGCATACCTCGCCGCCTCTGCCCCAAGCGCGAGCCATGCCTCCTGGATATGGCCTGCATCGTAGTAGGCCATCCAGAATTTCTGCCGATACCGCCAGATATCGTCAGCCGTTTTTTCAAGAACCCGCATGAAAACACGCAAGGTGTCGCCGGCCAGCCAGGTCATGATCACGTTGAGAGCCTGTGACGAAACGCCTTTCCATTGATATTGACGATTGTCCGCAAGCCTTGGGTCGCCATAGACGCTAACAAAAAACTCCGCAAGCTCCGACTTGACTCTGTCCGGCGGCGTCCGCTTAACCCAGGGTTTCAACAACGCATCGGCGAAGGCAACGCGGTTGGCGGACTTGGAAACAGGCGCACCAAGCCGGCGTGCCCAAACGATGACACGTTCGATAACCGTCCTGTCACTAAATTGCTCCGGGCCGAATCCGAGCACATCGGAAAACGTCGCCTCGCCAAGCGGCGTGTCAACGAAACCTGGCCACAACAACAGCGACTCGAATGCCTCTTCGAGTGGCCGCGGGTGGTTCATCAGGTGCCGCCCTAGTTTCGAGGGAACCTGCGAAGGCGTAAAAAAGGCAACCTCCTTCTGCATTGCATTGAGGTGTGCGGCGAATGCGCCTTCACATTTCGGAAGGATCGCGGCAAATCTGCGCGCGAAATCGCGGAAAGCCTCATTTGCCGGCAGGAAGGCTTCGCAGTACGTGAAAAAGAGCGGAGTCAGCCAACGCTTGGTGCGACGCGGACCACTGTCAATCGCCGCTTGAATCTCTGTACCCCAATAGCGCTTTACCAGCGCGCCATCGATTTCATACAACGCAGGCTCGGGAGGAAGCCAGTACGCGTAAGGCAGCTTGCGAATCTCTCCCATCGACAGCCACTTGTAGCCGTGCGCGCGCGCACGCGCACGGCTA
>Ga0163146_10004070_pt1 | contig 18123 bp, 12 predicted proteins | sample OliLakLV19MP7G1_FD_148648 | JGI IMG/M metagenome (GOLD analysis project Ga0163146, IMG submission 148648) | Freshwater microbial mat bacterial communities from Lake Vanda, McMurdo Dry Valleys, Antarctica - Oligotrophic Lake LV.19.MP7.G1 | ecosystem: Environmental > Aquatic > Freshwater > Lake >...
CAGTAGCTAGTAGTCTACTAGTAGTAGACTACCCGGTACAGCTTATGGTACTACCAGAAGTATGTTTTGTTGGAATGAAGTTTAGTCCAATGGAGCGACATTTCTTGGGTGATGTTAAAGTATCAACAAAGGAGTACTATTACGGTATTAGAGTTCCATAAAGACTGTCACAAAGACTATTTGTAGTACTGTTTGATGTATTGTCAAAGTTTGACTATACTCTACTCCAGTGTATAAATCAGAGAATTGGAATTAAGAGACATCGGAGAACGCACCTATATATCCAAGTCACAAGAAAAGCCACCATCTAAAAGCTACCTGTACTGTAGTTACGCGTAGCATGCAGCAACATCATGGAATGAATCAGTCAGTGCAAGACAACAAAACAAGACAACAACCAAGACACTACACATGAAGGGTGGTTCACTCGGATTGCCATTAGATCTTTCTCCGACAAAGAACCGTTTTTCTCTTCTTCTTTTCACATCTGCACCTCCCTATCAACTAGCTAAAAGCTAGCCTACCTAAAGTACTCCCAAAGGCTCTATTCTTGCTACAACCCAATCAACCATCATGGAACCGCCAGTGGCTGCGCCAGTACCAGTACCAGTGGCTGTGCCAGTGCCAGTGCCAGTGCCGTCCGTCCAAGATGCATTCTTCGGCGGGGCATCGCGGGATCCCGTCACCAAAGGAAGAAAACCTCCGCTTCATCCCAAAAAATCGGCCCTCAAAGTCCAGTTTGCCGCCGATACGGGGACGCCCAAAAAGTCCTTGACCTTCAAAGACGAATTGTTAGACCCCGAACCCCAATACCTGTCCATTCCCCTTCAATATACCGATACCGTCTACAAGGAAGCCGAACAAGAGAATTTTCGACAAGTCTGGCGGGAAGTCTCCTCCAAGAAATTACACTACGCCGCGCGGGTCTTGCAACAATTCGCCCGGAAATTCATGTTGTGTTGGATCATGACGAACGATCGTCGGACGGAATTGTACGAAGAATTGGACTACGTCCAGGAGCGACTCGCCGGCGATTTGGAACGCGTGGAATGGGAACGCGAAGACATGTGGCAACAGGCCAAATTGGAAGTGGAAGCGGACGATTTGGACGAGGCCGAGGACGGTGGGACGGAACGTAGTGCGGCCGAAAAACCCAAGAGTCCCACGCGCATCAATTTGGAGTTGATCAAGGAATTGCAAAGTGAAATCCGCGACCTCAAAGCCGATACCGTTCACATGAAGGCCGAATGCAAGGTCTTGAAAAAAGAAAACAAACAATTGGGATACGACCTCAAAGAAAAGGCACCGCCCGTGGAAATGGCCAAGCACAAGGTCCAAAATTTAGAAGACAATCACAAGGCCATTGCGAGAAATGCCCAACAATACTTACCGACCATTGACAAATGGAATGCGTCCGTCCAACAAGTGAACGATCAATATCAAGAACAGCATCGATTGGCCACGCTTTATAAAGATTGTGTTTTGAATATATGGAATACCCTTACGGTACAATATCCTCGCAAGCACTTGCTCAAGCCGGTGCGGGATATTTTAAAGGATGAATTTGTCAAGGTAAGACAAGGCCAATTGGAGTTGGAGGAGTCTCGTGGTTTTAGTGATTTGGATATGAACTCGTATTTTGTGTTTTATTGTGGTTTATTGTGTTGGATCCTATAAAATCCGATAGGATACTTTTATGGATCCCGGGTACAGCAATTGTGTGCCTGTGTTCCTCGTGGAATGGAACTGAACTGTACCCATGGATGGAATCCTTCTGTTTGATCTTGCTGAATCAAATGCGTGTAACCCTCCTGAATTGGAATTGATTTGGGACTGGCTCTCTTCTTTCGAAAATATTAGATTGCTTTGATGGTTCCATTCCGGCGTCTGGAATCATCGTGAAATCGTGTCGATTTCTGTTTGAATTTTGTGACACTCATCCAATTCATTTTTTAATTGATTTATCTTTATTACAGTACCACGCCGATATTAATTTGGACGTCAAAAATATCATGGACGAGTCCAGCAAAATGAATGGATCGTCTCGTCGTACTTCCAGTGGCCGTCGTTCGTCCAACTTGAGCCCCAGTCGAGCCGGAAACGGTACTCCCACGACGACTCCCAAACCCGTCCGACGATCCAAAACCGCCAGTGACAATACTCCTCCTCCCACGCGTGGTAATTTGAAGCGTGGCAAATCAAGTGACGCCGGTGACGTACCAGGATTGTCGACCATGGATGAAGAGGACAATGACAAGCCTATTCTACGCTCCAACAGCAACGTGAGTACTATTAGCAGTGAAAGTATTCTCTCGTCCGTGGTGTCTTCCGTGGCAGGAGGTGACACAGCTGCGGTCGTTGCCCCCCAGGACGAACCAACAGCGGCAAGCGACGAAATTATACCACCACCAGCGGTGGTAACAACAGCGGCAGCGACAGAAGAGATCAAAGAGGAGAACGACACAAACGCCGGCTCTACTGTCGAATCGCCTTCACCTACTGCAGATGCCACTGCAGATGCCACTGCAGATGCCACTGCAGACACCACTCCAACTGCCGCTGTACCTGACTCCCCAACGGCTGCGCAGACCACACCAAGGGCAGAAGGGGCAACGGAACCCGCAGCTACTAGTACGGATACGCCATGTGATGCCGCAGCTGCAGAGAACAATCCAGAGCTGGACAACAACAACGACGGCACAACAATTTCAACAGCTGTTCCTGATATTGTCAGCCCCGAGAGCAACTTGACGGATGAATCCATGGTAGACGCATCCGTAATGGACGAATCCATGATGACGACCGCCAGTGACGGTGCAGCTGATGGCGAGGGCACTCTGGAAGACGGTGAGAAAAAATCCAAATCGAGTCGTCGCAAATCGTCCTCGAAACACCACAAAAAGTCTTCTCACAAGAAGAGCAGCAGCAAAAAGAAAAAGTCCAGCAGTAGTAAACACAAAGATATCATTATTGATGAAGGGTCGGAAGATGAAGACGAAAAGATTGAAACCAAAGACGGGGCAGAAGCAACAACGGCTACAGAATCACCAACAACACCTTTCTCCGAAATTCCCCCCGAACAGGAAACTGCCGAAACTACCAAAGAACCGGGAGCCGCCGAAGGCCAAGAGGAAACTGCCAATACCGAGGAACCAACTGCAACGCCCACTGGTGCCGCCGTGATCACAGAGGAGAAGGATCCAGCTCCAACCAAGAAGGACGAACTTTCGACCGAGGAAGTGCCACCCACACAACAAACCGTAGAAGCATGAGAATTCACCTCAAGCAGAAACTGCAAGAAGGCCTAATACAACAACGGGTGGCCGGGAGAGGGAGATGGAAAACAATTGTACAGGAAGAAAGGCACCACAGGCAGCTGCGAGTGAGACAATAGATGTATTCGATGCGATTTGTGACGGCGGCGGCGGCGGCGGTGATGTGTCGGCAGCGGCGATGTGTGGTAATGCATTCGGTTGAATGCTTTCTCAATAAAAAATGGCAGGAACACCAACACAACAACGAGCAGAAGCTGCAGTAGAAAAAGGAAAATAATTGTACCGGAAAAATGGCATCGGAGGCTTAGACTCCGTGTGCTATGAACGAAACAGCAGTTTCATCTGATATACATGGTGGCGGTGGCAGTGAACTTTGCTGTGGTGTGCATTTGAGCTCTCGCTCGTGTGCATCCGTGGTTGATAATGTCGTTGGTATATGCATATTTTTTCTATAAAATACGTCTTTGATATTGCTAGTCATGAACAATGTGTTGGTCAATACTAGTATCATGTTTCACACGTAAACGCAGATGCCTTCTTTTGTCAGATAACCGCAAGTCATTCTACCTTTCGAACACTGCGCCCTTCGCCACCAGCAACAACGAGAACACCTGCTGGAGAATATATTGGTGGTATTTTGTTCGTGCCTGCGTTGGCCCCGTAAAGACAAGGAACGTCCCATCGCGGAGCTACTAGTAGCACCAGGGACGTTGCCGGGCCATCAACCCATCCGATCGTCATATGACCTTGGACTACTTATTTCTTTATTGTATAGAACTCCTTGAAAGGTTTTGGCGTTCGCATCCCCTTTCCTAACATTTCCAGCAGGTCAATAAAGAGTGGGGAAGTCACAATGGTAGCACGGTCGTTATCCTGTAGCATGTTGTGAGGGAAGTTTAGATTCGCAACCAAGAACTGCCAAAACGCCCTTCCTACATCGCCATCCAAGAGATACTGCTTCATATTATCTACTAGCATTCTGCGTGTTGAATCCCGTTTCTGTCGCGAAAGGATGAAGGACAAATACAGAAAAAAGTGCTTGATCTGATGTTTTCTGCATTCTTGAAATGCAGGAAAAGGCAGATGCTTGTACTTGCACCAGCTCTCATAAGATGGGGCGTAAGCTGGCAAGTCAAGATCTACGAGACAGTTTGCCAGCATTTTGTCATATCTCTGTACGAGAGTTTCCATGCCAAGATAATCAAACCAGCTCAGAAGACGAAGCGTTACATTAAATTCGCCTTTTGTGTCTTCGTTGTTACATAAACCGAATCGAAAATTTGCATCCTTCTCGGCATCGGATCTTGTAGGGTCCAAATACTTGTACACTGTTTCCCATTCATCGGGGTCCTTGTCTGGAAATTCAATTCGGTTTTCTCGGGATTCTTTCATGTTATTCCGCGTCGACAACATGGTGTCAATAAAGGGACATCCCAAGCAAAGAAGCAGCTTGTAATGGTAGAATTCTTTCCCTCCCACCACCACAGTTACATCCGGATCCATCGACTTGAGGCGCATGTTAGGCGGCGTCTCGTCAAATTCATTACCCTCATCAACTTTTCGATCCACGCCCTGGCTGCTCTTCTCCTTGTCGTCGTTTGACCCAGACATTGTCTATGGTGTCTTCTTTGCGGCGTGGTGTAAGTGCAGTAAAAACTTCTCGAAGAAGTTTGGACTCCAATTGTTTTGCTCGCAATCAACTAGAAGTAACACGTTGGAAGTGCTCGTCGGCTAAAATACCGGAGATGCTTCTAAAGGACCTACTTTTGTGTCGATGCTAAAGATGCTGTTAGCGGGGGGCAGCGGTAACTCTCTGCCATGGATCACAATCATTATGTGCACGATTGCAGCGGTGATTGACGCACAGACCAACCAACTGTGTCGCTCACTTATTCGGGTGTCCAACCTAAGGCAGACTTTGGACCTAACTGTTCACCCTTTCCGAGAGGTAGCTTCTATTAGTAGTAACTAATAGCTAGGTAATAGCTAGCTAGGTACAGTATTAGATAGCGTAAAGTCTCGCACGTCGTACCACTAGCGCACTAGCAACTACTGTGCCAGTATAAAAATAGTAGCTAGAAAGTGGTGGCTAGGTTATACCGACTATGCAAAAGGCGGGCTTACCTCAGTGCTTTATAGTATTTGGCAAGTTTGCTTCGTCAAAAGTGCGAACATTTTTTCTCGCCCTGGCGTATCTTTTTCTTTACTCTCGAGTCGGAGCTCTTTCTTTACTCTCGAGTCGGAGGCTTCGCCACAGCCTTCCTTGGAATGCTTGTGAGCGAGCATCCGTTATGATTTTTACATGTATCTCCCCCCATTTTTTTCGTGCGTAAACAAACACCTGTGACTACTCCCTAACATGAGATTGATTTTTTTTTCGCTTTGAGTTTTGTTCCGGGTCTTACAATGACACAGGCCCAGGGACCAAGGCACCCATGTGATACCGATGATGGTTATGCGGAACAGAGCTCTGGAACTTCCACAAGTTGTTTCGGCAACAAACTCAGGCATATCACAATCGGAATTCGCTGGCATCTTCCACAACTACTCCAACTCGTTGGCCGCAGGGGCTCCAGACGTGCCATAAGTCGATGACGGGCGGAATCCATTATAAGAATTGGCAGAGAGACGCATGGCACAAAACGGAATATGAAGGAAGGGATTGCTGCGTTCCGTACTAGTACGACACTAATGTTGAAACTGATTGCGGTAACAATTGATCGGGCTAGCCTTTCTGGCGTGAGTAGGAATTAGATTCAATTATTGCTGTGTGCTTTCGCCACCGACAAAGTATATTGTTGAAGGTGGTTACGGTTGCAAAACCACGGCCTATCTAGCAGCCGTCCATGATCATCGGAAAGGCTGGGATTTACCACATATCTTGCGCAATCAGCGTGCTAGGAAATAAGTTTGACGAGGTATAACGACTATATTGATATATATTTTAAAGATGTCTGAATCCCAAACCAATTTTGGTTTCATCGCAAGCCGAAGTTGAATTCCCTGGCACCCCAAGGAATTACAATGATTTGCGGAATTCTTTGAATGGTTTTGGTTTTTCAAGAGATCGTCCACAAAGTTCAAGAATGCCAATAAAGATTGGTGAGCTAACAATGTCCGCTTTGTCAGTTGCCTGCAACATGATGGGAGGAAAGTCAACTTTGGAAAGAAGAAATTCCCACAACTCATTCCCAATTTCTTCATCCAATAGATATTTCTTGATATCGTCCACGTTTTGTTTTAAGGATGGCCATTCACCCTCTTGCAAGCGAGAAAGCTGGTGCGATGCTTTCATCATCATCAGCTTCATTCTATCTGTGAACACTTTGAGTGAAAGTGGGGCGGGATGGTGCTTGTATCTGCGCCAGAATCCATACCCCGGATAACTTCCTTCGAACGTAGTCTCTAGACGAATCGCCAACATATGGTCGTATTTTTTGACCAACGTTTCCATTCCCAGAAAGTCGAACCAAGCCAAAAGTTTAAGCCCGTCTTTTCCAAATGCGTCTCCAATAATTGACTGAAACATATCATCCTTCTCGGTTTCAGTCATCGTAAGGTCCAAGAATTTGTAGACTAGCAACCATGCCGCCGGGTCCTTGTCTGGAAATTCAATCCTGTTTTTGTTGGATTCCTTCATGTTGTGTGACAACATGGTGTCAATAAAGGGGCAAGCTAAGCAAAGCACGGATTGGTAATGGTAAAATTCCTTGCCTCCAACCACAACGGTTAAATCAGGTTCCATGGATTTAAGACGTTTGGGAGTCCTCTCGTCGTCATCTTGCACGTCAATTTCACGTTTGGTGGATGCCACACCTGATTTGTCTTCTTCCACATTGTTCTTACTATCTCCGTCATCTGATCCAGCCATCCTCTCCGAGTGCAGTCGACGTGTTGTATGCCTTCTGAGGGCGGGGACTCTTTCTTGTGCTCGCAAACAACTACAAAGACGCACACGAGATGAAAGACTCTTTCGTCTTGTCAAAGCAAAGCCACCGATTCTAAAGTACTAGCTAGCAAGCTAGTGTCGGTGCTGAGATGCTGAACCCGCTGACAGTGCCCTGCCATGGTCGCGCTCCAGTTTTTCGGTCATTTCTGTTGTTGTGTTGAGTCATGCCGTTGGACAAAGCACGGACCATTTTTTGTGTCGCTCACTTATTCTTTTTCGAATTTTGACTTAAAGAAGAAGGCAATGCTACCTTAGCGGGTGCTGGTAGCTACTATCTAGATAGACAGCCACCTAGCAGGCAACTATCCAGCTTTCGTTTACCACTATCGAGCGTATTGCGAATACTTCTGGAAGCTACTAGCTACTCTAGCTAGTAGGCAGGCATCGCTACTGCCTCATGTGGTGTGTGCGACGGACTTTCATTCATTGCTGGCGCTTCGTGGTCAATAGACAACACTGCGACCATTTCCCTCGATCTAGCTAGCGTCTCGATATTTCTGTCTCTGCTCTGCGATTAAGGCTGCCTTGCTATCCAGCTACAAAAATGAGGTGCGAATGGGCTAGAGATTCATAGCAGCTAGCCAGCTAGACTCTTCAGTTCAGCATTTGCTTCTCGCTGCTGCCTATCCTCTCTGGCTAGAAAACAGGTCCACAAAGAAGGAAGGAGGCTATCTACATGCATTTCCAGCCCCAAACAACTTCTAGCATTGAGGTGTCTTTGGTGCGACAACAAGCAGCATGTTTGCGTTTCTTCTGGTCCAGCTCCACACGGATCTTCGGCTAAACTAACGCTAGCGCAAATGCACAACCAAGCTGAAACTACCTAACAACCACAAACGTGATTTCACTTGTTTACGTGTCTTTAACCTGCTTAAGCCGACGTCTCCGATTCGTCCTTGCAAGTCTCAACCTCGCTGGCCTTGGCCAAGATTGGGCCATCACAACATGGTTCGGACATTTCTACACCTGCGTCGCGATCCATTTCCTTGGTCGCCACACTCTGCAACATTGGGCCACACTCAAAAACTGGCTTTTCCAAGGCGGGACAACGAGGGGCTCGGACACAGCAACCGAATTTGGGAGCACACGCGAGACAACAATGCGCGCACACGGGTTCGTCCAAATGTTCCTTGTCGCAAGGCAAGGCAACAGCTTCCTTGAGACAACAAATTTGGACAGCTCCTTTGGTACAAGTCTCGGGTTCTTTGCACCCATGCGAGCAAAACACACATCCAATCTTGCAACATTCCTTGTTGTCCGGATTGGTGACCATTCCGCAACCGGTCGTGGGTTCTCCAACAGCGCAAGCAACTTCTCGGGTCAAACATAGCAGCTGGCTTTTTCCTTTGCAACCAACAATGCAATCTTCAAAATCCAAGGCCTGATAAATGCACAAAAAAGCACTGATCAAGCAAGGCCCGCTGTTGTTTTGGCTCTTGTCGTGTCCATCGCAATTGTTTGCCATAGTTGGGATTTTGTCTTCAAAATGACAAGAAAGGGGAAAGGTGGACAACTTGATCTTTTTCTTCGAGATGTTGCTGCAACATTGTGGCATCAACAGAAACAGGAAATCAACAGACTGCTGATCAAAGTTCTTCTGCGTGCTCTAATGGCTAGCTAGAGCTGTTGGTCTGCAGCAGTTTGATGCATCCATCAACAAAGAATTTTCATTGTTCACGACTGGGATAGACAACATCGATCCCAGTCGTGAACACGTCTGCCCACAGAAGAGTGACGTTAGCTGCTTGGTCGAACCGGCGCCCGCAAAGACATGGGTCACCTTTGAATTCCAAGATGCTGCTCTAGACTAGCTAGCTAGCTGCTAGCTAGCTAGCTACTGCTGAGAGGTTTGCTACAGTTTTAATTTCTTGCGAATGGCTAGCTAACATTAGCTAGCGTAGCTAAAGCTAGCTAGCTAGCTAGAGTAGCAGTGATCGACATCCACATTGTCTCGCCGCTTGGTCGATCCGGCGAGTGTCACATAGTTGAACAACATGGTGCAAGATGGCAGAAGACGCAAGGCACGTGTGACCAAGGATGTTGTGAAGTTGCATGGTGAGTTGAAGCAACTTGAACTCAGCAAAAAAAAAGGGTTTCAGAATTTCAGACAGTCTTGTTTTGACACACATGCAGGTCATTGATTGCAATGAACACTTGTGTGACAAATGGATGTTGCAAACATTTTGCTCAATGTTCTGCATGATTTTTGGTCCTTAACTTGAGTTGTTGATTACAATGTCGACTTCCATCACAAATCGATGGTTCAAAATGTTTGATGCATCCATTTTCATTGTTTGTGACACTTGACATGAAAAAAATGTCAGATGAGTCAAATTTTCAAAAATGCAGTTTGAGGGCACTGCGCTGACACAATCTTGTGGTCCTGAACCAATGACAGGTTGATGCTGAGCAACAATCGTCAAATGAATTGTGTCCATTTTTTGGTGAAGTTGATTGAAACCAAAGGTTTTGTGATTTGTCTTGAAACCAGACATGTGATTCCATGTTGCAAATGACCACATCACAGTGAACCTTGATGGCCTGATTTGCAGTGTGGCATTGTGCAAAACATGGTCAAACTGCGATTTGTGAGGATGCAAGAACCAACCGGCTTGACATTGAAGCAAAGCAGCAAACCACAACATTTTTTGGTTTTCAGCAACAGCCAATGAGGCACAGGTGAAATCATTGACAAGAATGATGCAGCTTGGTTTTTTGGGGTGACAATTGTGGCACACATGTTCAAAAAAAGTTTAAAAAGAAAAACAACAGACATGTTTGTGAAAAAACGAATGTGTGCTTTGTGAGAGTTGCAACAAAAGTCCTGGTAGGCCATCACAATGTTAAAGATCAATGGAAGTCCTTTTAAATGTGCAGTGCAAAAAAATCACATGATGCAAATGTTGCCACAATGGTTGCAGTGCAACAGAATAAAAAAATTATGTTTAAAAAGGACAATCATTGTGCAAGTGGTAAATTGCACAATTTGAATAGAGAAGACCTGCCTTTTGTTTAATTGCAATCACATGATTAGTTTTTGATGAGCTTCAAAATTGGCTTTTTGCCAACCTTGTTGAACTTTTTGTCATTTTGGCACGTTGCAGAGATCTGGTTCCCTGAAAATCCCAGGCAAGAATGACAACAGTCACATTCTCCATGCAGATTTAGGGTTTGCATTGTCAAAGTTAAAAAAATAAGAGAACAGATCAGTGTGTGCCAATTTTAACTAACACGTCAGTTGCAATTGTTTTTTTGTGCTTTGTGATTGTGACAATCATGAAACCCATCTAATTTTTTAAGTCATGCAGATGGCATTTAATCTTGTTCTTTCTTCTTTGACTCCTTTCGATCCACAATTGCAATGGTCTGAATTTGTGTTTGATCTTGACCCCTGATCATTAACCACAACACATTGTGTTTGATGTTGTTGAGATGTGTGATGCATGCTCAATGGGTGTGCTGCTTTGGATCATCTGTGCAAAAATGGGTGCTTGTTTGCAAGAAAAACACTGAACAGACAGACACCTACAGGCCAAAACAAAGGCAAAGCCATAACTAAGATGAAGGATTTAAAATGAAGAGAACTGCCAAAAGCAAGCATGTCATTGTGTCACGAAGGAAATTCTTTTGTGGCCTAGCTTCAACACAAAAGTTGGCGGTGCTGACTTTAATCCCGAGACAAAACTTCTGATCACCCCACATCAAATTTTCTCGTCAATCGCAAATGAAGACTGCAATGCAAAAAGACAATGCCAACAAAACGACAACATCATCAAGCAAGTCTGTTGGAATCCAAGATGAGGCAGCATTCCCAAGTGCAGGAAATAAAAACAAAATCAAGCATTTGATAATCAAGAAAATGACAAAAACCATGGAAGTCTTGAACTCAAGAAGGCTGCAAAACAACTGGCACTGGCAACATGTGATTCCCAAATTGTGAACAAAGAGAACAAAGACAACACTTGGAAAGCAAGCAAGAACGAGCAAATCGACACCATCAAGTTCACAAAATGACCAATTTTGGTGTTGCTACAAAGGTGTCAATGGATCAACAGGGACAATGCACAACAGTGTGGGATGTGGAACCACAAAACTCAAATTTAACAAAGTTCGCTCATGAATTGTTTTTGAAAAATGTTGAAGCATTCAGATGATCTTTGTCATGTGTGTCATTGACCTGATGCCGATTGAAACTTCTGTTTGTCATTTAGAATTATTTCAGTGCAATTTGAAGTTGTCCACAATTGCGTCACTGTTTTCTGCCACAAAGTGAAATTTAAACTCAAAGTGATGTGAACCACAAGATGACAAAAACTGCTCCATGTTGCATGGCTCTGTGAATGTCAACTAGTGCGCCAATGAACGGCTATGACATGGGTGTCATCAAAGAACAACTTTGTTGAAAGGGTTTGCAAGAAAATGCTATTTCTTGTGCTCTTATGGTGTTTGAGTCCATTCCCAGTCATTCAATTGGTTCATCAGAGCCCTCCTTTCCTAATCGCCCACGTGGGTGCACACATGCTCCGAGGTAATAATTTGCGCGTGGGTCTAACCGGTCAATGTCACCGTTGATTGAATGATGCTCAGTCGTGAACATTATGCCAGTTTAATCGGAAGAACATCTCCAGCAACAGCTCCAGCAACCGTCTTTACCGTAGATACTTTGATGAGTAGTAGATAAAGGACGTTGGAACAGTTGATTGGCATAAAAAAACGAAAGCCACAACAACAACTACTAGGCAAGCAAACACATATATTCCTACAAACACAATCATACTATTGCCACCATGATGCTACAAGACATTAGCAGGAACCAGGATTATGAATTGGATATATCTACGCTCTTTCACGCCGACGATGACGAACTAGACACGACCAACCTTGATATGTACGATTATTCGGTGCAAGACGGTATCAAAGAAGAGGAATACAAAGAGATGAATAACAAGAGCGGTAACATCCCCGACCAGTCGACGGCAGCATTGAGTTTCAATCACAGCAGAACCAGTATCTGCAGCTTGGGCGCAAGTCAGCGAGATGAGTTTCTGCAAAAGACATTTGAGGAAGCCACTGACTTTTATTCCGATATTGGCAAGATTGAAGGTGAAGATTTGAGCGACACGGAAGATGAATCAGAAGCAGATCCCTCGGGATCCAGTAAGACACATACAAGTAGTAAACCTGCCCGTCCATCACTCCAATCAGGAGTCTGGAGTTCAGTGAAGTCTCTGGTCCATGCGGATGAAATCAACAAGCAGTGGTCGAGTTTTCGAACGCCCAAGTGCAAGTCCCTCATGGCCGATGACAGTGGTGATGATGATGTTTATATTGAAGACGAGGAACCTCCGGCGGAAGAAGCAAAAGAGGAACCTGTTCGAAGATTGCCGCGACGAACCACTAGCATGCAAAAGCTGATCAGGAGTGCCGGTCAAATGATGCCCAGCACAGAAAGGACGGCGGCAGCACAACCTACCAGAGGTTTGCCACAGAAAAGTGCCAGCTTTAAGATTTTCAATAGAGGAGAGGGCGACATTTGTAACATTCGAAGAACACCAAGCACTGCTGAAGCGGCACAAACCCGAAGTCGCAACATTTTGAGACGATCACGCTCCACTGAAGGCCTTCCAGCCCGAATGATCAGAGGGAGTAAAGATACGGCTCCAGTTCGAAATACAAGCTTTTTAAGAAGAACACGCTCTCATGCTACGGCAGAGCCGGAAGAGCCGGCACCGAACGAGAGATACAAGGCAGCTGCTGATCGAGTCGCGAAGGCCCGCAAGATCTTGGAAAAAGCCAAGTGCAACGACACAACACCACAAGCATCATCGCGTCCCGACGCTGCTCCGACTCGGAGGCAAATTCGGAAGACGTCCAGCTTTCGAGTGTTCGGAGGAATTGACCCAGCAAGTCAAGGCGTGGGCGAGGATGCACCACCTTTGGCCGCGATCAGGAGGACGCCAGAGCGAGCAGCCAGTATGAAAGGGCTTGCGCGACGTACGCCCACGGCGAATTACTAAACACTCGTCTCCAAGTTTGTCAGTTCTACATTAAGATCGAATGTACTAGCTACAAACTATTTTCTCTAACTGTCACTACCGTGATGTCCATTTGGTAACTTAAACCTTTATTTAAAAAACTATTAGTACTAACGACGATGCTCTCTCACAATAAATACAATACGACCTGCAGTAAATCCAAACTAAGCGGGTGCACCACGTGGTTCAATAAGGACTTCATTGATACCAACATGATTGGGAGCCGACACGGCATAAAGAACAGCTCCAGCAACATCTTGAGGGTCCAGCCAAAGCTCTCTGCTCTGGGATGGCTGGGCGAACTCCTTTCGGGCCTCCTCATCGGTTGTCAGCTGCGACAATTCCGTCTTGCAGTCTCCTGGCTGGATTGTCGTCACTTTGAGGCCCTTGTCGGCATTCTCCAATCGCATACCTTGGCAGAAGGCTTCCACAAAGAATTTGGGGCCAATCCTTGAAAGACTTTTCTACCAGCATCGCTCGAAGTCACCACAATGTGTCCGCTGCCGCGTGCCAACATTCCGGGAAGTACACATGCTGTCGCATGAAGCAATCCCTTGCAGTTGACATCCAATTCCATGTGCCACTGCTTCTCGTTCATGGCCGCCAATCGTCCGTAAAACATGACACCGGCGTTGTTGACAAAGATATCAATGGGGCCCAAGGTAGCTTCGCATTCCTTGCAAAAGACTTCCATTTCCTCTCGGTTCGTTACATCCACCTTGCAAGGATGAACCTTGTCCACTCCCTCCACTTCCGACAGCTGTGCTGCTAGCTCCTTCAAGCGATCCAATCGCCTTCCGCCAATGCCCACTTTGGCACCTGCCAAACTCATCGCGTTGGCAATGGCGGCGCCAATACCGCTGCTGGCGCCAGTAATCACCACGACCTTTCCAGCCAGAGGCTTTCCTTCCACGCCGGCCATGGTCTTGGGCAAGGAAGGGACGACGAGTCCAGCCTTGCGCCACGCCTTGAGATATCCTCGCATGACGCTGAGCGTAATCTTGGGGATGGCCATACCCAAGGCTTCGCACTTGGCATTCCAATTGTCATTTTTCAAAATGGAAAGCTCGCTCAGAGTTTCCACCGAAGCCGTAGCGCCTCCTTGAATGGCATTGCGAAGCTTTCCGAGCTCGGCCGAGTCTGTCGCCAGGACCCGCTTGTTCCACTCCTCCAAGGAGCACTTGTCGAGTGTAATGCCAGCGCCACGAAGCGTATCAAAGTATTCGTTCGCCATGAGACAGTTGCCAAAGTTGGTGACGTGAAAGGTCTCGCCCAAATTGGAATTGTCGCTCATAATCTTCACCATGGCCCGGGCGGCAAAGTCGACCGGTGTGGCCTCCAAGACCCATCCAGGAACATTGGGAGCCGCTCCCACCGCAATGCAGCCTTGGAGGAACAAAAAGTTAAAATCCGACGAATTCCAAACCGAGCCGACACCGCCCATGTTTCCGGGACGAAAGACCACCGTGGGAAGACCCCGTTCGCGAGCATGACGGACCAACATTTCGGCGACCCACTTGGTTTGGCTGTATCCGTTGGCACCATGATCACCGGCCAAATCCTTGGCATAGGTTTGCAACTCCACGTCTTCGCGGACCCCCTTGAGGCCGTCGGGAATGACGGCATCGGTTGAAATGTACGCCAACTTTTTCACGCGTCCGTAGAGGGCAAATTCAATCACGTTGCGGGTTCCTTGCACGTTGGCCGATCGGAGTCCTTCGTACGGGTACACCAAATTAACTAGGGCCGCACAATGGACCACCATGTCGACGCCGGTTCCCAGCATGGCATAATCATCGTCATCCAATCCCATGTGATGGAGGGATGTATCGCCCGCAAAAACTTGAAGACGAGAGGCATAATCATCATTCCACAATTCGCGTTCTTGCATGGCTTCTTGCAATCGCGACGCGGCGGCGGCATTGGATGTGGCCCGGACCAAACAGTACACGATATCAATGTTGGGATCCTGCAACAATTCGTGCGCCAAAAAGCTTCCGAGAAAGCCGGTTCCTCCCGTCAACAAGGCCGACCGTGCCACGACTTGACGAAAATGAGTCGATCTCCAAAAGGCCCGCATGGCAATATCATTGACAGCCTCGGGGGCATCGTGCGCTTTGACTTCTTCGTCCAAATCAATGGTGCGGTGTTTCATAACAGGAGCCGGTCCACCACCGGCGGCGCCGCCTTGTTTTTGCAAAATCAAATTGGCCAAGGCTTCAATCGTCGCATTACTAAATAATTCGACGACACTGACATCGGCTTTCATTTCGGCTTGAATGCGTTGGACCAATCGTGCCGCCAACAAGGAATGACCGCCAATATCAAAAAAGCTGTCAAAGACAACATCGATTTGATGCATATTCATAATCTCACACCAAATCGCGTGAAGTGTCGCTTCGGTATCGTTGCGGGCCAAGGTACAATCGGCACCTTCGGTCGAGACATTGGTACGTCCCACGACTTGACCGGTGGACAAATCGACCTTGGGCAAGGCCTTCTTGTCGAGTTTGCCCGACACTTCGTGGGTCGGCAAATCTTCCATATCGACCAAAAAAGCGGGGACCATGTAATGCGGCAATTTGGCTTTCAAGGCGAGTCGTACATTTTTGCAGGTCGCCTCGGCATTGTCCTTCATGAGTACCACATAGGCAATGACGAATTTGTCTTCTCCTTCTTCGCCTTGGACAATGACACAACAACTCGAGACCAATTCCGTCAAACTCATAATGGCCGCTTCAATGGCCCGCAATTCGACGGAATAACCCCGGACTTTGACCATGCTATCGCACCGGCCCAAAATTTCCAATTCGCGATTGGGCAAGACCCGGGCCCGATCTCCCGTCTTGTAGAGCCGAACCCCATTCACGGTGGGAAATCGTTGTTCCGTGAGGGCTTCCATGCCCAAATAACACCGCGCCAACGTCGGTCCCGCCACGTACAATTCTCCTTCTTCGCCCATGGCTTTTTGGGTATACTGCGGAAGAAGGGGGGTGGCATTCTTCCCATCGTCGTCGGCATCATCATCGACGCGATCCAACACGAAAGCGTCGACGCCGACAAACAATTTTCCGACGGGACAATACTTGCGGGTGGAATACTTCCCGTGCGTCAACTCCAAGGCGGCGACGTCGTGACACTCGCTGACGGAATACAAATTCCAAATTGCGGCGTGCGGCAGAAGTTTTTGAATCCGTTCTTGCAAGGCCACCGTGACGACTTCTCCGCACAAAATAATGGTGGTCAAACTGGTCATTTGACCACACAACGAATTTCCGGTATTGGTTTGCGCCGCATGAGAATGCGCGTCCAGAACGGCTTCCAACAAACTGGGCGTGTACAATTGTCGGGTAATTTGAAATTCTTGAATAAAACTGGCCAGGGCGGGTGGATCGTAAATGACCGTGTCGGGAATGACCACCAAAGTTTGTCCTCGCAGGAGGGGCCGCAGCATTTCCCAGACAAAAAAGACATTGGCGGCTTCCACTTCGGGTGGGGCGGTCGCGTCCACGTCTTCCCTGTAGGGCGTTTGTCGAAAGCGATATTGATACGAGTAGACGGCACCCCGATGAGGACAGGCAATGCCCTTGGGTTTTCCCGTCGTTCCACTCGAGTACACGATGTAGGCGAGAGAATCCAAATCAATTTCCGACGCCACTTGATCCAACGAAGCTTGTCCTTCTTGTGTGAGTGGCAACAAAGACGCCTTCCAATCGTCCGTCAAGACAATCTTGGTTTGGGTTTCGGGCAATCGCGGCGCCAAGGCTTGGGTACACAAGACGACGGTCGGTTGACTGCCCACCAAGACGTCCGACAACATGCCATCCGGGTAGGCCGGATCCAAGGGACAATAGGCCCCGCCGGCCTTGTGAATGGCAATATACGACAAGACGTATTCTTTGCGCCGATCCATGAAAATGCCGACGCAATGATCCTTGCCGACGCCATGACTTCGTAGCATGGCCGCTAGCTGGTCAGTAGCTTGATCGAGTTCTCGGTACGTCAATTTGTGGTCCCGTCCCATCACGGCGATTCTCTCGGGCGTCAGTGCGGCCTGTCGACGAAAATGGTCGTGCAGACAACCGCCCAATTCCTCGTCGGAGACCAGAAAATGATCGGGCAAGGGTGCCAATCCAGTGGCGGTCAACGCGCCATTCGTCTTGCTACTAGCAGTGTTGCCGTTCATGCTGATGGGTGCGGTGGTGTTGGTGGCAATAATACTGGTGGGACTGCTGGACATTTATTCTTGTTTTATTTTTTATTTTTGTTAGTCTTTTAGATTTTAGTTTTTGGGATAGATGGTGTATCGTAGTAATGTACGATACAACTAAAAATATAATAAATTAATTGTTTCGTCTATTCCATTGCTACCACGAATTATGGAGCCGTGTTCAAAATAAATGCGAAACGGAATGTATTGTGTGTATTACTGTATGTACTACTACTAGCTAGCAAGCTAGTAGCAAGGATGGGATGCTGCTTTTTGCTGCCTTCGTGTTTGTTTGTTAGTCCAACACCAGTCCAATAGATAGAAGGCGTAATAAACAGCACCAATCGATATCGAGGCTCAAACCGACCTTTGATTTCACGGAAGAAGAATTTTCGGCCAATGACAGACACACACGAAGGCCACGTTGTCCGTAAGCGTGACACCTTCCGATTCGAACAAAGTAAATTCTTCAATAAATTGAGGAGTGTCCATGTGCATCCAACAATGGCGGTGGCCATGGTAGGTTGCCTTTATTTGTGCGGCTTGGATTCAATCATGGATCTGAATCAAGTAAGATTCAATTGTAGCTCATAGCCTATTATTCGTAGTTTTCTTTGCCACAGTACTTACTCTAATACGACAGTACCTCTAGCT
>Ga0163146_10004083_pt1 | contig 18081 bp, 13 predicted proteins | sample OliLakLV19MP7G1_FD_148648 | JGI IMG/M metagenome (GOLD analysis project Ga0163146, IMG submission 148648) | Freshwater microbial mat bacterial communities from Lake Vanda, McMurdo Dry Valleys, Antarctica - Oligotrophic Lake LV.19.MP7.G1 | ecosystem: Environmental > Aquatic > Freshwater > Lake >...
GGGCGTGGTCGACTGGGCGACAGCGACGGCAGCAACGAGCGAAGCGGTAGCGAGAGCGGTCAGCGAGCGAAGCATGTGAGTTCCTGAGTTAAGGAGAGAAAGAACGCGAGAACAGATGAAAGACGATATGGGTGAACGACGATGGGAGCGTGGTGAGGGGATAGATCGCAGCGAGCCAATTCTTGGGCCGCGAAAGTCCCGTCACGCGTGAGACGAAGCACAAGTCTGAGCGAACTTCGACGGAAGGCCGCGATGGGATGCACCGTCGCGTTTCCGAATCTCGATCCCGCAGTAGCCTCTCAGCCAAAGCAGGGGTGGCTCCCGACCCGGCCGACGCGGATCTCATTCCCAACCCATGTGCCGTTGACTAGCTATATCGTGTGTTGGGCAGCTCGGTCTTCGCCAGCGGGCCGCGCCGCATTCTCAGCGGTACTCCACAACGTCCTCGCGCGGAAATCGAACCTTCTTCGCGTGGGCGTAGCCGTCGTCGGCCGCACGGTAGCCCACTGTCACGACAACAGTTGCGCGGTAGCCGCTCGCGGGCAAACCGAGGATCTCGTCGTACGCCGCCGGGTCGAAACCCTCCATGGGACAGGCATCGATCCCGAGGTGGGCGGCTGCGGCGAGGAAGAAGCCCAGCGCGAGATAGACCTGTCGCGCGGACCAATTGTCGCTATCGAATCCGGGCTGGCTGATGAAGCCTTCAATCAGGTCGCGGTAGCCAGCGAGTGATTCGCTTGGCGTGCCCCGAACTGTAGTCGTTCGCTCCATGAGACGACCGATATCGGTGGCTGTTACAGGCGAACGCCGGCAGAGCACCACCAAGTGCGACGCGTCCGTGATCTGGGATTGATTCCACGATGCCGCCTTGAGGCGCTCGCGGGTGGACTTGTCCTTCACGACCACGAACTTCCACGGCTGAAGCCCAAACGACGAAGGGCTCAGCACAAGCGACTGCTCAAGAGCAGCCCAGTGCTCCGAGGGAATGGACCGGGTCGGGTCGAACTTCTTCGTGGCGTATCGAGTGCTTAAATGGGCGACGATGTCGGCAGGGGCGGCGTGGGTAGCAGGCATAGAAGTGCTTCGCGAAACGGTGAGGGCGGGATTCGAACCCGCGAAACCCACGAGGGGTTTACCGGTTTTCAAGACCGGCGCATTCGACCACTCTGCCACCTCACCAGCGGGGCGGTGAGTTTAGCGTTGTCGTACTAGTCCGCCGGTCCGTGCGGGAAGAGAAGTTTCGCCACGAGCGCGGTCCAGCCGGTCTGCGCCCGCGCTCCGAGCCCTTCGCCGGTATCGCCGTGGAAGTACTCGAAGAATGGCACGCAATCGCGGAAGTAGAGATCGCGCTGGAGCTTCGGATTCTGGCCCAAGACCGGTCTTCGTCCATCGCCGCCGCGAAGGAAGAGGCCGACCAGACGCGAGCTCAACTCGTCTGCGGCTTGGCTCAGGGTAATCTTTCGACCTGAACCGACCGGACACTCAATCAAGAAGTCGTCGCCATAATAGTGGTGGAAGCGCTGAAGGCTCTCCACCAGCAAGAAGTTGATGGGCATCCAGATCGGGCCGCGCCAATTTGAGTTACCGCCGAAGAGCGCCGTCTCGCCTTCGCCCGGTTCGTAGGCGACTCGGAATGTCTCGCCACCGAGTTCGAGCTCGTACGGCCGATCACGCAGCGCCTTCGAGATGCCGCGCACGCCGTAGTCGGATAGGAAGTGCTGCGGGTCGAACGCTTTTCGGAGAAGCGCCTTCATGCGATGTCCGCGCAGAAGCGACAGCATGCGTCGAGCGCCGCGTCCAGGCTCGTGCCAGCGCGAGACGAGGTCCGCAAGATCAGGACGCTCACCTAACGTTCGCTCGATCCGTTGTCGGAAGAGCGGCAGCTTGTCTAACGTCTCAGGCTCGATGATCTCAACGCAGAAGAGCGGCACGAGGCCCACCGCGCTCAAGATCCGCAGCGGTATCTGACGACCGTCGGGCATGCGCACGAGGTCGTAGTAAAACCCGTCGGTCTCGTCCCAAAGTCCATCGTTCGCGCCGCCCATCGCAGTCATCGCGCCAGCGATCTGAAGGAAGTGCTCGAAGAACTTGATCGCGAGGTCTTGATACACCGGCCAGTGCAGCGCGAGTTCGATTGCGATACGCATGAGAGACAGGGCGTACATGCCCATCCACGCCGTGCCGTCAGCTTGTTGCAGTGACCCGCCCCCGGGCAGCGGTTGACTGCGATCGAAGACGCCGATGTTGTCAAGGCCGAGGAAGCCGCCTTCGAACACGTTGCGTCCGTCGGCGTCTTTCTTGTTGACCCACCACGTGAAGTTCATCGACAATCGATTGAGGACATGCACGAGGAAGTCGAGGTCGCCGATGCCGCGCTTCTTGCGGTCAATCTGGTAGACCCGCCATGCGGCCCATGCTTGCAGCGGCGGATTCGCGTCGTCAAACGCCCATTCGTACGCGGGCAGCGCGCCGTTCGGGTGAACGAACGCGTCGGTGAGAAACTCCGAGAGCTGTCGCTTCGCGAACTCCGAGTCGATCCGCGCGAATGCGACTGCGTGAAACGCGTGATCCCACGCGGCAAACCACGGGTATTCCCACGTGTCCGGCATCGCGAGAATGGTCGAGACAGAGAGATGGCGCCAATGTCGATTGCGTCCGGATTTTCGTTGTGCTGGCGGCGACGGATGTTCGGGGTCGCCGTCTAACCATCGTCGCACGTCGAAGTGATAGTACTGCTTCGACCAGAGCAATCCCGCGAACGCTTGACGCTGCACGAGCCGCCGGTCGGCGTCGGGCATATCACGCTGCTCGGAGATCCAGTACTCATCCGCTTCACGATGCCGCTCTGCGAGCACGGCGCGACACGACGCTTCGTCGATCGGTGCGCTGCGCCCCGTGTGAGGACCAAGGTGCACGATCACTTCGCGCACGCCGCGGGCGGGGACCGAGAGCGTGTGTCGCAAACCAACCTTCGAGCCGTGATCGCTGCGCGTCGCACCGATAAGCCCGGCAACGATCGTGTCGTTGATACCGTCCTTGAAAACGCGACCATTCGCTGCTTCGCCGCGAAGTCGCACGACGTTTGTCTCGTTCTCGCAGAAGAGAGCAACGTGCGGCGCAAACGCGGTGAGCGTCATCTCGGGAAGAGCCGGATGGCGAATCGCAATGCGTCCATCGGCTAACTTCGCGAGAGTCGGTCGCGCGGCACCTGGACGCCAACTCCATTCATTGCGGAAGAAGAGCTGCGGGATGATCTCGATCTTCGCGTCGTCGGGGCCGCGATTGTGTGCTGCGATGCGCATGACGACGGAGTCAGCGTCGGGCTTCGCAAACTCGACGAACACGTCGAAGTAGCGATCGTCGTCGAAGACGCCCGAGTCAAGAAGCTCGAACTCGCGTTCCGAACGCGATCGGCCACGGTTTTCCGCAACGATGCGGTCATACGGAAATGCCGCCTGCGGGTACTTGTAGAGCATGCGCTGGTACGCGTGGCTCGGCACCGCGTCCAGAAAGTAGTACAGCTCCTTCACGTCTTCGCCGTGGTTACCTTCAGTGTTGTCGAGTCCGAACAGACGCTCCTTCACAATTGGATCGCGTCCATTCCACAGCGCGAGCGACAGCACGATGCGTTGATTGGCGTCGCACCACCCAGCAAGTCCGTCTTCGCTCCAGCGGTACGCGGTGCTTCGCGCGTTGTCGTGCGGTAAGTAGCTCCATGCCGAACCGTCGGGGCTGTAGTCCTCGCGCACGGTTCCCCACTGCCGCTCGCTGACGTATGGTCCCCACGCGCGCCACGTCGCCGCGCCGACGCGATCGGCCGTCATGCGAAGTTCTTCGGCGCCGCGTGACGGCTTCTCAGGCTGTTCGCTCATCGGTGCACGTCCGTTCGATGCTGGTCGAGCGAGCCCCGCGCTGCACCCGAGTCGTCCGCACACAGCAGTTCGAGCAGCGCCGCGACACTCCACGCTTGCGCCGGACAACCGCGCAGTTCGTGCGGAGCGTCACCGTCAACGATTTCGCTCACTGATCCGAGTCCGCCGTCTGCGAGATGCGCGGCGAGCGCATCGACGATACTCGTAAGCGTCGCGGCATCGCCTGCATTGCGACGCCACGCTCGGGCGAAGAATCCGAGCATCCACGGCCACGCAGTGCCTTGGTGATACGCCTCGTCGCGCTCACGCACACCGCCTTCGCAGCGACCGCGGTAGCGCCGATCGGAAGGGGAGAGTGTGCGCAGCCCGAGCGGAATAAAGAGATCGCGCGCGACCTTTGTGACCACAGCGCGGACCTGTTCCTCTGGCAGCGCGACATGCTCAAGACCGGCCGCGAGAATCTGATTTGGGCGCACGCTGCCGTCGTGACCGTCAGGGCCATCGAGTACGTCGTAGAGGCAATCTTCGAGTGGATTCCAGTAGCGCTCGAATGACACGAGGACGCGCTCGGCGAGGCGCGACCACGGTTGTGCGTCGTCGCCGAGGCGGCGCGCGAACGACTCAACGCGTCGTAGCGCGTCGTACCAAAGCGCGTTCACTTCAACAGGTTTTCCAATCCGCGGCGTGATGACGCGTCCATCGACCTTCGCATCCATCCACGTAAGTTGTACGCCGGGCTCACCAGCTGTCACGAGTGCGTCCGAGGGATCGACACGGATTCCATGTCGCATGCCGCGGAGAAAACTTTCAGCGATCGATCGCACCGCCGGCCACATGGACTTGAGCCACGCGTCACGGTCGACGGCGCTCTCGCGCTGGGCTTCGTCGACGAGCCCGATCGCGCGAATGAAGAGGAGCGGCGCGTCGACGGAATTGAACTCCTCCGGACCGACGTCGGAGGTCGCATCGCGATCGGCGAAGCGATTTGGCAGCGAACCGTTCGAGAGATGCCGCGCGTACGTTTCCAGCACGCCGCGTGCTGCTGCGATGCGCCGCGTCTTCAGCAGCAGGCCGTCAATGGAGAGCATCGTGTCGCGTGACCAATCGGCAAACCACGGATATCCAGCGATGATCGACCAACCATCGCGACCGTTCGCGAGCGGTCGCCGGACGACAAACTGATCAGCCGCAAACGTTGCCTGCTTCCGAAGCGGCGAAGAGCGTGCTGCGCCGCTCGACTCAAGGAGCGCTTGTCGGCGCGCCTGCTCCGCAACCAAGAGAAGCTGGGGGTCGCGAGCGAGTGGAAAACCAGCGCTGGCGCCGAAGGTAGCGCGGTCACCCGGCGCGAGCTTCACCGCAAACGTCGCTGCGTGCAGGAGTGTTTCGCAACTGTCGTATCCACGGTCGTGCTCGACAGGAAGTTGGATGTTCCGCCACCACGCGTCGCCGCGCTTCGCGTCGGTCGGCGTAGCGTCGCTCCCTGGACACGTGAGCCAGAGGTCGTCCGATGCTCCGAGTCGGACGCGCACGACGCCGCCTTCGCGGGCGGCGCTCGCGGCGATCCCATCGCTTGGCGTGAGTTCGTGATGCGAGCGTCGCGTGGCGAGCGCCTCAAGACGCAGCTCGCACGGGGCGCTGTGTGGCATCAGCCGATACTCAACGACGACCGCGTTCTCACCGAGCGGCATGGCGATGCGCTTCTCGAGCGTGACTTCGTCGAGTTCCCAGCGCCAGACGGGGAGCCCGCGCTCGAGTCGAAAGCGTGTGAGTCGAGCGAATCCGCGCGGCGCGCAGGTGCCGTCGCTCCAGAAGTTCGTCGACAGGTCAACGCGCTCGCCACGCACGATGAGTCGTTCTTCCAACTTCGCGAGGAAGAGCGTTCGCGTAGCTGGCGGCCGCGTCGCCGCGACCAGCAAACCGTGGTAGCGGCGAGTGAGCGCACCCGAAACGGTGCCGAAGGCGTAGCCGCCAATGCCGTTGGTGACGAGCCATTCCCGACGAGTCGCGCCAGCGAGTTCAGCGGTGACCGATGCCGGTAAGTCGACGGGGCCGTCGGCGGCCCCAGAGGGTTCGATGTTCACGGGGTCAGTATCGGCGTTCTGCGCGAATTAGGCCGAAGCGTCAGTCAACGCGGTCGCCACTGCGGGCGAAGCGATGGAGATGCTGGGACGCCACCGCGATCGGGAGGTGCTGCCCGACGTCGGAAGCGCTCGTAGGATCGGGCGATGCGATCGTCCGAACGCGTGACCCGTCCCCAAGGCGGAGCGTCAGGCCGCCGCCGCCACGGTGTGCGATCGTTGCTGTGGCCGACCAGTCTTCGGGCTGGCCGGTCGCCTTTGGCTGCACCTGGACGTCCTCAGGTCGAAACCCGATGGTCTCACCGTCGGGCGCGGTCACGAGATTCATGGGCTGCGGTCCAAATCCTCGCGCTACATCGACGTGCATTGGCCGAACGAGCAGTTCCGCCGCAGCGCCGACCTGACGCACACGTCCCCCGGAGAGGAACGCGATGCGATCCGCGATCGCAATGGCGTCCTCGTGATCGTGGGTGACAAGAAGCGTGGTCGCGCCGATCGCTTGTTGCGCCGCTCGCAAGTCTTCGCGCAAGTCAAGCCGCGCTGCACGGTCAATATGCGTGAGTGGCTCATCGAGTAGTAAGAGCGCTGGCTGTCGTGCCAGTGCCCGCGCGAGGGCGACGCGGCGGCGCTCGCCCGCAGACAGCGACTCCGGGCGACGGTCCATCAGATGCGCCGCGCCGGCGAGTGTCAGCGCCTCAAGCGCCGCCCCGCGCGCGACAGCACCACGGATGCCGCGCCGATCGAGTCCCGCCTCGACGTTGTGACGAACGTCGAGATGCTCATACAACGCGCCGTCGTCGAACGTCATCCCGATGTCGCGATCGTGCGGCGCAAGCCTCGTAACGTCGCGGGCGTCGAGCAGCACCGCGCCAGAGTCAGGTGATTCGAGTCCTGCGACCAAACGAACCAGCGTTGACTTCCCGCTTCCGCTCGGACCAGTGACCGCTAACAACTCGCCACAAGCGACGTCGAGATCGATCGATTCGACACCGCGTCCGCCGCCGTAGCGACGCGTGAGCGCGCGGAGCTCGAGGCGAGCAGCCAAGCGTTAGGTTCTCCCGGCGGCGTCAGTCTCGATCTTCTCGCGCTCGGCGCGACGCCGCTTGAGTTCGGCGTCGATGAAACCCTCAAGCTCGCCGCCGAGCACGTGCAGCGGATTGCCGACCTCGTAGTTCGTGCGGTGATCTTTGACGCGGTTGTCGTAGAAGACGTAGCTGCGGATCTGGTTGCCCCAGTCGCGCGTGACCTTGCCGCCAGTCGCAGTCGCGATCTCGGCCAATCGCCTCTCCTCTTCGATGACTTCGAGCTTCGCCCGCAGCACAGCGAGGGCCTGTTGACGGTTCTGCGGTTGATCGCGATAGGTGCTGGCGACGACTTGGAGGCCGGTCGGAAGATGCGTGACACGCACGGCCGACGCGACCTTATTGACGTTCTGTCCGCCCGGACCGCTGGCCCGGACGAACGGGACGATCTCAAGATCCTTGTCTGGGATAACAAGGTCGTTGTTGTCAAACTCGGGCGTCACGTCGACGGTCGCGAAGCTGGTTTGCCGCTTGCCTTCCGCATTGAACGGTGACACGCGGGCCAGCCGATGCGCGCCGCGCTCGCAGCTCATGTAGCCGTATGCGAACGGTCCGCTGATGCGGTAAGCGACTTCACTGACGCCGCCATCGGTCCCTGAGATGCGGTGCAACTCTTCGACCTTGAAGCCCATGCGTTCCCAGTAGTAGAGGTACATGCGGTCGAGCATGCGTCCCCAGTCTTCGGCTTCAAGCCCGCCTGCGCCGGCTTGAATCGCGACGAAGCAACTCCGGTGATCATGTTTGCCCGAGAGAAGGCTCTGCGCCTCTATCCGGTCCATGGCCTGAGAGAGAGCGAAGAGCTGTTCGTCGGCTTCCGCGAGTAGGTCTTTGTCGCCAGCTTCTTTCGACAACTGATACGCGACCCGCGCGTCGTCGAACTGCGCGACCGCCCTCTCCAGCGGATCGACTTGCGCGCGCAGAACCTTGATCTGGTCGATCGTCTTCTGCGCTTCTTTGGGGTTGGTCCAGAACTCCGCCGCGTTCATGCGCTCGTTGAGCGCAGCGCGATCGGTAATTTTTCGATCGTAGTCAAAGAGAGTCGCGGAGGGTAACGATCCGCGCCTCCAACTCGTCGATCACCGGCTGATGAGCGTCGTAGTGCATGGGGCGCGGAGAGTAGCAGAAATGAGGGAAAGCAATATTGCTAGACTTCGCGCATGCTCATCGCTGATCGCGTTCTGAAGCTCTCTGAGTCCGCCACTATCGCCGTTGGCGCGAAAGCGGGCGCGCTGAAAGCGGCGGGCAAAGACGTCATCAGCTTCGGTATGGGCGAGCCGGATTTCGTCACGCCAGAGCCAATTCGCCGCGCTGCGATCGTGGGGCTTGAGAAGGGGCTAACGCACTACGCCCCGACGCCGGGCGATAAGGCGAGTCGCGAGGCGATCGCCGAGAAGCTGCGGCGCGAGAATCACATTGCGTGTAAGGCCGAGCACATCAGCGTGACGGCGGGCGCGAAGCACGCGCTGTACATGACGCTTCAGTGCCTGCTTGACGACGCGAAGGGACAAGAAGTCGTCTTGCCGACGCCAGCCTGGGTGAGCTACCGACCGCTGATTGAAGTCGCGGGTGGTGTGTGCGTCGAAGTCCCGAGCACCGTCGATTCTGGCTTCAAGATCACGCCCGAGGCGCTCGATCGCGCCATCACGCCGCGCACGGTTGGCGTCATCATCAACACGCCGTCGAATCCCTGCGGCGTCGCGTACTCGTCTACGGAGATAGAGGCGTTTGCTCGTGTCCTCGCGCGACACTCGCACGTCACGATCATCGCCGACGAGATCTACGAGAAGCTGCTCTATCCCGAGATCGAACCGGGGCTTCAACAGCGCTCGCTCGCGTCGTTCCCCGAACTTGCCGAGCGCACCATCACGATCAACGGCCTGAGCAAGGCATTCGCGATGACGGGTTGGCGGGTCGGGTACGTGTGCGCCCCGGGCGAGAACGGCCGCTTCGCGAAGGAACTCATCAAGCTGCAAGGTCAGATGACGAACGGCATCGCGACCTTCATCATGCCTGCGATCGTTGAAGCGCTGACGAACGGCGCGGGCGATGTCGAAGCGATGCGCAAGGTCTTCGCGCGTCGCGCGAAGCTCATTCACGAGCGCCTCACCGCTATTCCACGCTTTCGGTGCGTTCGGCCGAATGGCGCGTTTTATTCCTTCCCCGACATCAGCGAGTGCTTAGGTCGAACGACGCCCGCCGGACGGACGATTGAAACGGCGCAGCAGTTCGCTGAGGCGCTGCTCGATGAGGCCCTCGTCGCCGTCGTTCCCGGCGAAGACTTCGGCGCTTGCGCCCGTACCCACGTGCGATTTTCGTTCGCCTGCGCCGACGAGAACATCGAACGCGGCGTCGGTCGAGTAGCGGAGTGGGTCGCGAAGTTGCGCTAGACGCATGGGCCGCGTGCATCGCACTCGCGGTGAAACAGCATGCTCATCAAGCATCCATCAGCGCTCCGTTCCATGCCGCTCGACCCAGAGAGCGTTGTCGTGGTCGGCTCCGGGGCCGTCGGGCTGTTTCTAGCGGCTCAGTTAGTCCGGCGCGGACGTCAGGTCATCCTCCTCGAGTCTGGTGGCCGCGAGCTCGGCTACTTCGCTTCCAACACGTACTCCGTCGTTGGGCGCAAGAACGAGGGAATTCAGATCGGGCGCAGCCGAGGGCTTGGCGGCACATCAAATCTGTGGGGAGGCTGTCTCGTCGAGTTCATGCCGGTCGACCTCGATGGCCGCAATTGGATGCACGGATCGCGCTGGCCAGTACGGTTCGAAGAACTCGCGCCGTTCTATCCGCCGACGTACGAAGCCCTCGGATTTGAGCGTAGCGTGCAGCGGGACGATGACGTGTGGAAAGCCATTGCGCGAACGCCACCAGATCTCGGTGATGAGGTCGAAGTGCTGTTGTCTCGTTGGCTCAACATTCCCAACATGGCGACGCTTTTCGCGGCCGAAGTGGAGAAGGACCCGCGGCTCATCGTCGTCTTGGGCGCGACCGTGGTGGGTTTGGAAGGCGACGGCGGGCGCGTCACTGCTGTGAAAGTCGTCGACGACAGTGGTGGTTCGCACGTCGTGCGCGGGCGAGAGGTGGTGCTCGTCGCCGGAACAATTGAGAACACGCGACTACTTCTCCACTCCGCAAACGATGCCGATTGGAAGTGCCCGTGGAGCGGTAACGACAACATCGGGCGACTCTTCCAAGATCACCTCGGTGGGCGCGTCGCGTCAGTCCGACCGCGCGACATGAAGGCGTTCCAGAATGTCTTCTCGACTATCGCGCATCTCGGTCACAAGTTTGCACCGAGGCTAAGGCTGCGGGACGAGGTACTTCAGAAGGAGCCGCGGCTCAACATTCTGGGCGCGATCAACTTCGAGAGCTCCATCAAGGAGAACCTGGTTTTCCTGACGCAGTTTGCGAAGGCGGCGCTCTACAGCCGCAAGATCGGATCGTTGAAGGACCTCGTGCGAAACATCCTCGCATGCAGGCGACACGTCATTCCCTTGATGTGGAAGTTCATCGTCGAACATCGAATTCTCATTCCGAGCGGGTCGCGCATCGTCCTCATCGTGCAAGCTGAGGTTGAACCGATGCACGAAAGCCGAATCACGATTGACTCGGCTATGCCCGACAAAGTGGGGTTGCCGAAGGTGGTGCTGGATTGGCGCTTGTCGGGGCGCGAGCTCTCGGACATTCTCGACTTCACGCGCAGAGTTGATCGCACGCTTCGCGATGCGGGACTGGCTGATCTTGAGATCGAACCCGCACTCGCCGCAGCGGATCCGCGCTTCCTCGACCAGCTCATCGACACCTATCACCAAGTTGGTGGCTGCGTGATGGGTGAGTCCGAGGCCGATGGCGTGGTCGACCGCGACTTGCGCGTCTTCGGGACGGACAATCTTTACGTCGCGGGTGCGTGCACGTTTCGAACCACAGGCAACGCGAACACCACCTTCACTGCCATGACGTTCGCGATGCGACTAGCGGAGCACCTGTCGAAGCTGCCGAAGTCGGTGGGCGTAAGCGGAGTTGGACCGGTCTCTGGCGCGGTGACGGGATAGGCGAGCATCTACTTCGCCTGCCACGCTGTCAGTAATAGCGCGAGGTCTCGTTTGTCGCCGCTGCCGGATTGATCAAAGTCGCCCGCGCCGGCCTTCCCCCAGTTCGAGATCAAGATGCCAAGGCCGGCGGCGTCGATCCGGCCGTCGTAGTTGAGGTCGAGGTCCGGTGGCAAATCGAACGGTGCGATATCGATCGCTGGCAGGGGATCGACGTCTACCAACTCGCGGACTAACCACACGTCGATTGTGTCTGCTGGCGATGAGTCCGCAGCTGCTCCGAGCAGGGCTGGCGGGCACTCCATCTCCCACTGTGCCACCCGAGCGGCGCTCGTGCCGCCTGCACTCGTGAACGCGCCGCCGGCGTACAGCGCGGGCAAGCCATTGCGACCTGACCTCCAGAACGAGAGTGTGTTGATGGCGTTGTTCGTCTCGGTGCCGAGCGCCTTCCAGATCGTTCCGTTCCACGCTGCGACGTTGCTTGCGTTGACGCTCCCAGCTGCGCCGAAGCTTCCCGCCGCGTAGAGGCGCGGCCCCGCCGCAGCTTCGAAGCCCGCTCGGATCGCGCGAACTCTCGTATTCGTGGCAACCATCGAGACAGTCGTTGACGCCGTCGCGTCGAAGTCGGATTGCTCAGGGTTGAGAGTATTCGGGCGGTTGTCGCAAAGGTCGAGCACTGAGTCCGAATCGACATCTCTCCCGCCGACTCCGCCGCTGATCAAATCGAGCATGTCTTGGACCATGTTGGCCGACCCACCGCTCACAGAGATGCTCGTGTTATCCAAGCCGCGCACCACGCTGCCTTGAGCGCTCACGACATAGAACGAACTCCAGATCACGACTTCGGCGCCGCCGTCGGGGTTCATTGCGCCAGTGAATGCAGTTTGTGTCGTTGCATCTGAGGTTGGCGGGCTGGAACAGGCCGAAGCCCAAGCTCGGATTCAAAAGCGCGCGGCGGAGATAGAGCCGCTGCATACGTTAGTCACTGTGCGGAGTGTTGGACGCGATGGTTTGAGTGGCCGGGTGTTGTCCGAAGCCAAGCCAGCTTCAGCGAGCGAGATCTTGCCGTCGGGGCCGGGCAGGTCAGCGACTGACTGCGCGCCGCCGCCGAAGTCGGTCACGTCGCTCGACGTGTTCACGACGATGGTCTGCGCGCTCGCTACGTCCGCCAAGAAAAGCACGAACAGCGTCGTACCTAGTGTCCTGATTCAGAAGTTCGCGTCCTTTGTGCAGGGCCCCGTTCGCGGCTGACGGTGTCACCGCTCCTCGCCGAGTTGTCAAATACGGCGAGGAGCGGCTCCTTGCCAGCCGCAAACATGTCGCGCCACAAAATGAGCGAACCTCTGACTCAGGACACTAGCAGCAAGCGAAGGATTCACGAGGGGAATGTGATGGGCGAGGGATCGATTTCGCGATCACTTTCGCGATTAGGGACTGCACTGTCCCCAATTCGCGAGCACGATCGCGAGATCCTTGGCGTCGACCTCACCGCTCCCGTCGAGATCGGCGAAGAAGTCGTCCTCGCCCCACGCGCCGAGCAGCGCACCCAAGTCGCTCGCGCTCACGCTACGGTCGTGATCGATGTCGCCGAGGCAACTCACGACGGTCTGCGAGATGAGTGGGATTGCAAACTCGGGGCGGCCGTTGTCATCGAGCACTTCGATGAGGATTAGGCCGACATCCGGCGCGTAATACTTGTTCTCTGCGATGTTTGGGCCGTCGAAGAGATTTCCTTCGGATGTACCCAGCACCTTGTCGAACGAGCCAGCTGGAGTTCTTACCACTCCGCTAAGACCGGTGACGATGGCGAAGTCGAACGCGACGCCAGGTGCGAACTCTTGGTAGTACTCATCACCTTTCTCGGGGTCGGCGAGCATGATCGCGCCGGGCAGAAAGACGACTCCATCGGCAGTCCACGAACCGAGGTTGTCGGTGCTGACGAGCTCGCCGCGCTGGTTGTAGTGGAAGTTCTCGACATACTCGCCGAAGTACCAGACTGTTCCCTCCGTCGATTGTGCGTACCAATCCAAAGCGACTTCGACGAGAAGACCGCCCTTGAAGGTCTTGTCGCGGATAACGCGGGTCTCGACACCGAGAATTGTCTTGGTCTCGAACGTCACGAAGGTCTCGATCCGCTCGACGACGCCATTCTCGATCTCGCCCTCATACACCGAGAAAGTACCTGGATCGAGTGGATAGTACAGATGTTCGCTCAGCGAACTTGCCCCGCTGAATGTGACAGTGGTCCAGTCGGGCAGCTCGATGTCTGCTCGCGCGGTGTTCGATGCGGCGCCGTAGATGAATGCGACGATCGCTGCGAACTGAACGGCTCTTTGCGTACTCATGATCAGACTCCATTGGTTGAAGCGGTCCCGCGTTTCGGCGCAGGACGAAGATGCAATTGGAGTCAGAGTGACGTGGATACGGATCAATGGATGACGTTCGGATGTCTCCCACCGTCATGTTCTCGTCATCGTGAGTCTATGAGGCTCTCGGAGGAGTACCCTCAGTGTCGGCTCCACCGACCTCTCCACCGCGACCGTGACACTTTAGTCGCGGTGGAGTCTCCGCTCTGATCCATCGAGGGTCGAATCCGAGCATCGATGCAGAGCGCGACGCGCCGCGCGATCAAGGCTGTACCGGCTGGACTAACGCCTCCGCTTTTGCGGTTTCGTCGTGGTTTTCTTCGTGATTCTTCGGTTGCGCTTCGCGGAGCTCGTTTGAGCGTCCGAAAGTCCATCCGGGCATCCGCCCGGCGCGTGCCCGTCGTATTCCAACGGCGTTGTCCCGATCGTGCGGAAAACGACCGAAACGCTTGTACGACCAGTCGTGCTCATGACAGAGAGCGTGCAGCGGTGCTCGCCCTCGGATGGCGCGACAATGAACGCGTCCGTTCCTACGGCGACATCCTCGTCATCCACGCGCCACGTGCACGCCGCCCGATCGACTGGTGAACCATCGAACGTCATGACGCCACCCCACAGCCGCATTGGAAGTCCAGCGAAAAGAGGCGGCCCTTCTCGGGGATGAAGAATGCTGATAGCGGGTGGCCGCGGCGGCAACACGACCGGTCGTGAAAGTGCTGTCGTGCTCGAGAACCCGTCATGTACAGACAACCTGAAGACGACTGAACCGGAAGGGAGGTCAGTGAGCAAGAAGCGATGCTCGGTCGCGGAGGTTCCGACGGTGAGTCCGTTCCACGAGCGCCCTTTGTCCTTTGAAAATTGCAGCGAGTACTGCAACTCACAGTCGCGGTCGCCGGTCATCTCCCACCGCGCGACTCCAGCGCCGCGAGTGACTTTGACGGAGAAGCCAGCGATTGTCGGCACCTCCGAGGGCGCGCGTCGACTCCAGACCTCTCGTCGTTGGTCGTTCTCTGATGTGTGCGCGACGATGCGCAATGCGCTTCCTCGCTCGAGGTCGGGAAGGAGTGCTTGGAAAATGTACGGACCGCTGTCGTCGTGACGACCGTCGTCGCTCCCCCCGCATCCGCACCCGCATTTGCTACCGCAGCCACGCGAAATCAACCGCATCACTGGAGCGCGTGCGACAACATCGCCATTCGCGCCGATCAAGTGCGCGACCATCGACGTGCGCGCGACGTTCGAACTCGCTTGAAGCGCCTCGACGCGCATCACACTCTTGACCTCCACGACGCGATCCTCGTTCACGATGCCAACGAGCGCGACGAGCTTTTCAGCGCGGAGCCGCACGTTGCCCGGTGTGCGCTCCCACGGTGCAGGATCGGGGATGTGCTCCCACGGCCAGAGATACGGATCGACGAGCGCTGGTGGAGCCCAATGCCGGGTTCCAACCGTTCGCGGGTTGAACCGCGCGTTCCCAACCAGCCGCGCGTGGTGGTAGAGCGAGATCCACGGCGGTGAGCAGTAGGACATGTAGTCCTTGTCTGTCGGCGGATGAATAGTTCCGTTCGTGATGTCGACGCCATATTCGCCGATCGAGGCAGTCGGCGAGTTGTTAGCATCGTATGGCTCGTACGCTGGGTAGTTGGGATCACCGGGAACACTGCATGGTCCGTGGGCGAGACCCGCGCCATGTCCAACCTCGTGCGCCATCGTGACGGTTTGTCCATTCGGTCCGGCGCTGACGCCGCTCGATTCGCAGCCACCGACGTTCGCCATGGGGGTGCTTCCGGGCAAGAGACCGTAGTAAATGACGTCGTCGCGGTTTCCATCGTTTAACTTCATCAACGAGATCCAATAGTTCAGCGCGGTCCACTCAGTGGAACAGCCCCCGGGCGTCGTTGCGACACCGGTGAGCGGCGCGAACCAGTTCATCGTGCCAGCACTTGAGAAGACGCCGCTCGATTCCACCGGGTTTGTCGTCAGCGTCCATGATGCAGTCGATTGAAGATCGGCGACCGTTGGCGCTGGCAACCTGACGTTGGCCGTCGGCGGATTTGTGGTCGGGTCGGGTCCGTCATATGCGATGAAAACGCCGCGTAGGCTGAGGGTTTGCAGCATCGTGGCGTCGACGGTTTCTTCATACGTGGCGATCACCGATCGTGCTGCGTCGCTCGCTCGCCACACGCGCGCGGTCATGCGAACGACGCCAAACATCTGTGCCGCTGGCACGATGAAGTTGAGCGAGGCACCCAACGCCGATCGCTCGTTGGTGTAACTCGGGTCGCGTTTCGCAAGTGCTTGGCCTGGCATCTGCGGAGTCAGCGTCGCGACATCGACCCAGTCGATAAGGAGTGGTCCCGTCCGATGCGCAACAATGATCTCGCCGCTGAGTTGAACCGGGTCGCCAGCGAAGCCACACCGAACGTACACACGCGCCCACGCGGGCTTGTTCGCGACGAGACGGACCGAGTTGTCAGGTCCGCGGTCGTTCGCGTTCGTGAGATGTTGCTCGGCACCGAAGTACTGAATGCCCTGAGTGACTTCGATTCCGGAGACGTGCGGGCGAAACAGACTGGGCACAACATCGATTCCGGTTCCGAGCCAGCCGCCTCGGCTCCCAGCGAACTCAAGAAAATCTAGCAACGCGCCGACGCGGAGCGAGGCAGTATCGAATGACCTTCCCATTGAGGACCTCCAAGGACTGCTAGTGTCCTGAACCAGGACACCGAGGGCACATGTCTGGACGAGAGTTCAGTGTTCACCCCGTGCGCGACGTTGCATTCGGTCGCCGACCTAACTGTTTGCGACGCATTTGAGGTCGGTGCACGCGTAATCCCGGAATTACGTGAAGACCCGCGCAAGGAACGCCGAGTTTGCCGCCTCAGCTTCTTCGGAGTCGCCGGCGCGAGCGTCAGCGCGCCCGTCGCCGACTCGAAGCGAGCTTGCGCTTGCCACCGCCTCTTGCATGTGCAGCGTCGACTGGCCGCAGCACGAGGAGTACGTCGCCACACCCGGGCTCAACACGCTTCCGAGGAAGGCTCTCGTCCGTCGCGTCGCGGCAATCAACGATTTTCCACGGTCCGGCGTTCGACAGCAGCGATTGCAGCGTTGCGAGTGGAAACGTGAGCAGGTCGTACTGCTCGACGATGAATGGTGCCAGGCCATCGGCGCCGGTCGTCATGATGAGGTGGCGAATACGCTCGCATCGCAGGCCGTCGGGATGTTTCACGTCAACAAGGCCGCGCGTCTCGGAGCGAAGCGCGGCGAATCCGCCCCCTTCGAGTTCCACTGGACCGCGCTCGTACACCGTCGCTGCTTCGATACTGTCCTTCGGCTCACGAATGGCGAGTCCGACGACGTACGCGCCGTGCGAACGTCCGTGCCCAGGTCCGGCATCACACAGAAGAGCATGCATCGCGCGCAGATGCGCTGCGACATCGGCAAGTCCGCCAAGATGCCCGACGGAGTTGTCGGGATTGATCGCGAGATCAAATGGTCCTACGACCGACGGTGGCGGTGAACGCATGTCGCCGACGACGACGTTGGCGCGGCTCTCGCTCTTCGTCGTCTTCTTCGTCTCCGCCGCGAGCCGCACATTTGCCGCCGCGACCGTCTTCGGCTCGATATCGATTCCGACAGCCGTTGCACCCTGCGCCGCAAAATGCGCGAGCCATGTTGCGGGTCCGCACGCCGGATCAATGACGCGCCGTGGCCTCGCTTGCTTCGGTGACGCGCGGTGCATTCGGACGAGTGCGTCGATTGACGCCCGCATCTCGTCGCTGGGATCGAAGAAGGCGCGATAGAGCGAAGGTGTTGCGTAGAGACTCATGGGTGTCGGCTCGTGGTGATGCAAGCGAAGAATAGTGGCAACCGCGCCTCGCGGACGCGTGGATGGGGACGGGCACATCGCATAGCCGAACCGGGTCGCGCACACGAGCCGTGGCGATTCGCTTCGTGTTGGTCACGAGGGAGTCGTGAGCCTGCAATCCCAAGTCCTCGATCCGCAAGCCAGTTTCGCGAACCGATGCATTGCGAGTGCGGGAATAACCTAGTCGCCATTTGAGTGCCTAGCGGCCGGGCTACGCGCCTTAGGTGTCTGACACCGGCCGTTGCGTGCCGTGAGTGTCTGACACCCGCGGTTACGTGCCGTGAGTGTCCGACACCCGGGGTTGCGTGCCGTGAGTGTCTGACACCCGGGGTTGCGCGCCGCGAGTGTCTGACACCCGCCGTTGCGCGCCGTGAGTGTCTGACACCCGCCGTTGCGCGCCGTGAGTGTCTGACACCCGGGGTTGCGTGCCGCGAGTGTCTGACACCGGCCGTTGCGTGCCGCGAGTGTCTGACACCCGCGGTTGCGTGCCGTGAGTGTCGTGTCCGCTCATCGAACCCCACTCACCCGCGCGGCGGCTGTTTCGTCTTCCATATATCCGGCAGCCAGTCGTCGAGGTTCTTCTCGCTCGTCCCCGGCAGATTCACCAGCAGCTGCGTGAGGTAGAGCTGCGGGTCGACAGCGTGCCTTCGGCACGAGCTTGTTAGGCTCGACAGGATCGCCGCGGTCTCCCCGCCCCGCTCGTTACCCACAAAGAGGCTGTTCTTCCTGTTCAGCGCCTGCCGCTTCATCTCCTGCTCGGCGAGATTGT
>Ga0163146_10004092_pt1 | contig 18066 bp, 14 predicted proteins | sample OliLakLV19MP7G1_FD_148648 | JGI IMG/M metagenome (GOLD analysis project Ga0163146, IMG submission 148648) | Freshwater microbial mat bacterial communities from Lake Vanda, McMurdo Dry Valleys, Antarctica - Oligotrophic Lake LV.19.MP7.G1 | ecosystem: Environmental > Aquatic > Freshwater > Lake >...
CTCAACAAATTAGCTATGGCAGAAATTGAAACCCAGATTAATCGCCTCCCCAATCTTCAAAAATGGTTTGTGGAAATTTTCGCTAAACCCACATAGCTATTGGATCATTTGTTTTGTGGAGGTATCTTAGGTGAAGAAACCGGGTTTTTGCGTAAGCCCTGTTTATGCAAAACCCCTGCATAAATTACAAACTTTTACATAAATCGCGAATTTCTTGGTGTGGGGACTCTGTTGGTGCTGGTGTCCACACCCTACGGTAGATATTTGGGGTTGGTCTTGAATGCTATAATCGTTCCGCGATCGCCAGCACAGTCAAAATTCCCACCCACATCCAAACTTTTGCCAACTGCTGCCGCCAACGGCGCCATTAACCGCCCCAAAATCATGCACTACCAATCCCAGCAGCAACGCCAAAAACACACGACTCAGAAAAAAATTAAAAACGCTATTTTTTACTGTTTGACAGCAATATTTTTCTGCTGGAGTACCGCAAACCTCGCTACAATTGCCCAAAACACAGACCAGGGCGGGCTTAACGGGCAAGAAATGAGAAATTTGCTCGATCGGGGAAACCTCACCGAAGCCGTAACCAGAATCGAAGAAAGCTGGGAAGAAGACTATCAAACATACTTTGAACAAGACTTTGCAGCCCGTGCGAAAACCGCCGCAGCAATATCAAAAACTCTCTCCCGCCTAGCAGTTCAAACAAAGAAAAAACCAGCTTTAATTTACGCCATCCCGCGCACCGACCAACTAGAATTAATCTTAATATTGCCCGATCGCCCGCCCATTCTCCGCAGCGTCCCGTCAGCCAAACAAGAGAAACTCCTCTCAGTAGTCCAAGAATTGGGCAGCGAAATCACCAATCCCGTAAAACTCAACACCACCACCTATTTAGAACCAGCGCAACAACTATACAAATGGATAGTTGCACCCCTAGAAAAAGATTTGCAAACAGCAAAAATTGAAACCTTGCTGTTCTGCGTCGGCGCAGGTTTGCGAACCGTACCCCTAGCAGCAATGCACGACGGAAAGCAATTTCTGATCCAAAAATACAGCATCACCCGCATCCCCGCATTCAAACTCACAGACAGCAATTACACCGACCTCAGAAACGTGCAAGTCCTAGCAATGGGAGCATCAGATTTCGCAGAAACGGCGAACAAAGAACCGCTGCCAGCAGTGCCATTAGAACTAGGCGCGATCGCCCGACAGTGGCCCGGTCAATCCTTTCTCAACCAAGACTTCACCATAGTAAACTTGCAATCCCAGCGACTGCAACAAAAATACGGAATCATCCACCTTGCCACCCACGCCGAATTCCGCCCCGGAACCCCAAATAACTCCTACATTCAATTTTGGGACACCCAACTAGGTCTCGATCAAATGAGAGATTTAAAATGGAACAATCCGCCTCTTGAACTGTTAGTATTAAGCGCCTGTAGAACCGCATTGGGAGACAAAGAAGCAGAACTCGGATTTGCAGGTTTAGCACTGCAATCAGGAGCAAAATCAGCCCTCGCCAGCTTGTGGTACGTCAGCGATGCGGGGACTCTCGCCCTGATGACAGAGTTTTACCAGCAGTTAAAAATCCGCAGGCCAAACGACCCTCCCATCATTAAAGCTGAAGCTCTCAGGCAAGCACAAATTGCCGCGATCGAAGGCAAAGTGACGATCGAAGACGGTCAACTGCGAAGTGCCAGAGGCGACATTCCCTTGCCCCCGTCCATCCCCAAACTCGATAGCAAAGATTTATCCCATCCGTATTATTGGGCAGCTTTCAGCATAATCGGCAGTCCTTGGTAAGTGGGCCTCTTGACCGACAGTGGTGATAGGCTATAAAACATAAGTAATTTAATATCTGTAGCTGTCGCTCAACAAACCACCACCAACCTGTGACCCACAAACGAGACGCAAGCCCCTGGCTTCAGACACGGGGAAAAGTCGGCAGCGGTTTCAACCGCCTTCTTCTTCTTTTTCTTCTTCTTCTTCTTCGTGTTGTTTATAGTCTTAACATCTCTATCCTTTCAATTAGTTGTTCTACTGCTACAATAGTCCTATGAAACAACGATACAAGTACCGCATATACCCAACTTCTCAGCAAGCTCGCAATCTTGCCAAGTTGTTTGGTTGCTGTCGTGTTGTGTGCAACGATTCACTAGCATCGTGCAATTCATTAGACAAGTTGCCCTGTAATGGAGACTTGCAAAAAACCGACCTTACTCAAGCTAAGAAATCGGAACAGCGAGAATGGCTGGCGGAAGTGTCAAACATTCCTCTTCAGCAATCAATTGCCGATCTAGGGGTAGCTTGGAAGAACTATTTTGATTCGCTAAAAAGTAAGCGAAAAGGTCGAAAAGTTAGTCGTCCCAAATTCAAAAAGCGTAATGGCAGGCAGTCGGCACGATTCAGGATAGGAGGCTTTTCTATTAAACATGGAAAAATTTATCTTGCTAAAATTGGACGAATTAAAGTCGTCTGGTCAAGGGAGTTGCCGTCCCCGCCAAGCTCGGTCACGGTAATCAAAGATGCTGCGAACCGATACTTTGTCAGCTTTGTCGTTGAAGTGGTTCCAATAATATTGCCAAACAACGGACAATCAGTTGGCATCGATCTTGGTATCACCGACTTCGCCACCCTGAGTACAGGCGAGAAAGTGAAGGCTCCCAAGCCTCTCAAAAAGAATCTAAGGAAACTTCACAAAGCACAACGCAAGCTAGCCAGAAAAAAGAAGGGAAGTAAACGGAGAGAGTTAGCACGCCGAAAGGTGGCGAGAATTCACGCCAAAATCTCCGATATTCGTAACGATTTCCTGCACAAGTTAAGCACTAGAATTATTCGTGAAAGCCAAACGATAGTCCTGGAAGCGCGACTTGAACTGGTCGTGTAGTTCGGAGAGCCTTCTCTCCTAGAGGTTTCATACCCTTTACCCTCGTGTAAAAGACTCTCTGGAGTCCGGTCACGCCTTAGTAAGTAATGAACACGGCGGAATGCAGACCACAGACGTAGCCTCTACTACTAGCCTAAAAGTGGTACAGGAGCAAGAGGGAGTTCTCTCATGGTAAACGAAAGTGAATTGATGTTTAAACTGCGTGATCTATCAAAGAGTCAAATCAGGCTGACAGACTCTAACCAAAAGGTGAATGGGTGGAATTACGACTTTCTAGTTCGTAATCCGTATGAACACAATTCCCATCGCAGAACAGTCAACACCTAACAGAGAACATACACTACGCGATACAACAAGATAAGCCCTACAGAGTCCACGAGAGGTCGAATACTCATGGTAAGCCAACCGCAAGGAAAGCAGAATTCTCTGGAGGGTAAAGGATGGAAGAAAAAGCGAAAAGCTCACACGTAATGTGTGAGATACGGGTTCAAACTTTGCCCGTGACCGAAAGGAATAGCAGACTTCTTCTGGGTCTTATGAGATAGAAACTAAAACAAAGAAATTTAATCTGAGGACAAGTTAGATGGAGTGTGTAAACACTACAAACGGACTAAAGAAACCGCTAGAGAACTGGAACCAGATCAACTGGCTCAAGATGAACAAAACGGTTAAAAATCTACGCCAACGAATCTTTCTCGCTAGAAAACTTGGTAACTTCCGTAAGTTGAGAAACTTACAAAAACTTCTACAAAGAAGCTACGCAAACTTATTATTAAGTGTTCGACGTATCACTCAGACCAATCAAGGTAAGCAAACGGCAGGAATTGATAAAGAAGTTATCAATACCCCAATAGCACGAGTGAACCTGGTAAACTTTTGGAACGGAGGGAATAACAAACCTACTCGTAGGGTAGAAATTCCCAAAGTCAACGGGAAGAAACGACCGCTCGGAATCCCAACCGTGCGCGACAGAATTGAACAAGCAATAATAAAGGAATCTCTAGAACCCGAATGGGAAGCTATATTTGAACCAAATTCCTATGGATTCAGAGTAGGTAGAGGGTGTCATGATGCCATCGCTCAGAACTTCCTAAGAGTATGTTCTGGAAGAGACACCTGGGTTTTAGAAGCTGATATCAAAGGATTCTTCGATAACATTGCCCATAAATCCATCCTTAATCAACTAGAAAACTTTCCTAGAAGAAATCTAATTGACGGATGGTTAAAAGCGGGTTTCATATTCAATGGAATTTACAATTCCACTGATACGGGTACACCACAGGGAGGGGTTATTTCACCCCTGCTAGCCAACATCGGACTGCATGGATTGGAAACATACATTAAATCCACCAACCCCAAAATAGGCGTGGTCAGATATGCTGATGACTTTGTAGTCACAGCTAGGGACAAAGGGAGTCTCGAAATCGCCCAAAACTTGATTAAGCAATGGCTGTCAGAACGAGGACTAGAACTCAGCACGGAGAAGACGTACATTACGTCAATGGAAGATGGTTTCGACTTCCTAGGCTTCAATCACCGCCACTACGGTGGTAAACTCCTAATCAAACCATCGAAGAAGAAAGTCCTAGACTTCTGTAAGCGCATTGGTAAAGAGATAAAGAGTCTAAATGGTGCTGAACAAGCTTTGGTTATTGGAAAACTCAATCCAATTCTCCGAGGTTTTGCCAATTACTACAAAGGTGTAGTCAGCAAAGAAACCTTCAGCTATATCTCACACAGAGTATGGCAATACCTTTGGCAATGGGGTAAGCGTAGACACCCCAACAAACCCAAAGACTGGGTTATGAAACGCTACTTCAAGACGGTGAAAGGAAATAAATGGACGTTCGCTTGTGATATAAGCAACCGCCGTGATGATACAAAACTATTTAGTCTGTATCCCATAGCATATACGCCCATTGAACGCCATGTCAAAGTCAAGGGTGGTGCTTCACCAGATGACCCCAGCCTAAAAGAATACTGGGAAAAACGCCACAAAAAGTATGGCAAGAGCCATTGGGATACAAACTCCAAGTTATATCAAATTGCTCAAAACCAAAACTGGAGATGTCCAGTATGTGGCGAACCTTTATTCAATGGAGAGGAAATCGAGACCCATCACATAGTTCCTGTTGCTCAAGGTGGACTAGATTCGATAGACAACCTTCAGCACTTACACAGAGCGTGTCACAAACAGGAACACTCAAAATCCAAGTCAACTAGCTTGAAATAAGGCTTGAGCCGGATGATGGGAAACTGTCAAGTCCGGTTCTTAGGGGAGGGGAGAGCGGTGACGCTCGAACCTTACCCGACGACCTTAACGTATCCGGCATGATGAAAAGCCGTAAACTATCTCGCGCCATATCTGATTTGGGCTGGCGAAGTTTTCGGACAATGCTAGAAGCCAAGTCAGAAATGTACGGAAGAGACTTTAGGATTATCAGCCGATGGGAACCGACTAGCCAACGATGCTCCTGTTGTGGGCAAATTGGCGGAAAAAAGGAACTCTCAGTTCGTGAATGGACTTGCTTGTTTTGTGGGGCAGTTCATGATCGAGACGAGAATGCGGCTATTAATATAAAAGTCGCGGGCGGATTGCCCGAGACTCTAAACGGACGTGGAGGATGGACTAAGACCGTATCTAATACGGCATCTTCCAATGAAGCGTCAACCCACCAATTTCCCAAGCAGCTTTCGTTGTTTGGGTAGATTGGAATCCCCCTGATTCATCAGTGGGGAGGATATCAAGAATCAAGCGGGAGCCTTCAAGGGGAAAGAAAGATGAAAAAATTAGAATTTTTGCTACAGAAAGAAGGCGATCGCGCCTGGTTGCCCCTAGAAACCTCCGACGTGGAAATTCTAGAAGGTAAATACCGTGTTGTTGCTCGCATTCAGCACCCCAACACCGACATCGAAATTCGCGTTACCCATACTTCCTTCGACCCAGGGGCGCAGCGGAAAGTCCAAAGCCGATCGGCCCGCACCAACCCCGAAGGATTAGTCGTGATCATTCCCTACACCAGGCTCAAACCCGGACTGTGGGAACTCTCCTGCTTGCCAGATCCCAAATCAACACCACTAAAACCTTGGCAGTACGGCGTTCAGTTGGAAGTATTGCCCGCAGAATCGGAAACCTCCGAACCCCTACCGCCGATCGACCAAACCGAACCCGCAACTTCCCCCGCAGCCCGCACAAATCGCAGCACCGGTCGATCGCGCAGCCCCACAAATTGCAGCACCGGTCGATCGCCCCGCACCAACCCAAATCCCAGCAGCCACTGAGGCACCGCCGCAGACCAAAATCTACCAATTCCCAATTCCCCAAACCGCCGAACCCAAACCGGGCGTCAAACTCGAACTCGTCCTCGATCAAGAAACCTTCGTCACCCAACTCGGTCGCCCCTTAATCATTTCCGGCAAAATCGACATTCCCCAACCCCCCCAACAAAGCAGAAAAACAGCAACTCTCATCCCCGAATCCGAAGCGATAGAACTCAAACAACTCATCGGTTCAGCACAACTGCAAATTTACCTGCGCGACCCCCAAACCTCAAAAATTCTCGCAGAAATCCAGCAGCCGATGCCAGAACAAGTTCCCCCCTGCATCTTTGCCTGCGTCACCTACATCCCAACCGAGTGCAAAAGCCGCCTCATTTTAGGAGAAGCAATTCTCAGCAGCGGCGGCGTCACCCTAGCCACCAAACTATTCACAATTACAGCCCGTTTAGAGCACCTTCTACAGGAAATTAAAGACAATTTCATCGAAGAAAAGCATCAAGCTGAACCCTCCCCAACAGCCTCAAAACCGTCTGGAAGCGCCAAAAATATATCCTTCCTCAAGCTAGTAGAAAAATCCTTAGACCCTCCCTCCCCCGCCGAAGCCCCAAGCAAGGAAGCGCTACCCCCTCTACTGGCTTCGCGTCACACCCCAAGTGCAGGTGGCTTAGAACTGCCCGCATTCGGCAACAAACTACCCGACAGCAGCCGATCGCAATTGCTGTCGGAAATCTCCAATTCGCCTCGAACGGTCGCAGAGTCGATCGACCCACAAACCAAACCCTCAGACATCCCAACTCCCCCTAAAACAGCCGAAATCGGAGCGATCGACCAAAAACCCGAAAACAGCCCAGAACTAGAAACAACCGCCCCAGAAACCCAGCCAGCACCCACAAAACAGGCATTTCAAACCTTAAACGTCGAAAGTCGATTTTGGTCGCGACTGAGTTCCTTAGCCAGCAACGACGAATCCCCCGACTGGCTCAAAGCAACCACCCTGTCCCCAACTCCAACAGCCGCCGCAAATAGCAGCGACGAAATTGCCGTTGTGGAAGAAAGCAGCCCAACCCAACAGCAACCCGAAACCACGGAAACAAATTCCGACCCCAAATCCACTAGCCCGGAAGCCAGAGAATTTGTGGTTTTTGACGAACCCCCGCAACCGAAACAAGTTGGTCAAAAAACCACAACTGTCGCAGCAGAAGACACTCCCCCGACTCCCTACGTTTTGCCAGAAGACGAGTTAGTACCGATGCCAATTTTGGAATTGCCGCGCGCCGAAATCATCGCGGGCCAGGCTGTAAAAGTGCAAGTGCAACTGCCGGAATTAATGCCCCGGATTTATGTGAAAGTTTGGGTGTACGATCGACAAACCTACCTGATTCTCGACGGGCCGCGCTGGATTACCGAATTTAAAGCTAACGGGCTAGGAAACGTCCGAGCAAGTGTCGAGTTAGAGATTCCCTACGGCTGCATGGAAGTCGAATTTGAGGCGATCGCCGTCGAAATGCAAACTCAGCGGGAAAGTCACAAAGTAAGTGTTCACCGCCAAGTTTTACCCCCAGCCGGGCCAACTTTACCCCTCGAAGGGTAAGCCAAAATCCGCGTGCATCCCCGTTCATCCGCTGACATCTGCGGTTAAAAATTTCTACTTAGGAATGAGAATTAAATAACTTCCACAAGTTTGTGGGACGGGCGGGACGCCCATCCCACAATAACAATTAAAATTGTAAGTTATTTAATTCGCGATCCTTACTTACCAGTCAACTGCCGAAACTTCTTCTTAAACTTATTCTTATACACGTAGATCGATCGCTGTAAATCCTCAACTTGCAGCGACATCTCAGCCGCCAAACCCGTGCGCTTCCAAACATCCTCCTGACACTTGCGGCGGCAAAAATTCATCGGTTCCGAGTAAACTTTCCCACTAGATAAACTTGGCTTTGGCCCGCACCAGTGAATCACAGTCGCCGACTCGCGATCGCCCGCAGGCCCGCTTGACTCAACCGGAAACCGTTTTCTCAGCAAATCCTGGTCAAAATCCGGCACCAACAACTGCATATCCACATTCTGCACCCGCAGTCGATTTTCTTGTGCCGCCCGGAAAATCATAAAGTTCAAAAACCCCATTTCTCCGTACTTAAATATCCCCGGATTTGCCGCCGTAAAATCTAAAATTTCCACGTATTCTTCCAAGCTAAAAACGCCGCGTTTAGCAAAGAAAGTACCTGTGCAGAAATAGTTCGATCGCGATTCCGACCAACGAAAATTCGGGAAATGCTTCTCAACGCCCGGAATGTCAAAGAAAAATTCCGAAACATCCGCATCCGGGTAATCGTAACAAGGCTTGTCTACAATAAAATCAAACTCTTGAAAATTAGCCAACTTGAGAACATCGCCCCAGACGATCGTATCGGCATCCAAAACCATAAAATTTGACCAAGGACTTTCCCAGAAAGCAATCATTTTAGTTTTGCCCCAACCAAAACTTCTTTTTCTGAGAACTTCTTCAGAAACAGTTGTGCGATTGATAACTCGCACCCCATAGGATTTTTCCAAAGCACTCACAGAAAACGTACCGTCAATCAACAGACAAATCGGCACATCTCCGAGGAAATAGCGGATGCTAGCACAGCAACCCTTAGCAAACAGATAATCTTGGTCGCAGCAGGCAATAATAATACCAAAATCTTCCATAAACCCTCACTATTTTACTAACTTGCCTACCCCCAGCGTTTGGGTTGTTTGTTCTGACAGCAGCTCTATTTTCGACTTCTGCATTTTCGCCAGCTTAGCACTAAACTTCTGCGATCGTCCGTAGGCAAAAACCTCGTTAAAATCTCTAGGAATCATGGATATAGTGCGTCGGTCAACCCACTGAGCTTTCCTTGCGCCAACAGCGGGTCAAGCACCACTGGTTGCAGCCGCACTCAAACAACAAAAAAGTTGTGCTAAAATAGCGGGAAATTAAACCCGCCGACGGTTAGTCTCAAAAAAGGCGATCGTCCTGGCAAGTCCCGACGGCAGCGGGCATCAAAAAACCAAAATTAGTCAAGCCTGAACTTTGGTTGGGATCGGGTAAATCTACCAGCCTTTAGCTCTCAGTTCCCCACTCATAGCGGGAAAATCGCCCCTGCCGGGTCGCGAGGTTTAAAGTTAGGTTAAAAAGCTTGACATTAGAGGAGCAAAAGCTGTATAAGGGATGCGACAAGCAGCCACAATCCTACCTAATAAATAACTGTCTGTTAAGTCTGGCGTAACCGAGGACTCTGGGCAGTTGTCAGTTAGAGGCAGATTGTGGTCGAACCCGTAGAACCAGTTGTCGATCGCCCGCAGAGCAACTCAAGCAAGTCGGGCGATCGAGAGATGAAATTAGCACGTGATGGTATAATCAACTGTACTGTAATGTGGGCTTGACCTGAATTGATGCCTGGGCGGTATAAGGGCTCAGCCCGCTACGTTCAAGCAGAAGTAGACACGCCTACTGTGAATCAACAGTGAATCAACAGTTATGGATATGTTCTATTTTGGCAGTTATTGTCAACAGGCAAGCAACCACAAAAATTAGCAGTTGGGAATTGCTGGTCGTCGAGTTGAATAGAGTGTGAAGGTGTGAGGAAAATGAACAGAACTTTTTGGAATTTACTGCTAGTATCCCCGGCAATTCTGGGGCTATCATCAGTCATGAGTGCCACTGCGATCGCCGCAGAAGCGACCACTACCGCTGAAGCCAACCAGCTAGCTACAGCTCAGTCATCTGAGTCAAAAATTGCAGAAATAGTTGGAGAAATAGTTGCAGAACCAGTTGCAGCACCCCCTGCTGCCCCAGAAAACCTGGCTTTAAACAGCAGCGTCGAAGCGGCCCAAACCCCGGTCGTTAACGAAGCAGACGCTGAAAAACTCGCCTCAATCAAACCAGAAACCAGCGAAGCAGCACTGCAAACAACACTGCAAACAGCACTGCAAACAACACTGCAAACAACAGGGAGCGACATCGACTTAGCAGCCCCAAGCGCTCCGACCAGCGCCGCAGTAGCAACTGAACCCCTAGCAGCAGCAGGCACAGCCGAATCCTCGCCCCAAGCATCAGACTTGGCAGTGCAAAGCAGCCAGACAGACGCCCCTGGGAAAATTGAAGTGCCAGCAGTCGCCAGCACCCCAGTTACTACCCCAGTTACTACCCCAGCTACTAAGGTAGAAATTGCTCAGACAGCACCCGCCGGAATGGGCGGCCCCATCGTCCCTGTCGCTCCCCAAGCGCTGCCGGCCCAACAGTCGGGAACCATGTCCCAAGTGACATCAGTCACTCAGCTCTCCGACGTGCGACCGACAGATTGGGCATTCCAAGCCCTGCAATCCCTAGTCGAACGCTACAGTTGTATCGTAGGTTATCCCGACGGCACCTACCGCGGCAACCGCGCCCTGACTCGCTACGAATTTGCAGCCGGCGTCAACGCTTGCTTAGACCAGATAACCCAGCTAATTGGGTCAACAGGTAACTTAGTTACCAAAGACGACTTAGCTATCCTGCAACGCCTGCAAGAAGAATTTGCAGCCGAACTCGCTACCCTGCGCGGACGAGTAGACGGCCTAGAAGCTCGCACCGCAGAACTCGAAGCCAACCAGTTCTCCACCACCACAAAATTGGCTGGAGAAGCCATTTTTGCTGTCAGCGACAGCTTCGGCGATGGTGTCGGCCTCCACGACGACAAAACAGTCACCAACCTCGGCTACCGGGTGCGGTTGAACTTCAACACCAGCTTCACCGGTCGAGACTTGCTCAGAACCCGCTTGCAAGCCCTCAACGTCGCCAACTACTCAGCAGCAACAGCTACGGGTACTAACATGGCTCGCCTAGCGTTTGACGGGAATGATAACAGCAATTTCACACTAGACGAAGTGTACTATCGTTTCCCGATGGGTAAAGCTACAGTCTTTGTCGGCCCTAAAGGACTTGACCTAGATGAAATTGCAGACCAGGCTTCTACCTTTGGTAACTCTACGAGTAGCGGTTCACTTTCCAGATTTGGAGTTCGCAACCCGGCCGTATTCCGCGGCCCGCAGGGAGCAGGCGCAAGTGTGAGTTTCAACTTGGGCAGCTTCCGAGCTACCGCGGGCTATCTCGCCGGCGACAGCGATGCTCCCAACCCCGCAGACGGCAGGGGCGTTTTCGACGGTTCTTTCAGCGCTTTGGGTCAGATCGGCTTTTTTAGCAGACCGTTTGATTTGGGCCTGACTTACACCCGGAAATACAATCGCGCAGGCGATGTTAGCCTCATGGGCGGCGTCGGCAGTTCCTTGGCTAACCGGCCCTTCGATCAATCACCCACCGCATCAGATAACTATGGCGTGCAAGTTAACTTCAAACCCAGCAGTCGCTTTCAGATTGGCGGTTGGTACGGTTATACGAAGGCTGAACAACTGCGGGGCGGCAACAATGACGCTACGATCCAGAATGGTGCTATCACTTTGGCCCTGGCAGATTTTGGCCGCCAAGGCAACCTCCTCGGCTTCGTCTTCGGTGTACCGCCAAAAGTTACTGAGAGTGATGTCGCCAGAAATCGCAACACCTCTTATCACTTAGAGGGTTTCTATCGCTTCCAAGTCAATGACTTTATTTCGGTGACACCGGGCGTTTACGTGATTCTCAATCCCGAACACAACAACAACAACGAGGATATCTGGGTCGGACTCCTCCGTACAACCTTTAATTTCTAAGGTTTCCAGACATCTAGTTACAAGTAAAAGCGGCAGGCGACTGCCGCTTTTAGTTTTTGGTCATTGGTCAATACGCTTGGGATAAGGGATAAGAAGACCGGGCGGTTGAAACCGCGTCTATACAAACAAAACCTGCCTCCGCAGGTTGAAGAGTGAGCGGTTAACATCACATTTATGGAGACAAAATCCACTCCAAGCGGGTTGGAATTCTTGATTTTCTTTAGTCCGCGGAGGCGGACTTCGTTTGTCTAGACGCGGTTTCAACCGCCGTCTGATTTAAAGTCCGAACGATCAAACCAATTCGATTGCTCTTCAGTCAACAAAATTATGAATTTTGGCGGCAAATCCCGAATACGGATGTGTAGCCGTGCAGAAATGTGCTGCCGCCGACGGGGCCGATTTCGCCGTTGCAGAAAAAGCCGCTCAGGGGAATGTTTTTGAGGTATCTGCCGAATAGTTTCGAGTCAAAGTTCGATTGACCGTAAAGCCCTTCGCCGCGCCCCAGACAAGAGAACATCAATGCGCCCATGTTGGATGTACCCCTGTCCTCGGTGGCCCGCTGATAGCGATCGAGCAGCATTTCTAGGTCTTCTGCGGAGGTGCGCGCGTCCCGCAGGTGAAATTGGATGCGCTGTCCGGGACGGACTCGATCGCCGATCGCAATTGCTCCCACTTTCGGATCTACCCCTAACAAATTTCGGATTAAAAAATCTCCGGGCTCTAATTTAAACTTGAATTCATCGCTGACTAAGCCGACAAATAACGAGTGCTGCGCTAATTCTCGGTCTGCTTCGCTCAAGGTTTGAACTAACTCTCGCAGCGCCTCTAAGGGCGATCGCTCGATGCCCCGGCTGCCGGTATCATCGGTTTGTTCTTCGAGTTTCAGCAAAATATTGCGCTCTCCTTCCGTCACCCGATAAGGATGCCCGATCGGTCTACAGCCTTGTGCAACGATCGTTTCCAAAACTATATTCCCACTCAAAGCCACTCCCACCGTCCCTTCTCGGTAAAGCTGATAGTTGCAAAACAGCGCTGCGCCTCTGCCCGCACCATCCCCGCCGGCCAGTCCTCCTACCTTCGGCGCACCTGGATAGGCATAATCTAGTCCTTGCAGCAAATCGTTAATTTTTGCCGAAAAGGGGTCGGCCAAGATAATAAACTGCGGTTCTTCGTGGGCTGGCACGCCCAACAAATCCACCCAAGTATCCGGGGGACTGTCTAAGTCCGGTAGTTCTTCTGCACTGATGTGAAATGTTCTGACGTTTACTCCCGGCAAGCGGGCCAGACTCAGGCTGACGGCTGGAGATCCCTCTACTTCTTCGGTGAGCCCGCCCCGATTCGTGCCAATGACTCCTCCACCGCCACAGCCCAGAATCGCAGGTACTGGCAGTAGTTCTCGCAGTAAAGGCATTAGCCGAGAATACTCGCTGGCAAAGGCAGATGAGATAAATATCAGCGCTAAATCGGCCGGGCCTTCTAGGTCGCGATCGGCTTGTTCTATAACTTCTTTGAGGGCGGATTCCAAAGAGGGACGGGTTGATAAAGCGCTGACCCATTGCATTTGGTTTTGGGCGTACATAAGGCAAACTTCTCTATAAAACTATCTCTATACATTAGGCTAACCGGAACTGGCCACTGGGGGGACGCTATTCTTGGGCGATCGATTGCCCATCGATTGCCGTTCTTGTGTTAACATAAGTTAACATGAGTGTCCAATTAATCTGTTGTGTGTTAAATGCCGTGTTCAGCTAAATCTTAAAAGATAAAGCTCAATACAGTTTGACACACCAACCTCGTGTAATGTTTTCATCAAAAGTAAGGTCGGCTTGACCTACATTGATGCCTGTGTACTAGAACCCGCCTACGGGCTAGTAAAGCAGGAAGTAGAGACGGCTGCTGCGATCGCAGTTATGGATGGTTTCTCTCTGGGCTGCTGCAACAGCAGCGCATCTCAAGCTATTATTAGCTGGGGTCGCCAGACCGAAACAGCAAATCCAACCCAAACTAACATCCAAAAAGAAAACCTTTCTTACTTACTTAAGGTGACTGTCAACTACCCAACACTCAAGTGACTGGCCTTCTGACCTAAAACTTCAGTTGTAGTTGACTAGCCTAAGACTTTAGAGGTCTACCTTTTTTGAGTTATGACACCAAGTGGCTGCTTAGCTAGTCCCTTGCTCTGTCGTTAACGGTTAAACATCTTTATTTGGGTTAAGGACGTGCCGTTAGCCGAACAAGCTCACTAAACAAAGGCGCGTGCTAACATTACCTAGAAATAGGTCGGGGACAACCATATTCTCCTACACATTCATACCAACAAGCTTTATGACAACAACACCCGCAGGCAACATCCAAGAAAAAATTGAAGAAGAACTAGAAAGCGCTCGTACCGTCTGTGATATCAAGGGCGCGGCTTCCGGGGAATGCGCGGCGGCGTGGGACGCAGTTGAAGAACTGCAAGCAGAAGCTTCCCACCAAAAGCAAGTCAAACCTAAGAATTCTTTTGAAAAATTTTGCGACGACAATCCTGACGCTGCTGAGTGCCGCATCTACGAGGAATAAACGAGCCATTTAGCTCTATGCCTTCCCTCCCGCGCCGAAATCTAACTTTTGGCGCGGGAGAATTTTATTTGAGGGGTTGAGCCTTTAGGTAATGGCGAGATTTGCCCTCTATCCCAATACGGTTAAAATCAGCCAGCTTCTCCCCACTCCCCCAGGGCTGTTTCATTCTCTTGTAGGGGCTGCCCCCCGTGGCAGCCCCTATGTCTGAAACGCTTGTGAAATCGTCTGTGGGGGGGGTAGGCATTCTTAGCACTACAAGAGTCAAAATCGCGATTTTCGTGAGAATGAAACCGCCCTGCCCCCTGGGGGACAAGAATTTTTGGCTCTTGCGTCCCCCTTGGTTCGGGGGATGGGAAGGAGAGATCCGAGGAATAAACAGTTTTAACTCAAGCGTATTGCCGTCTATCGTGTCTCAAGTACCCTTTAAAGCACGCCAAGTACCTTAGAAAAGGTAGCAGCAACTAAAACATTAAGATCGTGTTCTGGTTGCTGATTTTTTAGCATTTTTGTAGTAAAATTTGTGACAAATAAGTGAGTATATTTTCCCAAAGATGTTGAGTCTTTTATTGGCAGCCACCGGGCCTTGGTTTCAACCGCTAGTCTGGATGGATTATCGGTTGTCTGTGTTATTAACAATTTCGATCCCGCTGGTAGTGCTGATTTGGGCTGTTGTGGCAAAAGCTGAGGCGATCGTCCGTTTGTCGATTATTTATTGGCGGGTGGCGAGTTTGCTGGCAATTGCACTTTACCTGATGATGGCTGCGCTGCCTGTGAGCTTTGTGTCGTCGGTGATTGGGAGGGCCTTAATTCCTGCTAGTCTGTGGTTTTGGGAGGATTTAAACGAAGAAATTGCCGATCGACCGCAGTCGGCCCTGAAACTGGCTTTTACAGCTTGGCGGTGGGCGATTACTGTTTACAGCGGTTTGGGCGCACTAGCTCAACTTCCCTTCTTAAGCTGTGCCTTTAAATCTCAAATTCAGGTAATTGACGAACCTTTTTGCCGCGTTTGGTTAGACCCACCTTGGCTCTATAAACAAATGTTTCACCCTACGGTAACCCCTCAATTTTTGGGATTGTTGGGTCTGATAGGTTTAGGAATCTATGTAATTTACTTGTCATACTTTGTGCTTATTAGACTAGGAAAACAGGGGAGGTCAGCTACCGGAAATTAAGTGTAGTTTAAGTTAGTATTTCCCTCCTAAATTGCAGCTAAAGTATTCCACAAAAAGCTCATAAATCCCAAATAAAAACAGCCGGGGCGCATCTAGGACAAAATCAAACTAACAGCAGGGTGGCTGACGTGACCCGCCCAAAAACGGATACAAGCCGTGGACTCCAGTCGTGGAGATCTAAAAATTTTAGACTAAGGTTCCAGCTTCCAGATTCATCTGTAGAGAAAATCTAAAATCTAAAATCTAAAATCTAAAATCGACTGACAGCAATGTTATTGGGAAAGACTGTGATGGATAGCAAACAAGCCTACTTACAGTGCTTAGAAAGGCTGATTTGGGCGCTCGATCGCCTGGAAGCAAAAGTCGAACCAAGTGAAGTCGCTCGGATTGCCGAACTGATTGTTCAGCCGATGATGGGGCCCTGGCGGTTTTTTCACACTCCCGAACATATTTTTGAGGTGGGGGGAGATGAAGACGCGATCGAGGTTTTGGCAGCTTTATTTCACGATACCGTCTACGTGCAAGTCGATCGCAGCATTAACTTTAACGTCAGCTACTACATCACTCCTGTTGCAAAAGAGGTTAACAAACAACTACAAATTCGGGATCAATCTGAACTGCCGGCGGATGCTATCTTCGATATGGTAATGCTGGTATTCAATTTTGTACCGGGCGAAGTCCTCAATCCTTTCGCCGGACAAAACGAATTTCTCAGCGCTGTCGTAGCAGCAAAAGCTCTAGAACCATTTCTCAAACGCGAGCAATTGCTTCAAATTGCAGGCTGCATTGAAGCAACCATTCCGTTTCGCGCCGCCGAGTCGGGAGTAACGGTAAGCCAGCGCCTTTATGACCGCTTGCAAGCAATAAATAGCCGATTTAACCTCAGTTTGACTGATGAGGAAATGCGGGAAACCGTCAAAAAAGCTGTGCGAATTTCTAACCGGGATGTGATGAGTTTTGCTCACCATAGTTCAGCCCATTTTTTGGCAAATACCTGGAATTTACTGCCGGAAACCAATCACAATCTCATCTGCTGCGGTTTTTACACAGTTCGCGACTACCGAGTTGCTTTGCTCAAGATGGAAGGTTTTCTGAATTATCTCAAGCCAGAAATAATTTTCCGGCAGTTTGAGGGATATCCAGACGATCGCACCTATCAGCGCTGGGAAACTACTGCTAAGTACAATCTCGAAATTGCGAAGCTTTATTTGGGGTGCAAACTGTCTGCTCTCGCCCTGCTAGAAGCTCTTTCTTCGGGTTTTGGCATCGATGTTTCTCTGGCGATGATGATGGGAGGAATTCCGGATCAATCTGTTAACTGCGTGCGCCTAGAAAGCTTTTTTCCAGAAATAGAAAAACCTTATCAATCTAAAAATGGTTTAGAAGCGGAAGTATTAAATTTATTAGAAAATGGGCGGGCTAAAAGCACTTCTAAAACCGATTTGGAGAACTCGCCACTGACAACGTTTGTCGTAAAAATTGTTGGCTTTGAGGAAATGCGCTATCAGTGCGATCGAGCTAAGGAATTTTTTAAAGAAAATCTAAATGCCGACGACTTTATTTCCGACTTTAACCCGATAGTTACAGAAATTGTCATTGATTCAATTCTCAAGTTGTTTGACAGCCGGAAATCGACTATCTACCGATACTACGATATCACTTCTAAGTTAAAGTCCCAACCCCAGAGCAATTTTCGCGATCGCCCTTTTCGCTCAAATGGTTAACTAGCTTTAAATACAGTATTTTTGCCTCCTCTATAGAAAAGACCATTACTCAGCTTATACAAGAGTGCAGCGATTACACCGTGACAGGATGGATTGCCTCGCTTTCTCTACGTCAATCAGCCTATCCATCCCGACACCAACAGCCGTACAGGTAAGTAGGTAGACGGGATTAAACCGCATAATGTAACACTATGTAAACAGGTTTAGTCAGCAAGTAGAGAGCCTTTGGAGACTTTGCCCTCGTTTACATAGGGGCGTTTTTTCGCGCCGACTTACTTATGGTGTGGGGCTGGTGGCAAAGATGCTAAAAGTTGATAAAAAATGGAAATTCCGCTGCTGTTTGCCTTTGACAATTACTTTGTACAAAAGGGATTTTATAGCGGGCTGTCACTCATCTGAGCTACCCCAGATAAGCGTCACTATAAAAAGCGACTGTTAAAGCACTTCCCCCCACAGCTACAACTGGGGAATAGCAAGTTCAAACGACTTGCAAACCACTAATCCCCAATCAAACCATGCAAACCACAAATTCAATTTACGCTCAATTGCCTCTTTGCTCTTCACTGCCCACACTGAAACGAAATAATAGCACCACTGCCAATCAAAACGTGCGCTATCTCCCAATACGGTTTACTTAAGGCTTGGGAGGCTTTAAGATATTAAAAACAGGAGCATTCATTTTTATTCCAGTACCTCTGTGTTTAACTTTTTTAGATTTAAATTT
>Ga0163146_10004117_pt1 | contig 18000 bp, 20 predicted proteins | sample OliLakLV19MP7G1_FD_148648 | JGI IMG/M metagenome (GOLD analysis project Ga0163146, IMG submission 148648) | Freshwater microbial mat bacterial communities from Lake Vanda, McMurdo Dry Valleys, Antarctica - Oligotrophic Lake LV.19.MP7.G1 | ecosystem: Environmental > Aquatic > Freshwater > Lake >...
TTCTAACACTTAGCCTGTCTAACTCTTATAGATAGTTTATTCATTTTTCATTATTCCTCCTAGGAGAACGCAAACTGGTTAGTTTGCGTTTTTCTTTTTTACGACGCTTGTTTTGAAAAATCCCCTTGGTTTCAGCTTTTAAAAATGAGTCCACTCATGCAGAGGTGAACACCCTGCTCGCTATCAAAACACCGCTCCTTCCCCTGCATTGCCTACCCAACAGAAAACCCCGTTCCTGTAAGCAGGAACGGGGTAAATCATTACTAGGGTATCCAACAGACACCGCCTAGCGGGCATTTTTTATCCTTAAAGTGTAGAAGGTTTAGCTAAAGTAATTTCCACGCGACGGTTGAGCTGACGCCCTTCCATGCTTGTGTTGGAGGCTGCCGGTTTGGTTTCCCCAACACCTTTGGCAATCACCCGTTCACTGGAAACATTTGATTTATTTAGAAGATAAGTTTTAACGGCTTCGGCGCGTTTACGCGATAGTTCAAGATTGTCTTGAGCCTTACCTGTGGAGTCAGCGTAGCCAGTAACAACAATGCTGCCCTTGGGATACTCCCCTAAGAGCAAAGCCACTTGACGCAGTGTGGGTTCAGCCATCTCCTTGATTTCAAATTTAGCAACGTCAAATAATACATCACCCGAAAGTTCCATCGCCAGAGCAGCCTCGGTTTCTCTAACCATCAAATCACGACGAGCTTTGAGCAACTCTAGTTTTTTAATTTCTAATGCCAGCTCGGCTTTTTGCACATCCAGTAGTTGCGTTTTTTCTTGAATAAGCAGTGCTTTTTCGAGTTCTAACTTTTTTTCTTTGAGTGCTAGCTCTTGAGCCGCAATGTCATTAAGAGTGGCTGTGGTGCTGATGGTTGTGGTGGTTTCCGTCATTGAAGTCTGGGCAATCGACTGAGTGCTTATTCCTAGCACGCAGCAGAGGCTAAGTGTGGCGGTGAGTAGAAGTTGATAGGGGGGTTTACGATATTGATTTAATTTTATTTTCATGACTCATCCCATTATGCACGACTTATGCCAACAGATCCGACGGCTGAGTTAAAAGGTTAACCTCAAGCAGCTTAGATAATATACGGGCAGGCCAGCAAGAAATCATAGTCGTGCAAAAAACGTCTTATATTCTTATTTTCATGCAATTCTGCACGGTTTGATCGCATAACGTAAGCGACTAGATCCACCCACTATTTTTTCTAATGCGTTCAACGGGAACATGTAAAGACATCCCACAGGATTGTTGGCACGTTCCTAGCAATGTCTGTTAATGAAACATCAACCAAAACTTATGAAAAAAACACAAAAAACAAATTACGCAATACCTACATTAGCTTCAGCTGCTGGACTAGCCCTATTTACCTTAATGGCTTGTTCTGAACAGAAAAAAGCGGATATCACTACACTAGAAACAGTTAAAGCAGAGGCCGCAGTTAACGCCTTTGACACAACTGGATCTAACGAACTAAAGCTAAAAGCTGAGACCGCATTTGCTGATTTAGATAGAGAAATCAGAGAACTAGAAGTGCGCGTCGAATCAACCGTTGGAGAGAAAAAAGCAGAAGCACTCTACAAACTCACCGAGTTAAAAAAACGTAGCTCGGAAATTCGCGGAGACTTTAACGAGGCGAAAGTAAGAACGCTTATCGAAGACGTTAAACAAAGTGTCCGTTAAATAATTAACTAAAATCACAATAAAGAATACTTATGAATAAATTACAAATAAAAGGCGAGTGGAACATCATCAAAGGAAAAATTAAACAACAATACGCTGATCTCACGGATGATGATCTAGTTTACGTTGAAGGCAAAGAAGAAGAGCTCGTGGGACGTGTGCAAAAGCGTCTGGGCAAGACCCGCGAAGATGTCGAAAAAATGTTTAAAGACCATGGCGACTATCATAGTGATAGTAAGTAATGGCACACAATAAACCAGTGCGTGTGTAAATACACGCTAGAAAGGATCAATATGTTAGGATGGGCTGTTACATTTCTCGTTGTTGCATTGATTGCAGCATTATTAGGGTTCGGCGGGATAGCGGGCATGGCGGCAGGAATAGCAAAGATTTGCTTCGTCCTGTTCCTCGTGCTCTTTGTTGTCTTCTTAGTTATGGGACGACGTCCCCCAACGAGCTAGAATACAGATAAAACGGCGCTTGGGATAACCTCCTAAGCGTCGATATCTGATGCCTACCTTTATGCCCATAAGCCCAGAATTTAGCGTTCCGTGGATGGTTATAGGCTTACTTACTATCGCCTGTGGCGTTTTGGTATTAGCTTGGCCGCAGCTTCTTTACAGTGTCTTGGCCGCTTATCTTATTATTAGCGGAATCCTAGGATTTTATTATGGTTCTCCACCTTCCCTTTATTTCCCTCCGATCATAGCAGGAGGATTGATCCTCATGTTCCCTAATCTTTTATCCTACTTATTAGCCACTTTATTATTTATTATAGGCCTTATTATGTGCTTATCCCTAGGCTTGTTATTAGTGGGTGGCCTTGCCATTATGATGGCTGTAGTGATTTTCTTAGCTCCTAGAATAATCGCTTATCTTATAGCGAGCTACTTCATTTTAATAGGGGTATTATTAATAGCTACACGAGCCACAACTTTTTTTAACTAAGGATTAGCCCCCATGCGCGTATTGATTATTGATGACGAACCGAGAATTAGAGACACCACAGCGGTAGTTCTCGGAACCATGCGTTACGAATCAGCGCAAGCTTCAAGCGGGGCAGAGGCTCTAGAAATGTTAGCCTCCGATGATTTCGATGCCGCTTTGCTCGACTTGAAACTAGGCCATGAAAACGGGCTAGAAGTTTTAGTTAAGCTTTTACAATTCCAACCGCGACTAGCTGTTGTGGTCTTTACTGCCCATGCTTCTATTGAAACCGCTGTCGAGGCCATAAGACTTGGGGCACAAGACTATTTGCCAAAGCCTTTCACTCCCGACGAGATGCGCCAAATTTTTTATCGGGTGCAACGCGTTATTCAACTAGAAGGGCGCGTCGCTGAATTAGAGACGAGGCTGGAACAAGAGCTGCCTCAGGTTGAAAGTGATACGCAGGATCATGAAGTGCAAAAAATCTTTAGCATGGCTGATAAGGCCGCATCAACTTCAGCAACCGTTTTAATCTTAGGCGAAAGCGGGACAGGTAAGACGGAGTTGGCTCGACGCATCCACCGTTCCAGCGAACGAAAAACTAAGCCTTTTATCGTTGTACACTGCCCCAGTCTTTCCCGGGAACTTCTAGAGAGCGCGCTATTTGGTCATGTCAAAGGGGCTTTCACTGGAGCCACCAGTGATGCTTCAGGTAAGGTCGTCATGGCCGAAGGTGGCACTCTTTTTCTAGATGAACTGGGTGAGCTCCCCATGGATTTGCAAACGAAGCTTCTACGGTTGATGCAAGATCGTGAATACGAACGCGTCGGTGATCCTAAAGTTAAAAAGGCTAACGTGCGGATCATAGCGGCGACGAATCGCGATCTGGCTCAAGCAGTTAAGGACGGTAGTTTCCGAGAGGATTTATTCTACCGATTAAGCGTTATAGTATTGGAGATGCCGCCTTTGCGAAAACGACCTGCGGATATTCCCATAATAGCGCAACACTTACTGCGTCAACTCAACGCGCAGATGCGGAAACGCGTTAAAGGATTCAGTCCTGAAACCATGCAGACCTTTCGCCGTTACAATTGGCCAGGCAACATACGAGAATTGCGGAACGTTATTGAGCGTGCCGTTATCCTCACATCGGGGGATCAGATCCAAACCGCTGATGTGCCTGACTCTATCAGCAATGCTGAGACACCTAACTCTGGTCTCGGCTCCTTCATCAGCTTAGACCAAATAGAACGCGAACATATCCGCCAAATCATGGCTAAGAGCTCTAGCCTAGATGAAGCCTCTAAGCTTTTGGGTATTGATGCTGCAACCCTTTACCGCAAACGAAAAAAATACGGACTCGACTAAGTCCAAACCTAAAGAAAGACAATAACTATGAATACTAAACTCCTCGTCGGAATCGCCCTCATTGTATTAGGCGTGATCGCTCTAAGCTATCAAGCCATAACCTACACCAAACGGGAAAAAGTTGTCGATATAGGTGCACTCCAAATCACAGCAGATACACAAAAGAAAATCCCCCTTCCACCCATTGCAGGCGGACTTCTCATTGCTGGCGGTGTAGCAGTGATCGTGATGGGTCGCCGTTCTTAATCTTACCTGTTTAGCTTCTTAGGTTAATCCTAAGAAGTAAATTGGGATCATCTGCTAGTTTGATAATTCAGTTGGAGAGATTCCAAGAGGTGAAGTATTATTATGAATAATCCTTGGATTATTGTCTGGTTAATTGGGCTAGCTCTTTCCCTCACTACGCTACCCTTCATTCTGCTTTCTGATAAGCGTCCTGCTGGAATGTTAGCTTGGATGTGGGCAGTGCTCTTGTTTCCCTATCTCGGCGCATTGGCGTTTTTATTGTTCGGAAGCGAACGAATTTATCGTCGTCATTTGCGCCGTCGTCGGGTGTGGTCTAAGCGTCGTAACAAAGGGGAAGTATCTCCCTATGAAGGCCTAAACGCTCATGACAATGAATTAGCTCATCTTCTCTCGGAACTAAATATCTATCCCAGCAGCAGTTATGCTGAGGCGAAGGTATTATTAGAGGCTAAGAATTTTTACCCCGCCTTAGAAAAAGCTATTTCCGAGGCTCAGAGCTCCATTTTGATTGAATTTTATATTTGGAAGGACGACGCCCACGGGAAAAGGATTCTTGCTCTATTAACCGCAGCAGCGCAGCGGGGGGTCATGGTAAAACTAATCCTAGACGAGATGGGTAGCCTATCTCTACCGAAAACCCATTTTCAAAGCTTGGTGGACGCGGGAGGCAATTTCTCTTGGTTTAATGCTTTGCACCTCGTCCGTAATCGCTGGAACTTTAGCCTCCGTAACCACCGAAAATTGCAGATCATCGACGGAGAGGTAGCGTTTGTTGGCGGCATGAACATAGGGCGAGAATACATGTCTGAAGATCCCAAGTTCGGTCAATGGAAGGATGTTCAAATCCAAATTACTGGTCCCGTCATTAAAAATTTATGCCAAACATTTTGGGAAGATTGGCATTTTGCGACGGGGGAAGATTTAGGCTCAGAAATGGTTTTCCCGACTCCCTCACCTGCCGGTAAAGCGCTGGCTCAAGTTATCGAAGACGGTCCAGATTCTAAAAATTATCCTCTCGTTTTATCTTTAGTCGCCTTATTAAATGCCGCTAAAGAACGAGCCTGGTTCAGTGCTGGATACTTTTTTCCTATTGAACCCTTCCTGTCAGCTTTGAAACTTACTGCTGCCCGCGGAGTGGATGTGCGCATCCTTATTCCAACAAAAAGCGACCACTCTTGCCTAGTCAAAGGTGCCGGAGCCTTCTACGAGGAATTACTTAGTTACGGCGTGAAACTGTATGAATACGAAGTCGGCACCCATCACGCCAAGCTTGCCCTTATTGATACGGCTTGGGCTAGTGTGGGCTCAGCTAACCTTGACGTGCGTTCCCTGCGGCTCAACTTTGAACTTAATGTTGTGGTTCATTCCGAGAGTGTGGTCACGGAATTGGAAAAAACGTTGCTAGAGGATTTCGCTCTCTCAAAGGCGGTCAACATTGAATCCGTCCAAGCACGATCTACTAAAACACGCTTGATCGAAAATATTTGCCGGCTTATGGGTCCAGTGCTTTAACTTTTTAATTTAATATGGCTTCTGCACGATTGGCCAAATCGCAAGATGCAAAATGCACGAAAATCAGCAGTTCATGCAATGCCTTCATTGATTGATTCTGTTTTTAACCTATTAAAGCTAAACGGCTTAAATAGTTATTCGTAAACAACGGCATGAACCCTGCACCTCAAAATGCACGAATATGATCTTTCTTCCTGTGATGCTTGGTGAGCACTTTCAAGATCATTTCAATTAAATACACGCTTATATTCCACGCTTATGAACACAATGCCTGAAGTCGAACCTAAGAAATCGGAAACCATTCCATCTCTACACAACCCTTTAAACATGGGATCTGTTGTTGATTCCTCATCTGTCCATTTCTGTGTTTGGGCACCTAACGCTTCCCAAGTTGATTTAGTCGGAGATTTCAACGACTGGAAGGGGGCATCCTATCCCATGAAACGAAGTGATGATGGGAAGTGGCGTCTATCCATTCCCGAGGCAAAGCCAGACCAATGTTATCAATATGAATTAACCTTTGAAGGCAAAACATTTCGCAAAAATGATCCCTATGCCAAGCGCATTGAGCCTAAACGATTATTATCTGTTATTTTTCAGTCAGAGTATAAATGGAAATATCCAGACTTTGACATGCCTTCCTTCAACGAGCTTGTCATTTATGAATTACACGTGGGCACTTTTGCTCCTAAAAAGAAAAATAAACCTGGAACATTCGCTGACGTTGTGCATCGGCTGTCTTACCTAAAAAACTTGGGAGTAACTGCCATTGAGTTAATGCCTCCTTGCGAGTTTCCTTCCGAAAGATCTTGGGGTTATAATGTAACTAACCCATTCGCTGTCGAAGAAAGCTACGGTGGAGCTGAGGCCTTAAAAATACTCGTAGATGAGGCGCACGCTCACGGCATTGCCGTTATATTAGACATTGTTTATAATCACTTCGGACCAGCGGATTTAGATTTATGGCAGTTCGATGGGTGGAACCAAAATGACAAAGGCGGCATCTATTTTTACAACGACTGGCGTTCTTCTACGCCTTGGGGGGAGAATAGGCCAGACTACGGACGCGGTGAAGTAAGGCAGTTCATCCGTGACAATGCACTTATGTGGTTTGAAGACTACCATGTGGATGGGCTACGTTTAGACTCCACTATTTTTATGCGGGACGTAAACGGTAACTCTTATTCCGCAGATACAGAAATTCCAGATGCTTGGTCTCTCATGCAATGGGTTAACAACGAAGTGGCTCAGCACTTTCCAGGAAAAATAATGATTGCGGAGGACTTGGCCTGTAACAATTGGGTCACCGAGGAAAGTGGAGCGGGGGGAGCGGGTTTCCACGCGCAGTGGGACGCTGCCTTCGTCCATCCCATACGCACATGTGTAAGCTGTATCCAAGATGAGGATCGCAACATGGGTGCTGTAGCAGGTGCTTTAACTAATATGCATAATAACGATCCCTGCGCCCGTATCGTTTACACGGAGTCGCACGATGAAGTAGCTAATGGATCTTCTCGTATTCCTTCGGAAGTTTCGCCAGATGACGCTGCGGGCTACCATGCCCAAAAGCGTTCTATTCTGGGTGGCGGGCTAACCTTAACGGCGCGTGGTATCCCCATGTTGTTTGAGGGTCAAGAATTTCTTGAAGACGGCTGGTTTCAAGACGATGTCCCTGTTGATTGGGAAAAAGCCTCCACCCATAGAGGCATCCGCTTATTCTATCAAAACTTGATTTCGCTACGCCTCAATCGTTCCAACCAAACACGCGGTTTTACGGGATCAGGCTTAAATGTTTTCCATCTAAACCATCAAGATAAGGTCATCGCATTTCATCGCTTCCATTCTGGAGGCCGAGGAGACGACGTGATCATGGTGGCTAACTTAGGGCACCAAAGTTTTGAAAATTATACCGTGGGCAGTCCTTGTGAGGGCGAATGGCAGGTGCGGATTAACTCCGACTGGGAGGGCTACAGTCAACAATTTGGGGATATTCAGCATCCCGTTCAAGCTTCCACAACAAGTCCTGAACCCTGTGACGGTCAACCCCACCGTATGACCTTTTCTTTAGCTCCCTACTCCATGCTGATCTTTAGCCAAGAACAGTTGAAGTGAATCTAATCCATGCTTAGTCTTATTTAATATGCTACGCACACGGCTCGTTCTAGGCTTGCTCTGCCTACTAGTTATCTTGCTGGCACTTGGCCTGTATGCCATTGACCGCTGTAATCACTTAGGTAACCAAGTCGAAGTAATCCTAAGTGAAAACCTAGAAACCTCCCGAGCCTTACAAGAGCTTAAGCGCTGCATCGATCAAAGCACGGCAGCTTTGTTGGCAGAAGAGGCCGCCGAGCTTGAAGCAGAACCCCAAGGCTTTTCTAAAGCTGTCCTAGGTTTTGAATCCTGCTTACGCCGCTTACAGCCTATCAACCTTGATAAGAAGGGTCGTGAATTGCTAGAGACCCTGACGGCAAGTTATCGAACGTTCCAAAAAAATGCCCCTGCTTTTCTTGCTACGCCCCTAAAGCAAGTCGATCACCGTCGCAGCCTAGCACGCGGGCTCACCCAGCAGGCGTCCGTTCTCTCAGAACAATCAGACGCTCTCCTAGAACACGTTCACCAAACGATGCAAATGCGCAACGGCGAAACTAAAATAGAAATCGACTCGACCATTCGTCTCTTAATTCTTTTTATGATTATCGCGGTGATAGTAGCCGTCTATGCCTCGTTCCGCCTGACCCGTGGCCTACTTGATCCCTTATCTTCTTTAGCAGCTTCTATCCAAAAAGTAGGTCAGGGCGACCTAAATCAAAGTCTCATCCCCACCTCCAACGACGAGGTCGGAATTCTAGCCCATCACTTTAATGAAATGGCGCGCCAGCTCAAAGATTTTCGTGAAGCCGATCAAGGTAAGCTCACCCGTCTGAATCGCACCATTCAACAAACGCTCGCCTCTTTTCCTGATCCCATTTTTGTTTTAGGTTTAAATCATGAAGTAGAATTCCGCAACCCTCCAGCCGACACCTTAGCTCTAAAACTTCTCTTCGCTGGAATGAATCGTTTACCTGATCAAATTGAAAAAATAGTTGATAATGTTATCAGCAGTGGAAATGATTTTCTTCCCCTCTTGGCTAAGGATTCCATTCGGTTTCACTTTGATCAAAGGGATCACTACTACCTACCTCGCATCGTGCTTTTGCGGGAAGAAAATAGCACCCTTTTTGGCGTGGCCGTCATTTTAGAAAACATCACCCAAGCCCGCTTGATGGATCAAGTTAAAACTAACTTAATTTCTACCGTCAGCCATGAGTTAAAAACGCCCATTACCAGCATGCGTGTAGCGCTCCATCTTTTGTTAGAAAAAGAGGCCGAGCCCTTAACTGCGACCCAAGAAAAATTAGTCCGCACAGCGCGGGAAGACACCGAAAGGCTTATTTGCACCTTAGACGATTTGTTAGATCTTAGTCGTATGGAACAAGGCGCTCCTGCGTTGAACCTGGAAAAAACGAGCCCGAAAATACTCTTGGAGACGGCACTCCAATCCGTGCAGGAATTCACCCCAGACGCGGCCTCCCGTATTCACCTGCAGGCTGAAGAACACGTGCCTCAGGTAAATGTTGATCGCCAACGTATGGCCTATGTTTTCACCAATCTCCTCACGAATGCTTTAAAATATTCCGAGCCTGCTACGCCCATTCAAGCCCACGTATCCGTGGACTCTGACGGCCAAGTAGAGTTTCGCATTAGCAATCAAGGCCATGGGATTGATTCCGTTGATTTGGATCGAATTTTTGATAAGTTTTATCGCGTGCCAGGAACAAATAAATCTGGGTCAGGGCTAGGCCTATCCATCGCTCGCGAAGTCATTTTAGCTCACCAAGGCCATGTTTATGCTCGCAGTATCTTAGGAGAAGGTGCTGAATTCATTGTAACCTTACCTTCCTACACCCTTCACTCTTAATCTAAAAAGTTATGTCCATTAAAGAAATCAGCCTTTTCCGCTCCACACTCTACAAAACGGTTCTTTTGCCAGTGAGTGTTGTTCTCTGCGTTACTCTCCTGTTAACTATATTGTGCTTTAATCTTTTTAATAGGATCTATTGGGCGGATCGCTCCTCAAGGGTCATTATCCAAGCGCAAACCTGCTTGAAGCTAACGGTCGATTTAGAAACCGGCCTACGCGGCTATTTTCTTTCTGGCTACAACCCTGAATTTTTAGAGCCTTACAACAGGGCTTTTGAAGTAGTCAGTCCTGCTTACAAGGAATTGGAAGCTTTGGTTGAAAAAAATTCAGATCAAAAAGTGCGTGTGCAGAAAATAATAGACGCCAGTAGTGCGTGGCTGGCCTCGGCTAAGGACGGCCAACAGAGACATATGCGCAGAAGCGGTTCGACAACTATTCTCCTTCCACAAGAGCTTACAGAAATGAAGCAACGTAAGGCTTTAATGGATAGTGTACGCTTTCTTTTTGATGATTTTATTAGTACTGAAAGACAGCTGCAACAAGAGCGGCTTGACGAAGTAACGCGCATGCAGCAGGCTTTAGCTTGGGGTGGCTTACTTCTTTTATTGGTAGCTGCGATTACGATCGGAACGCACGTCTTCAAGCAACTTCATCTTTTAAACAATCAGCACCTCACAGCACTGGAAGCTGTTCTCCATAGCACAAGAGAACTTGCGCATCAAAGAGAGTGGTTCCGAGTTATCCTTGTCTCCATCGGCGATGCCGTCTTAGCGACAGACCATGAAGGGCGTGCCTCGTTCTTAAATCGTGAGGCAGAAAAGCTAATCGGGTGGACTGAGAAAGAGGCCTCTAATTTTAGTGTGACGGAGCTCATTCAAATTAAGGACGCCAACACCGGCCAGACCATGCGCAACCCCGTGGCGGAAGTTTTGGAAGACAAAAAAAATATCGTCTTAGTTAAAGAAGCTCTCCTCGTTTCACGTGATGGGGAGGAAATTCCCATTCAATGCAGTGCCTCCCCCATTTTTGATGAGACCCATGGCATCCTGGGCACTGTACTCGTTTTCCATGATTCTACCGTTGAACGAAAAGCCCAAAAAGCATTAATGGAATACTCAAAAACTCTTGAGCTAGAGGTCTCTGGTCGCACAGAACATTTAAGGCAGGCTTACATGGAAATGGAGGCGTTTTCTTATACTGTCTCACATGATCTAAGGTCGCCTCTACGTTCCATGCAGGGCTACGCTGAAGCGATCCTAGAAGATTATGGGGAACGCTTAGATGATAAAGGACGGGGCTACCTAGAGCGTATTAAAGCAGCAGCGGAGCGGCTTGATAAACTCATCCAAGATTTGTTAACTTACACGCGCGTAACGCGTGAAAGCACTCCTCTCATTCCTCTAGACCTAGACGCAATCGTGCGGGACATGATCGCCCATTATCCCAACTTACAAGCACCTGCGGTGGATGTGGACATTGAGGGGCATCTCCCCATCGTGCTAGGGCGTGAGTCCGGTTTGACCCAGATTTTCTCTAATCTTTTGGGTAATGCCGTAAAGTTCGTGCCAGTAGGCGTTACCCCACGTGTCTGGATTCGGGCGGAAAATCGGGGGAATGTCGTAAGAATTTGGATTGAGGATAACGGCATCGGCATGGACCCTGTGAACCACGAACGAGCTTTTCGCATATTCGAACAACTTAACAACTCTAAACTTTACACTGGCACGGGAGTAGGCTTAGCTATTACGAAGAAAGCCGTCGAAAGTCTTAATGGTCAAATAGGTATCATATCCGAGTTAGGTCAGGGAACTCGCTTTTGGTTAGACTTATGTTTATCTGAAAAAACTCGATCTGAATAACGCCTTATGAAAAAAATATTTTTACTCGAAGATAATGATGACGATGCCTTCTTGACTGTACGCGCCTTAACCAAGGCTGGCATCATCTGCGAGGTTGAGCGCCATGAAGACGGTGAAGCTATGATTGAATGCTTAAGTAAATTTTCAAAAGAAGATATCACTTCGGATAGTATTTTTCCTTACCTTCTATTGCTCGATCTTAAAACTCCTAAAAAAACGGGGTTAGAAGTGTTGCAATGGATTCGAGGAGACTCTCTTTTACACCTCATGGTGGTGCTTGCGCTCACCTCCTCATCCGAACGAAAAGATGCGAAGCGTGCCAGCGAGCTGCATGTGAACGCTTACTTAGTTAAACCCACCTCTCTCAGCAACATGACAGACTTAGCCATGTGTATTAAAAAAATATGGCTCGATCCTGCTAGCGGTCTCCAGTCCGCTCACCTTTCCACTTTACTCAGTGAAGATATAACGCCTCCAGCTAAACCTTAAATTATGAGCAACCTATCCGCCGCACCCATTCGCGTCCTAGTTATTGAAGACAATGAAGACGATACCGTCTTACTTACCCGTCAGTTAGATAAAGCAGGCATGATCGGCCAAGTAAAATTTATCGCTGATGGAATGGAAGCCCTAAACTACCTTCGCACAAATGAAAATGGCGAAGCTAGCCAACTCATGGTGATTTTTTTAGATCTAAAACTACCTAGTTTAGGAGGAATAGAATTACTACGACACATTAGGGCTATGAAAGCCATCACTGCTATACCCGTAATTATTACGAGTACGTCACAAAATCCCTCAGATTTAAAAGTATGCCATGAGCTAGGCGTTGCTAACTATGTTGAGAAACCCGTAACCTTTTCTGCTTTCGCCAAATCTATGGCTGAGGCCTTTCACCTGCCCCGAGAAAACACGGATCGTGCAACCTCTCCGCTTTTGAAATAAACAAATCAACGGTTTGTTTATTTATTAAATTTCTATTTGCCAGTTCGTGCCATTGCTTGGGCATGGAGCTACCTTAGCCAAAGACTGAAGTTTTCCGTGGAGACCAACCGGCCTTCTGTATTTTACTTATTAGACCGGTTAGAGGCGCGGTCTCGCAGGAGATCCGAGGTGCGGTTATTCAGTTTCCTGAACTTATCCTGATACTTTTTAAGCAGAGCCAAAGCCCTAGGAGATTTCTCTTGGCGTAAGAGAGCACGTGTCAAATGATCCGCATAACCCAAAGCTTTCACCTGACTCATAAGTATGTGATACTCAAAATCCGCACCCGACGAGGTCAGAACGAGCTTGGTCGTTTCTGATTCGATCGAGGCTCGAGCCCGCCGCTCAGTATCAGGTAGGACTTTATTTAGGGAAGGCAGTGTGCTGGGATCAGGAAGACCCTTAGGCCATTCGGATTTTAAATCCGAGAAAGTATCGGTAATATCCTTTAAAACCTTTGCCACCCTTTCTGAAGGGTTCTTAAGGATGAGTATTTTATCTACGTTACTTTCCTTCTCTGCCAACTCTCGCAGCAAAGCGTAGCCCCCAGCAGCACTTTCACGGGATGCCCTATCTTGTTTTGACGTAGTCAAGAAGGAGGGAGCTGCGGGGACTTGACCCACGCAGCTCAACATGAAAACAAGGAAGAGCGTTGCTTTAGCTTTGAGCATACAAAGGTATTAGATAACTTTTAGTAGATAAAGCACGAGCAGGATAACTAGGATTGTTCCCAGTGCACCGGATGGTCCATAGCCCCAACTGCGGCTGTGAGGGAATACGGGCAATGCGCCCAACAGTAGTAAGATTAGAATGATTAGTAGAATTGTACCCATATTATTTCGTTGCTCCTAGTTCAGCTTTTAGATTTAGTGTTGTTGCTATTTTGGTTAGTTTTTTATCTGTGTCACCTTCTTGATCCAAAATACCTTGAAGGACTACGTTGTCTTTTTCGTAACCTAAAATCTTGGCATACGTGCGAACACAACCGTAACCCGCAATTTCATAATGTTCGACTCGTTGGGCAGCGGCAATTAAGCCAATATCTTTGACGGCTTCTTCCGCATCCTCTGAAATCATTTCCTTACCCTCTTCAATCAGACCTTCCATAGCCGCACATTTTTTAGTGCCTGGTTTCTCGTCGTGAGAAGATAAGATTTGTTCAACCGTTTGAGCGTGGACCTTTGTCTCAGCAAAGTGTTCCTCAAAACCAGCCTTTAGCTTAGAATCGTAAGAAGCCTTAGCCATGGCAGGAAGGGCTTTGATTAGTTGTTTTTCAGCACTGAGCAAATCTTGAAGTTGCTCGATATAGAGTTCGTGTAGCGTAGTTATTTTAGACATCGTTTTCCTTTTTAATTTAATTAATGAACATAACTAATCCTGCAAAAGGCGTGCCATAACTAAACATTAGACATAAGATGCTTGTTTTAAATCACTTACAGATTATGTGATTTGTGCATGTGTTTTCGAAGGATTGCATGACTGCACGATTTTTTTAGACTACATCCGCATTATGCACGATAGGCTCGTTTAGAAATGCTATTGGTTGTGGAGCTTGGAGCTGGAGTCTTCGCTTGGGATGACGGCTCACTCACTTGGCCTGACCACCGCAAGGGTGCCGATTTCCTCTGTTATGAAATCATGCAAATGGACGCCGCCATGGGAGCCATTAGTGCCATTTTAGTGATGATCGTTTCGTTTCGGTAGGACACCATCACCATCACAGACCGCCTGTGCAAAGGCTGGCGAGACCTAGTCTTTACCCAAATCCGCGTGGAGATAGGCTTTATTTTTTCTGGGAGTTTTCGTCACGGAAATGCAGAGGAGCTAAACATTCACAGCGTCTGCGGTGGCAAGCTTAGGCTCTCCCACGCCCTCGGTGCCGCTTGGACACTGGATGGTGCGGCTCATGCAGAAGCCCTATTAATCTTTAACGCCACACCTGAACAGACCCATCAGTTAGAACGTGTCCACTGACCTGCGTTAGCGTTGCGACGGGAAATGATTACAGAATAACAAAACTTGCAACCAGCCAAGATCTTATCACAGCCCATGGTCTTATTCCATGTCAGCTCTTTCTGCGATGCTAGCAGTAGCCCTAGTTTAGTCGCCGATATTCAATAATCCAAAAGCCTGATGATGAGGCATATTTAAAGTGATTATTTGAAACCGAGGTTTATGGAGAGTGCTAACGGCATCATATATTTTTTTGCAAGCTTCAACCGCTGTCAGATAATGTGTAATTGCTTCTGTCACGTCGGCTTGGGTAAACATTTTGGTGTCGTTTGGAATAACCGCACGGGATGTATCTCTGTCGGCAACTGGTTTCGCACTTTCATGGCTGCCGCTGTAAACTCTCCAGCGCGTTGGGCATGATCTATGTTAAAAGGCAACACCCGTAAATACCTAATGGGCAAATGCTCAATCTTATCTCTTACGGCATACTCTGCGAGCGCAACAGTTGAAACATACTTCCGATGTCTACCATCGCTTAAGGAACTTAAAATACTGCCGAGCCGACGAATGCAGAAGATCATCAGTTTTATTTAGCCGAATCAGAAAGCTCGTGTCGCAGAGCACCCCATAACCTAACGTATTCTTAGGCATGAACTTCCTGTCGGATTTCAGCCAGCCAAGCATCTATGTCGGTAACATCACGCCATGAAGGCTGCGCTTTTTGGGCAAGTTGATCCAAGTAATCCGCTGAGTAGTCCGCTTCGTAATTTAGTAGCTCCAGAAAAGTAAGGGAGGATCGATCAATCTCAAATGTTTGTATGCTTTGTTTGCCTAAGACTCGAACTCCAAATTTTTTATAAAGCAGATTTTCCTTAGGCTGTTTAAGCACGTGTTTTTCCACAGCAATAGAGAGAACACCGAACTCTTCCGTGTCCAAATGGAGATTCGGATTGGTTTTTCCTCCAGCATCTACCACTTCGCCATACACATAAAACTCTGCTTCCACCCAAAGCTTTTCACTGCGGATAAAATGGGTTGTTTTGTCGATTTTCAGACGGTGATCATTGGCCGTAATCGTTATTACATAGTTTGTTTGCCATGCCAACTATTGAAAATTTTCTATGGCTACAGCACTACATTCATGCAAAAAATCAATTTGTCCTACTTCACTTATTTGGAGTATGACTGCCCCGAAGCCGATAACGCTCTGGGTAAGCGTGCGGAATCTGTGCAGAACCGAGCCTTCAGAAAGCTCGTAACTGATCAGCGGACGCTGTGCCCGTTTTTCTGTAGGAAAGAACAGATGCGATGCTTCAGTTAACATCTCGCGAATTTCATTAATATCAACTAACTCCGGGGTCAGCTTCAGTGCCCCCACAGAACCCTCAATCTTAATTTCAATTTCAGCTATAGGTTCCATTTATGTAACCCTAGTCACCCTTATAGAAAATCCATCAGGAAGCAGGACGGTCGTTATAAGTGGAGGAAGGGATCTAACAATCTTCATGGTATAGATACTGATGGAAATTACTTATTTGATTAGGTTGTCCAGGCAGCTCGGGTAGTTGTAGAAACCGCTGTCTTTGTCCACGACGACTTCAGAATCAGTGGGGTTCGCCATAAAATGGTGGAGCTAACAGGGAAACACGGCTCAAAGCCAACGAAAACTTACCTAAATCTAAACTGGTCGGATTGCCGAGGTTTAAACTCGGGACCTGTCGCCGCGGCGACCGCACCGCTCGTTTTTATCGGGCTGCCGAGATTTGAACTCGGGACCTCTTGAACCCCATTCAAGCGCACTACCAAGCTGTGCTACAGCCCGCCAAAAACTGAAATGAAAACTTACCCCAATCTTTTCACAAGGAAAAGGGGAAAGTTTCAACTTTATGTTAATTCCTGATCGTTCGCTGCGTTCAATATCTTGAATTCTTCGTAATGAAAATTATGGTCCGACTTGAAGGTAAGTTTAGACTCAAAACGACGCTCGATATTAACTAACAATTCCTCATCTTCCGCACGGAGACGTTCTAAGACCAGAGGATGGACAAATACTTTCAATTCATGGATGTTGGTATTTTTTCCCAGTAATCGCGTGAGTTGACGTTGAACTTCGACGCTCATGGTCTCGGGTGTTTTGACCATGCCGCGGCCTTTGCAAGCTGGGCATTCATGATAGAGGGAACGGCTGATGCTTTCTTGCACGCGTTGACGGGTCATTTCTAGCAGACCTAATGAGGAGATGGGCAAGACGTGGGTCTTGGCTTTATCGCGACGGAGGTGATCTTTAAAAACTTTTAACACTTGTTGTTGGTCCTTGCGGGATTTCATGTCGATAAAATCGATGATGATGATGCCACCAATGTTGCGGAGGCGGAGTTGGCGCGAGACTTCTTCGGCCGCTTCAAGGTTGGTATTGAGTATGGTGTTTTCCGTATCGCTGCCGCCTTTATTACGGCCTGTGTTGACGTCGATGGCGACGAGGGCTTCGGTTTCATCAACAACGAGGTAGGCACCCGACTTCAGCCAAACCATGCGACGGAAGGCGTTATCGATTTGTTTATCTACGTTATATTTCTCAAAGACGGGCACGGGTTCATTGTGAAAAACGACTTTTCGTTCAGAGCGCTTAGAGATGGCTCCAACGAGTTTTTTAATGTGTTCAGCTTGCTCAAGGTTGTCGACCACGACGCGATCTATTTCATCCGTCAAGAAATCACGCACGGTGCGCTCGACGATGTCGGGCTCTTCGAGCAGGAGGGCAGGAGATCTTTTATTTTTTAAGCTGTCTTCTATGTTTTCCCAACGCTCAAGAAGCAGAGCCAAGTCGCGTACGAAGAAGCGGGATTTCATGCCTTCTCCCGCCGTGCGCAGGATGATGCCCATGGTTTCAGGGACGCCAAGTTCTTGCAGAATTTTACGGAGGCGTTGACGTTCTTTAGGATCTTCGATTTTACGGGAAATGCCGAATTGATCTGAGAAGGGCATGAGCACCATGTAACGGCCTGCTAGGCTAATGTTGGTGGTGATGCGGGCGCCTTTAGTGCCGATGGGCCCTTTCGTTACTTGGACAATAATGTCGGAGCCAGGAGGGTAGAGTTTAGGGATGTCGTTGGTGGTGATTTTTTTACCCCGATTTTTTCCGCCACGATCAATTTGTTCTACCCCAGAGTCGAGAGCTGCGGGCATAGCGTCCCAATAATGGAGGAAGGCATTTTTATCAACGCCAATATCAACAAAGAGAGCCTTGAGGGCGGGTTCGATGTTATGGATGCGGCCTTTGTAGATGTTGCCGGAGATGGAGCGATCACTGTCGCGTTCGATGGAGAATTCCTCCAGCACGCCGCCTTCGAGCATGGCGACACGTTTTTCGAGAGGTTCGATGTTAATGATGAGTTCTTTAGCATCGCCTTTTTTAGCAATACCGAAAAATTCTTTAATTTTTTGAATGATCATGATGTTAGTCCTAATTGGTTAAGAAGTCTTTTATGTTAAATTATCAATAAGCTTTTTTA
>Ga0163146_10004132_pt1 | contig 17967 bp, 13 predicted proteins | sample OliLakLV19MP7G1_FD_148648 | JGI IMG/M metagenome (GOLD analysis project Ga0163146, IMG submission 148648) | Freshwater microbial mat bacterial communities from Lake Vanda, McMurdo Dry Valleys, Antarctica - Oligotrophic Lake LV.19.MP7.G1 | ecosystem: Environmental > Aquatic > Freshwater > Lake >...
GTCGGGATGTCGCAGCCGTACACACCGAGCGTGGCCCGGCCCGACGACTACCGCTGTTTCGTGATCGATCCCAAGCTGCCGGGCGAGCGCGACCTCATCGGCTACGACATCGTTCCCGGCCAGCGAAGCCTCGTTCACCATGTCCTTCTTTACGGGGTCACGCGCGCCGAGGCCGAGCGTCTCGATGCCGCCGAGCCGGGCCCCGGGTACACCTGTTTCGGCGGTCCTGGCAGCGACGGCGGCATCGGGACGGTTTACGGGGCGTGGGTGCCGGGCACGTCCGCGACGCAGTATCCCGCGGGCACGGGTATCACCATGGCGACCACGGACGTGATCGTCATGCAGATCCACTACAACACGTCGCACGGCCACGGTCGCGATCATGAGGTCGGTCCGGACCTCACCACCATCAAGCTGCAACTGGCGAAGGGCCGGGTGGAAAAGCCGGCCATCATCTTCCCGATCGCCGACTTCAACTTCACCATCCCGCCCAAGGCGTCGAACTACACGAGCACCGTGTCGTTTCCTTTCCCGACCGCCGCGACCCTCTATGGCATGGGCCCGCATATGCACACGCGAGGGCGCCAGATCACCGTCATGGCCGACAACACATGTCTGGTGAACGTCCCCTCCTGGGACTTCAACTGGCAGCAGCTCTACCAGTTCACGGCGCCCCTTGTGCTGAAGCCCGGCACGCGCTTGCGCCTGAGCTGCACGTGGGATAACGCCAGCGACAAGGTGGTCCGCTGGGGCGAAGGCACCGACGACGAAATGTGCCTCAACTACTTCTACTTCACGAGGTAGCGTCCCGGTCTCGCACCTTCGCATCCGGGCAGACCATCCCGGGGTCGAAGCCCCACTCCCGCATCGGCCACTTGAGGACGTACTCGATCGGCGGCCGAAGCGCCTTCCACCGGCGCCCGATTTCAGCGCCGTGAGCGAAGGCGTTTGGAAGAGACCCACTCGTCCCATTCCTCCGAGTAACCTTCGTAGTGGACGAGATGGACACTGCCCTTCACGTCCAGCACCCGGGCGGGATAGTACGTTCCTCTCCATTCGGCCTCGACCTGTGCCCCGCGAGGAAACCCTAGAGGGGGGCGAAGAGCCCGCACCAGCGACGTGTCAATCCACTGGTCGTCGTAGCCGCCAATCCCCAGCCAGTGAAGCTTCAGAGCACCGGGACGCGCGCCGACGATGCGCGCCTTCCACCACTCGCCTTCGTCCAGGGCCTCGACTCGCTCGCCAATTCTTGGTTGGCTGGGCGAAAGAGCCGTCGCGATTCTGGTTGATGGGACAAACGAACCGGTGGCGCTGAAGGTTGCAAGCTGCTCTTCGCCAACCGCCATGTCGGCGATCAAGTGCGTTGCCGTCTCGGCCAGGGTCACCGCGCCATCTCCGTTCGCGTCAACCCCGGGCGAGCCGCGGAGCCCATCCAGGATCGCCTCGGTGAAGGTCCAGTTGCCCGTCGAGGAAGCACTTGCCGATGACGACGTGAATACAGCGTACGAGAGGCGCGAGGCCAGGCGCTTGACGTCAAGGGCCAGCACGCCCGAATAGCAGGCGTCCGCGAGCAGCAACACTCGTTCTCCTTTGAAGCCCGCTTCAAGCGCGCGCGGAATTTCGGCCATCGCCCAGCCCTGCGCGGCGCCATCGGAGTCGTAGCTCGCGAAATAGCCCTCGCCTTTCTCTCCTTTGTAGCCGTGCCCGCAGTAGTAGAGGATGAGCAGGTCGCCCGGCCGCGTTCGCGCAAGCAACGTGGACAGCCGGGCTCGGATCGCCCGCAGGGTGGCCATCTCGTCTTGCAGGTACACAATCTGATCGCGCGGGACGCCCCGAATCCGGAGCAACTCCACGAGCTCGGCGTCGCGCCGGCCCTCTTTGGGGAACGCGGCAAAAGTCTCCGCATCCTTCCATTCGAGCGGACCCACCACGAAGACCCAGGTACGCGCAGGTTCCCAGCCCAGGGGCTGAGCCGCGGCACTCGTTGCGGACAGGAGAAGCCCAAGGGCAAACCACGGGGATAGGACTCGAAGCATCCTGCACAAGGTTACCTCGGGCTGCTAGGCTCCCCGTTCTTAACCGCAGGAGAAAACATGGCCGAGACTGATTCCGGGGCGAGCGAAAGCGTGGTGGAAAAAGATGCGGGCGGAAGCGACAAGCTCGTCGCGATCCTGATCGCGGTAACCACCCTCGTTGGGGCGACCCTCACTTGGCGATCCTCGGTCGCGGGTGACGCCTCGGGCGACGCGGACTACGCCGGACTCCGATCGGTGGTCGCCGCCGAAGAGGTTAAGGCGCGAAGCGCCGTGACCGCCTTCGAGCACTATGCCGCCTTCACCGCCTTCGACCGGCAGGACGAATTGGCCCGGCTGATGGAAAAGGAGGGCTCGGGAGACGCCGCGGAGACCAAGGTTCGGGCTAAGGCAAACCGGGGATTGTTCGAAGCGAAGTTCGCCACGCGCGAGGGAGAATACGGTGTCACCAGAGAGATGAGCGCCGCATGGTCGGATGCCGCCCGCGAAAAAGACCTCAACCCCGAACCTCGGTTCGCGGAGGCCGATAAACTGAGCGACAAGAGCCTTGGCCTCATTGCCGCCGTCACCCTCGTCGCGGTGGCGCTCGTTTTTTTCACCCTCGTGGAAGCGCTCGGCGCAGGCTTCCTCCGGCTGAATATCGGCTTGGGAGTCGCCTGCCTGGTGGCCGGCTCGGCCCTCGGCTTCTACTACGAGTTCCTCGCTCGCTAAGGATCCATCATGAGCGAACGTCCCGACGCCTTCACCAGCCGGATTGCCGTGTCCATCGCCGTGGTCAGCGTCTTGATCGCGGGAGCCGCCTATCTCCAGGCCGACGCGGCCTCGCGCGACGACCGCGCCAATCGCGACAGCAAGCGCTATTCGACCGAAGCGCTCGGCCGCAACATCGTGGGCGATGCCCGCACGAACTTCGACTACTACACGGCCTACACCGCCTGGAGCGAGATGGACCGTCTGGCCGACTTCGCGGAGAGCCAAGGCGACGCGCGCGGCAAGAGCCGGTACACCACCATGCGTGATCGCTTATCCAGGCTCAGTCCGATGCTGGCACCGCCTTATCTCAACGCGGAAACCGGCGAGGTGGACTCGAACCGTTGGGATGCAGAGCGTTACGTCGAGGACGTGGCGATTCTGGCAGAGAAGTTCGCCGCCGCCTCGGCAGTGAAGGATGCCTGGGACAACAAGGCCAACACCTACATCGTCCACCTGACCCTTCTGGCCGCGGCCTTGGCGTTGCTGGGCCTTTCGACCACCGTCCCCGGCGCTTCGACAAGGGCCATCATCTCCGCCACCGGAGGCCTGCTTTCGACCATCGCGGTGGCCTGGGCGGTCGTCACCGTGGCCACCAAGGTGCCGGATCTGCGGGACCAGAAGGGCGCGATCGAGGCCTACGCCAAGGGTGCTGGGTTCATGCACCAGGAAAAGTGGCAGGAGGCTGCCAAGGAATTCGACAAAGCCGTGCAGGCATCGGCCGATTATGGGAGGGCCTACCAGCAGCGGGGCGAGGCGAACTTCAATCTCGGCAAACGCACCGAGGCCGCGAGCGACTATCTAAAGGCGCTCGGCCTGGGCGAACGGAGTGGAGCTTCGATGGGCATGCTGGCCTGGATTTATTACGAGATGGGCCGGTTCGACGAAGCCATCACGATGAATCAGGCCGCCCTCGACGTCACCCCGGACGAACTGTGGGTGCGCTTCGACCTCGGTCTGGCCCAGCTCGCCGCCGGCAAGAAAGACGAGGCAAGCGCCACGTTCAAGGCCGCGACCGATCTCGCGGCCAGGGTTGTGGCCGACGCGAAGGCGGCCGGCCAGGAGGCTCCCTCCATGGTCTGGTACGGACTGGACTCTTCCGTCGAGAGCCTGATCGGTCTTGCCGAAGCCGTCGCGGGTGATGCCGAGACGCCGCCGCCGGCCAAGATCGTGAACGGAAAGGCGGCCGCCGAATTGGCGACGCGGGTGGCCGGGGAGATCAGTGGCCTTGCCGTATCCCTCGAGTACTTTGGCAAGCCCGCTCAGGGCTCGCCAACGGCGGTGATCGAGAACGTACGGTTTGCTCCCCTGGATGAGGCCGGCAAGGCCGGCGAAGAAGCCGAGGAGTTCGATGAGAATGTCCACAACGTCGCCTTGCGGTTCGACTTCAAGGGCATGAAGGATGGGAGTCACGTCGTCTTCAAGATCTATCAGGATTCCCAGGAGACCGTCGAGTGGCGCCTGGTTCAACTCTGGAGCCAAGGAGTGGAGGGCGGTTTTGAAGCTGCATTGGCCGCAGAGGGGGGCGACTTCACCCCCGGCGACTACAAGATCGTTGGGTTCGTCGACGGCCACTACGTGATGTCGGGCACGTTCTCGATTGCGGCGCCCCAGTAGCCGTCCCCAAGGGAATCGGACATCGTAGTTTCGGGGTAGCCCCCTTGAGGATGTTGCTTAGAATCCCGGCCATGCTGCGAACTTCTCTGACCCTTGGCCTGCTCTGTCTTGGCGCACTTGGCTCCGCGGCCGAGACCGCTTCTTCCCGACTGGTCCGCGAGGTGGGCGAGGCCTACCTTCAGGTTCTCACCCGTGAGAGTGCGTCGAGGCGGCTCAAGCTGGGTCTGCCCATCGAGAGCCTGCCCGACGTGACTCTTGCCGGCGAGGAGCGCGACGCGAAGGAAGCAGGTGCGCTTCTGGCGCGGCTTGCTCCCGTCAAGCGCGGCGAGCTCAATCACGAGGGAAGTCTTTCGCTCGATGTGCTCATTCGGCAGTTGACGCTGCGGGTCGAGAGTCCGAAGAGTTTCTTCTATCGGTTTCAGGTGACGCCCTATCTGTCGCCGCTCAGTGCGATTGGCCAGATCTTCGCGGCTCTGCCGCTTCAGACTGCGGCGGATCGTGAGCGCTATCTCGCCCGCCTTGGGGAAGTGCCTTCGGTCGCCGAGGCGATCGTGCGCAACCTTCAGGCTCAGGCGCAGAGGGGGATTCGGGTTCCGAAGCCTGAGCTGGATCAGGTCGATGGATTCCTGAAGGCGTTCGCCGCGGCAGGCGAGGGGAGTCCCTTCAGACCCAAGGCGGCTCGGCTTGGTTCGGTTTCAGAGCCCGATCGCACCGCGTTCCTGAAATCCGTCGACACGCTGGTGGAGAAGCGTGTCGCACCCTCCATCACCGCGCTGGCTGCTTCGGTCTCCGGCGACTACCGAGCGAAGGCCCCCGAGGGCGTGGGGCTTAAGCAGTTTCCTGGTGGCCTCACCGCCTATCGTGAGTTCGTTAAGTATCACACCACCATGGACGTGACCCCCGAGCAGGTCCACGAGATCGGCCTCAAGAACGTTGCCCGCATCGCGGGCGAGATGGCGAAGATCCGCGAGGAGCTTGGTTTCAAGGGCACGGCCGCGGAGTTCAAGGCTTCGCTGCGCACAAATCCACGTCTGTTCCCGAAGACGCCCGAAGAGATCGGCGTGCGGCTGATGAGCTACATCACTCGCATCGAGCCGGTGGTCGATCTGTACTTCGGCCGCCGTCCGAAGGCGCCCTACGGCGTGAAGCGCCTCGATCCCCAGCTCGAGCCTGGCCAGACGTTCGGGTACTACCAGATTCCTACCGCAACCGATCCGCGTGGCTACTACAACTACAACGGCTCGAATTTGCCCGACCGCTCGCTCCAAAACGCCGGCCCGCTTATCTATCACGAGCTCGTTCCCGGCCATCATTTCCAGATCAACCTCGCGTTCGAGAATCCGGCGATTCCCGAGTTCCGCCGTGAGTCGTTCGATACCGCCTTCACCGAGGGGTGGGGCGAGTATGCGGCCGGCCTTGCGGGCGAGATGGGGATGTACAAGGATCCCTACGATCGCTATGGCCGCCTCGGCATGGAGATGTTCGTGTCGATCCGTCTGGTGGTCGACACCGGCATGAACGCGCTCGACTGGTCGCGCGAGCGGGCCATCGCGTACATGAAGGAGAACGCCATGGAGACCGACACCCAGATCCTGAGCGAGACGCTCCGCTATTCGTGCGACATACCGGGCCAGGCTCTGGCCTACAAGATGGGGGCGATGCGCATTGTCGAACTCCGCGAAAAAGCCCGGGCCGCACTGGGGCCGAACTTCGACATCCGAAAATTTCACGACTGGATCCTGGCCAGCGGCTCGCTGCCCATGACCACCCTCGAGCGCCACGTCCAGGCGTTCATCGAGTCTTCGAAGATGTAGTCGCCGAGGCGATAGCCAGCCCCGCCGCCTTCCACGTTCGCGGCAGCCCTGCTCTTCCCAACTCGGCGCTAGTATCCGGGAATGAAGACTGAAACCATACTGGCGCTTGCCGCGCTGATGAACACCGCGAACCCGCCAGCGGTCTTCGCTCAGTCGGCTGCGGCCCAGACCGTTGCGGAACTCGCAGCCCCTGTATCCGACAACTCGGCCTTTCCCCAGTTGTCCGAAGACGGCAAGGGTGGCGTCTTCATGACCTGGCTGGAGACCCTCAAGGATGGGGCCGGCCACCGCCTCCGACTCGCTCATCGGAAGGAAGGCGGGGCCTGGAGTGAAGGCGTCACGGTTCAGGAAGGGAAGACCTTTTGGAGGAACTGGGCCGATTTTCCAGGGGTGGGAGTGTTCGCGGATGGTTCGGTGATGGTGCACTGGCTCGCCCGGAGCGGCGAGGGAACCTACGACTACAACGTTCACGCGCGCATTTCCAGAGACCGCGGTAAGACCTGGGGTGAGCCGTTCCTGATCAACACCGACGGCAAGGAGGCGGAACACGGTTTCGTTTCCTTCGCGGCGACGGAAAAGGGCCTGGGGGTGGTCTGGCTGGATGGCCGGGAAACCAAGGGCATGAGTCACGACAGCGGCGAGCACGGAGCCGCGGGTGCGATGACCCTGCGTTTCGCGGAGTTTCTGAGCGATGGCACGAGAGTCCGGGAGTTTGTAATCGATTCCAAAGTCTGCGACTGCTGCCAGACTGCGATCGTCAACACGTCGAAGGGACTTCTCGCTGCCTACCGCGACCGCTCCGAGAGCGAGCTGCGGGACATCACTCTGGTCCGGCCCCTGGCCGAGAAGGTCGAGCCGCGCGAATTTTCGAAGGATGGCTGGAAGATCAATGCCTGCCCGGTAAACGGACCCGCCCTCGCGACCCGGGGCGCGCACGTCTCCGCGGCATGGTTCACCATGGGCGGGGGGAAACCGAAGGTGCGGGCCGCAGTGTCACGAGACGGAGGCGAGACGTTCCTGCCGACGGTCGATGTAGACGTGGCCTTTCCCACCGGACGCGTGGATATCGCCATGCTCCCCTCCGGCACTTCTCTTTTGAGCTGGATCGGCCGGGGCCAGGGCGGCGGGGTTTTCATCAAGGGAGCGCTCCTCGATGCCAACGGGGCGCTGAAGCCGTCATTCAACATAGTCCCCTCCACCATCGCTCGCGCCGGCGGTTTCCCGCGGCTCGAACTTTCCGGACAGGAGTTGATAGTCGCCTGGACCGAGGTCGGACCGATCGTCGAGGGCTCGCCCACACCGCCCGTGTCTCGGGTTCGAACCGCCCTGATCCGCTTGAACTGACGGCACGCCGTCGATGTCTTCCCGGCATCATCAGATAGTGGCAGGTTCGTCATACTGCTTCACTAGCCTGATGGGGTTATGCCCGTCGCCGCCGCCAATCCTCTCGAACCCGCCGTACCCAAGGAGGCAAGGCATCGCACCATTGCCGAGCTGATTACTCACAATCTGCGGGTCGCCGCCGAGACCCCGGTCTCCCAGGTCATCAAGCTCTTCGAGAAGAACCCCGATTTCGACGCGGTGGCCGTGGTCGGCGGCCGACATCCCCAGATCGTCTCAAGGCCGCGGTTCTTCCGAGAACTCGGCAAACGCTTCGGCTTCGCGCTTCTGGAGAAGCAGCCCGTGTTCGCTATTGCCGAAGATGGCTCAACCGCCGAAGCCGGGGCCGATCCCGTGGAGGTGGTGGCGCTGGCCCTCGAACGCGACACCGCGCGGATCTACGACGATATCCTCGTGGTCGAAGGCCCGGAGGTTCGGGGCCTGGTCTCATTTCGGGCTCTGATGTCCCATCACAAGGACCTGCTCCTTCGCAGCATGGCCGAGCGGAGTGTTCTCGAAGACAAGGCGCGAGGACTGGAAGAGATGAACCGGATGCAGTCCGAGTTCATGTCGAACATGACCCACGAACTTCGGACACCGGTGAACACCATTCTTGGGGTGGTGGAACTGCTCCGGGGCGAGAACAACCTCACCCCCGCTCAAGCGAAGCACATAAGCGTCCTGTCCACCCGTGCGAGCGAGCTCGGCGGCATTGTGAACAACATTCTCGATCGGCACCGGCTGGATGCAGGGGCGATGCTGCCGGATTGCGACGAAGTCGATGTCTTTGAACTTTTGCACGAAACCGTCGAAGCCTTCGAGCCCCTGGCGGCGGCCAAGGGCCTGACCTTCCAGATCCACTTCGCGGCCGCGGTCAAGCGTCCCTTTCCGACTGATTCGGCCTTTCTCCGGCGAATCCTGACGAACCTTCTGAGCAACGCCATCAAGTTCACTCAGTACGGCCGGGTGGTGCTGGAAGCCGACCGAACCGACGAGGTCCTCCAGGTGAGCGTCTCCGACACCGGCACCGGTATCGCCACCGCGGACATGGAACGTCTGTTCACCCGATTCGGTCAGCTCGATTCCACGAAAGCCAAGAGGCACTCCGGGACGGGCCTCGGTTTGAGCATTGTGAAAGGCCTGGTCGACCAGTTGGGCGGCCAGGTCGACGTGAGAAGTGAAGCCGGCCAGGGGGCCGCCTTCACGGTGACTCTTCCCGCGGCAAAAATCGGATACGCGACCCGCTGAAAAGGACAGAAGCAACATGATGACTCCCATGCCCACCGCCGAGATCGCGAAAGCCCGCAAGATCGTGATCGTGGACGACGACGAGATCCTCCTCGGCACCGCCGCCGCCCTTCTGGAACGAGCGGGCTTCGAAGTCGCGACTTGCCTCACCACCTTCAACCGGCTGAATTTCATCATGCAGCACAAGCCGGATCTGGTTCTTCTCGACGTCAACATGCCCATGGTGACAGGTGAGGAGATCTATCGCCTCATGCAGGACCACGCACGGCTTCGGGACTTCCCGGTTGTTTTCTTTTCCTCGAACGAAGAGGGTGAACTGCGTCGGTTGGTGAGCCATACCGGGGCTAAGGGCTATCTGGCCAAGTCGGAAGTGGGTTCGAACTTCGCGGCCAAAGTGACGAGGATCCTCGATCGCATCCTCTCCAGCCAGCCCAAGGCCGTCCCCTCATGGGACCCCTCCTGAAACTATCGGACCGGCCCTTGCTTCATCCGGTGGCGGCTCTTCTGGACCGCGCTTCCGAGTTCAAGAGCGTTTTTCAACCCGTCATTTCGTTGGCCGAGGGTCGCGCCATCGGCTTTGAGGCCCTGCTTCGCTTGCCGGCGGATGAAGTCCTTGACCATCCTGCGGCGGCGTTTGCGGCCGCCACCGGTTCGCAGTGGCTCGTGGACCTGGAGCTTGCAGCACTTGAGTCTCACCTCCGATCCGCAGCCATCCTGCCCGAAGGCCGCCAGTTTCTGAACCTCTCACCGACCGCCCTGCTCGATCCCAGATTCGCCGCCCCCAAACTCTCCGGTCGGATTCGGGCCGCGGGATTTTCTCCCGAACAGATTGTGTTCAAAATCTCCGAGCTCGAGAACGTCGGGGATCCCGCGCGTTTCGCGCGGGCCTTGGGGCCCCTTCGCGACCAGCACTTCCAGCTAGCGATCGACGACTTCGGAGCGGGCTTCGCCAACGTCAGGCTGCTGGTGGAACTGGGACCCGAATTCCTCAAGATCGACCGGTCTCTGGTCACGGGCGCCTGGCAGCACCCGCGCAAACGCGCCTTTCTGGAGACGATTGGGGCTCTCGGCCTTCGCGTCAATTGTTCCGTGATCGCCGAAGGGAGTTCTCCGAGCGCATCATGGCTTTGTACGATCCTGAAGATCGCCTGGCGGGCGGTATAGAGAGCGTCGACCGCCTTCGATCGGCCTTGTGGTCTGGCGCGGCGAGCCAGGTGTCGGCTACCGGCGCCTCGTTGAGCTCGCCGCTGAAGTCAAAACCGCGGCGAAGCAGACCGCCGGTCCGGTCGTGTTGATGAATCAACGCTCCCTTTGAAACGGAATCTCCTATTCCCGACCAAGGCCCTTTGCGTCCTTGTCGCTAGCAGTCTGTGGTGAAAGTCGGCCGCAGCACCGAGAGCGCGACAGCCTGGCCTCGGGCCACGAGCGATGCGCCCGGCTGGCGATGAGCCGAAGAGCCCGAATATCGGGAATATTCGGGCTGCTGAGCGAAGAAGTCCAGGCGGGATGCAGCGTTCGAGCCCCAAGGGCTGGCTTCGCGCTCGAATGCTGGCTGAGTTTCGTCACGGGCTGCTATAGGGTCACCGCCGGGTTATGAGATTGTCTAGTCCCGGTCATTCTCACGACGAAGACCGGCAAAACTCGACTCTCACCGATCGCACCCAGCTTGTTAACACGAAACTAACGGACACTTAACCCGGACTACTTGTGATGGCTCTAGCGTTCAATTCCCGCTCCCGAAACTCTCATCCAATGGTGACCCGCCCAATGAACCGAACCCTGCTTCGAGCCGTGCTCGCACTTCTCGTGGCCGTCCCGGCGGGCGCCCAGCAGGTCAAGGTCGATCCGGCGCTGGCCTCGTACCAGAAGGTCAGCGGGATTTCGGGCAATCTGAACAGTGTGGGTTCCGACACCATGAACAACCTCATGACCCTCTGGGCCGAGGCATTCACGAAGATGTATCCGAACGTGAAGGTTCAGGTAGAAGGGAAGGGTTCTTCGACCGCGCCCGCCGCGCTCATTGCCGGCACCGCCCAGTTCGGTCCCATGTCCCGCGCCATGCGCTCCACCGAGGTCGATCAGTTCGAAAAGAAGTACGGATTCAAGCCCCTCCAGATCCGCACTTCCTACGATGCGCTCGCGGTCTACGTCAGCAAAGACAACCCGATCCAGAAGCTCACCCTCGCGCAGATCGATGCGATCTTCTCGAAGACCAGGCGCCGCGGTCACCGCGCCAATGTGACCACCTGGGGTCAGCTCGGCCTCACCGGCGACTGGGCCAATCGACCGATCAGCCTCTACGGCCGCAATTCCGCCTCCGGCACCTATGGCTTCTTCAAGGAGCAAGCGCTGAACAATGGAGATTTCAAAGACCAGGTGAAGGAGCAGCCGGGCTCGGCTTCGGTGGTCCAGGGGATCACCGCGGATCGCTTCGGGATCGGCTTCAGCGGCCTCGGCTACAAGACCTCGGGCGTCAAGATCGTGAGTGTCGCCGAAGCCGAGGGGAAGGAATACTCCTCGGGGAGTTACGAAGACGTGAAAAGCGGCAAATACCCCTTGAACCGCTTCCTCTATCTCTACGTCAACCAGGCTCCTGGCAAGCCCGCCGACCCTCTGGTCCGTGAGTTCCTCAAACTTATTTTCAGCAAGGAAGGCCAGGAAGTGGTTCTGAAGGATGGCTACCTTCCCCTTCCCGCCGATCTGGCGAAACAGGAGCTCGCGAAGCTTCGCTAGCGAGCGTCGCCGGTTCCTCAAAGCGGGCGCCCCTCTGTCATGGCCGACGTCAAATCTGAATCCGTCCGCGACCGGATGAAATCCGCGTCCGACCGGATTGCCCGAGTTAAGCGGCTGGACCTTCTGGCCCGGGGCGTCATCACCCTCGGCGGTCTCGGGATCGTGGCGAGCGTCCTCTTCATCTTTCTCTTCATCCTCGGACAGGCGTGGCCCTTGTTCCGCGAGGCTACGACCACGAAGCTCCCGCCCAAAGCGGAAGCGTCCGAACTTCGCGGCTCCCTCGTTCTTGGCGTCGACGAGTATCAAAAGAAGCTCTTCGGTCTCTTGCCCGGCGGCCTCGCCATCACTAGTACCGACAGCGGAACCCTCGACCGCCTGGAGGTTCTCCCGGGTGTGGCCGGGGCCACCGTGACCGCGGCGGCTCGAAATGCAACGGGGACGCTGCTCACCGCGGGAACCTCCGACGGCCGCGCCGCCTTGCTCCACCTGCGCTTCCAGCCTCAGTACGAACAGGCGACTCTCACCGATGTCTCGACGGAAGTGCGAATCGATTCCCTGGTCGGAATGGATCCGCAAGGCCGCGCGATTCGTCTCGTGGATGGCCGCGAGCGGGACGGAGCCGTGGTGCTTGCCGCAGTTGCGGGCGAGCGCGAGATCGTGGTGCAGCGCAAGGGGTCGGAGGACGCGCTGTTTGTGGCCACCACCCTCTACGTTGGAGCCGACGAGACCATCACGCATCTGCGTCTGGGCCGTACGGATCATCTGGCGGCTGCCACCGACCGGGGCGGCCTGTACCTTTGGGAACTCGGTGAAGGGGTCCGGCTCGTCGACAACCGGTCTCTCGCACCCGCCAAGGTCACCGCCCTGGCCTGGGCCAACGCCGACATCTCACTACTCGTGGGCGATGACCAGGGGGGGATCGCCGCCTATTTCCGCGTGCGTCTCAAGGACGATGATCCCGAGCCGTCGCTCGTCCGCGCCCACGTCTACACGAAGCAGAGCGCTGCGGTTGTCGATCTCGTCCCGTCGGTGCGTGACAAGAGTTTTCTTGCCGTGGGGCAGGACGCATCGCTTCGACTCGTCCATCTCACCTCCGAACGAACCGTGGCCTCGCTCACTCCACCGGAAGCCCCCATCGCAAGGGCGATCATCGCCCCCAAGGGCGACGGTGTTCTCGCCACCCTCACGGATGGGCGCCTCGCGCGCTACGGCATCGATGCTCCCCATCCCGAGATTTCCGGTCGCGTTCTCTTCGGCCAGGTCTGGTATGAGGGTTACCCCGACCCGCAGTACGTCTGGCAATCGACCGGAGCGACCGACGAATTCGAGCCGAAGTTCAGTCTGATTCCCCTGGTTTTCGGGACCATCAAGGGCACCATCTACGCCCTGCTTTTCGCGGTACCGATCGCCATCCTCGCCGCGCTTTACACCTCCCAGTTCGCCCATCCGACCATTCGCCAAAAGATCAAACCCACGGTCGAGATCATGGCCGCGCTTCCGAGTGTCGTGGTGGGCTTTATCGCCGGCCTATGGCTCGCGCCGAGAGTGGAGGAACAGATCGTTCCCGTCCTCCTGATGTTCGTTCTGCTCCCCGCCCTAGGCACCTCCGGCGTGTTCTTCTGGGAGGCATTGCCCCACCGTCTGCGCTCGCGTTTGCGCCCCGGCACGGAACTCGCGGTGGTCGTGCCATTGTGTCTGCTCGGCGGCCTGCTCGCTTTGGCGGTGGGCCCCGCCATCGAGAGATTGCTCTTCGGCGCTGACTTCAAGGGCTGGCTCAGCGCCGCCACCGGCCTCATCTACGACCAGCGCAACGCTCTGGTGGTGGGCCTCGCCATGGGTTTTGCGGTCATTCCGATTATTTTCACGATCACCGAAGACGCCTTCTCCAGCGTGCCTGCGAATTTGACCGCGGCCTCCCTGGCCCTCGGCGCCAGTCGATGGCAAACCGCACTCCGCGTGGTGCTTCCGACCGCCAGCCCCGGCATCTTTTCCGCGGTGATGGTGGGCTTCGGCCGGGCGGTGGGCGAAACCATGATCGTTCTGATGGCCACCGGCAATACTCCGGTGATGGACTGGTCGATCTTCAACGGCATGCGCACGCTCTCCGCCAATATTGCGGTAGAGATCCCGGAAGCGCCGAACGGCGGCACCCTGTACCGGGTTCTCTTCCTCGCGGCCCTTCTGCTCTTCGCCATGACCTTTGTGGTGAACACTCTGGCCGAAGTCGTTCGCCAGAGACTGCGCGAGAGGTACAAGGCACTTTGAGCGCGTCTTTACCCAAGAAACGCGCACGACCCGCGGGCGAATCGCTGGTGTGGTTCACCGCAAGTGCGCTCGGCCTGTGCCTTCTCATGATCGGCGGCCTGATCGTAGTGATCCTGACCAATGGGCTTGGCTTCTTCTGGCCTCGCCCGCTAACCGCGTTCACTCTCAAAGATGGGTCCAAACGCCTGGCCGAAGTGTCGGCCCACGAGGGCATTCCGAATCCCGGGCATCCCGACCATATGCTCAAGATGCGAACTCTCCTCAAGGTCGGCAATCGCGATCTCAGCGGTGTCGACTTCGAGTGGGTCAACGATGAAGAGATCGTGACCCGCGAGCAGCCGGCCGAGGCCTGGCTCATCGAGCGCAGCGAGTACGGACCCTTTCTCGGCTACGCGGTGCGCATCGCCGAATCCGGCCGCGAGATCGCCACGTCGCCCGCCGAGGTGGCTCAAGTTCTCCGCACCCGGGTCGAGGCCGCGCACAAGGATCGCGCGGTGATCCGGCAGATCGAGCGCGGAGAAATCGGCGCCATCAACATGCGGCTCGAAAAGGCTCGACTTGCCGAACGATCCCTGGATGCTCGCGCGGCCCGCCGCCCCGAAGGCCCCGCCGAAAAGGCGGAACGAGCGCGTCTGGCCGCCCGGGTGGCCGCGGATCAACAGGTCTACGCGACCAAACAGGCCGAACTGGAACGTGTGGTCGAGAAGGCGGCCGCGGCCACCATCGTGATGCGCGCCGCTTCGGGTGACGAGAAGGAACTCCGGCTGCTCGACGTCTATCACGCCTACCCTGCGAATGCGCTCTCCTGGCTCGATCGCGCCTCGATCTATGCGGGCAGACTCGGCGGCTTCCTGTGGGACGACCCCCGCGAAGCCAATACCGAGGGCGGGATCTTTCCGGCCATCTTCGGAACCGTGATGATGGTCTTCCTCATGACCCTGGTTGTGGTGCCGACCGGAGTTTTGGCCGCCCTCTACCTCCGCGAGTACGCGGCTCAGAGCCTCCTCGTCCGCATTGTCCGGATCGCCGTGAACAACCTCGCCGGAGTTCCCTCCATCGTGTTCGGGGTTTTTGGTCTCGGTTTCTTCGTCTACATGATCGGGGGCAGCATCGACCGAGTCTTCTATCCCGAACTTCTACCGACCCCCACCTACGGCACCGGCGGAATCCTCTGGGCTTCGCTCACCCTGGCTCTCCTGACCGTGCCCGTGGTCATCGTGGCCTCCGAAGAGGCTCTCGCCGCGGTACCGCGCTCGGTCCGCGAAGCATCCCTTGCTCTGGGGGCGACCAAGTTCCAGACCATCCTGCGCGTGGTCCTGCCCTCCGCTGCTCCGGGCATTCTGACCGGTCTCATTCTGGCCATGGCCCGAGGGGCCGGCGAAGTGGCGCCCCTCATGCTCACCGGCGTCGTGAAACTGGCCCCCGATCTTCCCCTCGACGGAAACTTCCCGTTCTTTCACCTCGACCGAAAGTTCATGCACCTCGGGTTTCACATCTACGATGTGGGCTTCCAGAGCCCAAACGTCGAAGCCGCGAAACCCATGGTGTACATGACCACGATCTTTCTGCTTCTAATAGTGGTTCTTCTGAACCTCACCGCAATCATCGTGCGCAATCGCCTGCGCCGAAGGTTCCAGACCTCTGCCTTCTAAACGCTGAACATGAAACCATGACCGAACAACGAGCGAGCCCGATAAGAATCGAGACCAAGGTCTCCGAGAAGGCAAGTGCTCCCTCTCGCGAGGGGGCTGTCCCCGCCATCGTCGCGGAGAAGCTCAACCTGAGCTACGGCACGAACCATGTCCTCCACGACATCTCCATGGAGATCGAGGAGCGACGCGTGACCGCGTTCATTGGCCCGTCGGGCTGCGGGAAGTCGACGTTCCTCCGCTGCTTCAACCGCATGAATGACCTGATCGACAACGTCACCATCTCCGGAAAACTCCAGGTGCGCGGTCTCGACATCAACGCCCCGTCCATAGACGTCATTGAAGTGCGCCGTCGGGTGGGCATGGTCTTCCAGAAATCCAATCCATTCCCGAAATCGATCTACGAAAACGTCGTCTACGGTCTGCGCATCGCGGGGATTTCCGACAAGACCACCCTCGATGCCGCGTGCGAAAAGAGCCTGCGCGGGGCCGCCTTGTGGGATGAGGTCAAGGACCGCCTGCAAGACAGTGCGCTCGGATTGTCGGGCGGCCAGCAACAGCGGGTCTGTATCGCCCGCGCCATCGCGGTGGAGCCCGAGATCGTCCTGATGGACGAGCCCTGTTCGGCTCTCGATCCGATCGCCACCCTGAAGATCGAGGAACTGATCTACTCCCTCAAAGACAGCTACACGATCGTCATCGTGACCCACAACCTCCAGCAAGCGGCGCGGGTGTCCGATAAGACCGCCTTCTTCTGGCTGGGGAAGCTCGTCGAGATGGGCTCCACCGCACAAATGTTCACCAACCCTCGGGAGAAGCTCACCGAGGACTACATCACCGGAAGGTTCGGATAATGGAACGCCAGCAGTTCGAGGGCGACCTCGATGCTCTCAAACACCGTCTGCTCCACATGGGCTCGCTCGTCGAGGCCCAGACGACCAAAGCCCTCGTCTCCTTGATGGAGCGGCGGGCCGAGCTCGCACAGATCGTCATCGCAGGCGATGCCGCCGTGAATCGCCTTCAGATCGAGATCGACGACCGCTGTCTCAAAATGCTCGCGCTACAGCAGCCCATGGCCACCGACCTGCGGCTCATCACCTCGGCCATGAAGATGGGTGCGGATCTCGAGCGCATCGGCGACCAGGCCGTGAACATCGCGGAGACCGCGATGCGTCTGCTTGAAACGCCGCCGCTCAAGCCCTTGATCGATATCGCCGAGATGTCCGAGATCGCTCAGAAGATGACCCGTGACTCCCTCGATGCCTTCGTGCGCCGCGACGCCGATCTGGCCCGCGAGGTCTTGCACCGTGACGACCAGGTCGACGATCTCAAAGACCGCGTGTTCCGCGTTCTTCTGACCCACATGATGGCGGACCCCGGCACCATCGAGCGCGCGCTCGGCCTGATCCTGATCAGCCGCAACATCGAACGGATCGCTGATCACGCCACGAACATCGCCGAAGACGTGATCTTCCTCGTGGAGGCGAGGGACGTGCGGCACCACCACTCGGCCGAGTAGATCCAAGCCGTCCGGAGCCAGGTTTGCCTTGTAGGTTCGGGGCCTCGCGGCTAAGGTCCGCGGCATGAAACCGCTGGCGCAACTTCCCCTGCAGATTCCCCGCTCAGGCATCCGCGAAGTCATGGATCTGGCGATCGCCGCCGAAAAAGAGGGTCCGGTCATCCATCTCGAAGTCGGGCAGCCCGATTTCGCCACCCCCGCGCATATCGTCGAAGCCACGTGCCGAGCGGTACGCGAGGGCCACACCCGATACATCTCCACCGCCGGTATCGGTCCGTTGCGGGAATCCGTGGCCCGCTCCTTCGAACGGCGCACGGGGGTGCCCACTTCGGCGAGTCAGATCCTGGTCACGACCGGGGCCATGATGAGCCTCGCCACCTCATTCTTCACCTTGCTGGAACCGGGTGACGAGGTCCTGCTGCCGGATCCTGGCTGGCCCAACTACGTCACCTCGGTTGCTCTCGCGCGGGGGGTCGCGGTGCCCTACACCCTTCCTTCGCCCCGCTTCCTGCCAGACCTCGAAGAGCTGCAATCCCTGGTGACGCCCCGGACGAAACTCCTGCTCATCTGCAGCCCTTCCAACCCCACCGGCCAGGTGCACGACGCGGCCCTTACCGAAGCTTTGGTCGCCTTCGCTCGCCGGAATGACCTGTGGGTCGTATCGGATGAGATCTACAGCGAGATCGTGTTCGAGAACCCCGCTCCCAGCGTGCTGACTTTCGACACCGATGAGCGTTGTCTCGTCATCACCGGCGTTTCGAAAACCTATGCGATGACCGGCTACCGCATCGGCTTCACGCGGGGCCAGGCCGATTACATCAACGTCGCCGCCAAATTGCAGGAACCCTTCGTCTCCTGCGGGACGGCGTTTTCTCAATGGGCCGCAGTCGCCGCTCTCGAAGGCCCGCAGGATTGTGTGGCCGAGATGTGCGCCGCCTATAGGCGGCGCACATCTCGGC